>ENA-UOUJ01000736-UOUJ01000736.1-activated-sludge-metagenome-genome-assembly--contig:-NODE-736-length-19928-cov-4.261963_pt1 | contig 19928 bp, 21 predicted proteins | sample MGYA00249839_ERZ747224 | MGnify/ENA primary metagenome ERZ747224 (study PRJEB28782, sample SAMN03220277) | activated sludge metagenome | biome: wastewater; feature: sewage sludge; material...
GCTCCTCACCCAGTGCGTTGTCGCGCACGCTGGCGGCGGAGGCGCGCACCTCGACAAAGCCGCCGTGGCGGCCCAGGCGCGCGGCCAGGTCGCCGGCGTTGCCCGCGACCCCGGTGATGCGGATGTCGTTGCCGCTGATTTCGACGCGCTCGAGCCAGCTGTCGTCGGGCAGCGCCTCGGACAACGCCTCGATGACGCTGGCCAGGGGCAGCCAGAGTTTGAGCGGGTCGTGTTCCGTGGATTCGAATCCGTACTTGCGGTAGAACGCCGCGGAGCTTTCGTCCTTGGCATCGACGAAGAGGCCGGTGACGCCGATGGTTTCGCTGACCTGCGCTGCGCGCACGATCGCTTCCATGAGCAGCATCCGTCCGAGCCCCCGCCGCTGCAGGCGGCGATGGACGGCGAGGCGCCCCAGGCGGACCACGGGGACGGTGCGGGACAGGCGGGTTCCGGCCGGCAGGCCTTCGTTGAACACCTGCGCCGAGGACAGCGTGAAAAAGCCCAGCACGGTGTCGTCGTTGATGCCTTCGAAGCCCGCACCCTGCCAGTCGGCGAGGGCGCCTTCCTTCGGAATCGCCAGGAACGTCCGGCTGATGCCGCGGTCCTGGTGCTGGCGTGCCTTGGTGCGCAGCCAGTCGTTCAGGGCATCGATGCCGCAGTCGAACTCAGCGCGACCTGGGCGTCCATCGAACGGAACTATCGCGACTTCCAGTGTCATGGCGACTTTCCATGTGCTGTTTCAGGGCGGCAGCGAGGCGGTCGGGGAGAGGCCTGGGGTTGTCGAGCGCATCGAGAAATCGCTCGGCGTCCGTCCTGCCCAGGCGGATGATCGCGTGCTCCTCGATGATCCGCTCGGCTTCCCGCAGTGCGGCCTGGGCGATGAACTGGTTGGTCGTTGTTGCGGTCATCTCGGCGGCCTGTTCGATAGCTTGCTGCGCGTAAGCCGTGACCCGCGCGGTGATGCGTCCCCGTTCATTACTGGTCGCTGGCATGGGTCACTCCCCGGGCTGGGTCTGGATGTGCCTGACCTGCCCCGGGCCCGCGGTGCAGGCCCGCGTCAGGCAGGAAAGGGGGATGGCCGGTGATGTCATGACGGACTTCCTCGGGTCGTTGGCCAGACCATTCTCGCAGAGTGGTGCCAAAATGGCACATCTTTTTGTCTTTGCGCCAGGCCTGCCGACAGGCGGCCTGTGCCGCGTTCAGTCTGGTCCGCATTCCTGTCGCTCTGGTGGCTTGTCCGGACGATAGGTTGGGGTGAGCTTGCGAACCCCAACACGCGGGTCGGCACGTGGCGTGCACGTTGGGGTGTGTTCCCGGAGGCCGTCAGTTGGCGCAGGGCGTAGGCGTCGTCGGGCGTGAGCTGCGGGGGCGGCCGGCGTTGTTGACGATGACGTTGCCGAGCAGGTGGCCGTCGCGGCTGCAGACCGACAGGGTGAGGTTGCTCCCGGCGCTGCGGCCGTCGGGCAGGTAGCGCAGGAAGGGGCGGCCGCGGGTGCCGGTCACGCCGAGGGCGCGGCTGGTGGGGGTCAGGTCGACGCGCAGGACTTCGTCGTCGGGGTCGGGGCGGCGGTTGCCGTTGCTGTCGACGAGCAGCATCCAGCCGCCGCTCCAGTCAGTGCCACTGCCGCAGCTGGTGCCTGTGGTCGAGGGGCAGAGGATGGTCGGGCGCCGGCGGGTGACGGCGGCCATGCGTGCGAGCGACATGTGGGTGGTCAGGGACTCCAGTGCGGCGGTGGTGCGCAGGTGTCCGAGCATGCGTGCGCTCGAAGGTATGGCGACGCCCACGATGACGACCAGGATCGCGACCGCGATCAGGAGTTCCAGCAGCGTGAATCCGGCATCCCTGCAGCGCATATCGCCTCTCCGTGGCGTTGGGTGGCTGCAGAGTGCGGCGGGCGTGATGGCGACGCGATCAGGGCGCGGCGACTGCGGGCGTAGGGAAAGTCCGAAAGCAGGGTGGGCGGCTGCTCACGCTGCCGTGTAGGAGCGGGCCATGCCCGCGACCGGTGCTACACCGCATCCCGCACGAGCGGTCGCGCCCATGGGGCGCTCCTACAGGTCACGCGTGCGCCGCCTCTTCGCGCAGCTGCCTGGCGCGCGCGGGGCCGAGGTAGCTGGCGATGGCGCGGCGCATGAGGTAGAGCAGGGGAATCAGGGCGATCGCGGCGAGCATCTTCCAGGCGTAGTTGACGCTGCTCACCGCGAGGAACAGCGAGGTCGGCCACTTCTGCGGGCCGAGCACGAAGGCGATCCAGATCACCACGAAGCTGTCGACCAGCTGCGAAACCGCGGTGGAGCCGGTGGCGCGCAGCCAGACCATGCGCTCGCCGGTGGCGCGGCGGATGCGGTGGAAGACGTGGACGTCGATCAGCTGGCCGATGAGGAAGGCGATGATGGAGCCGGCGATGGTCCACATGCCCTGGCCGAAGATCGCGGCGAAGGCGGCCTGGTAGTCGGGCACGCCCTGCGCCTGCGCGGCGGTGGTCCACCAGGCAGCCGGGGCCAAAGCAATCGCGATGAAGGCGAACACGAAGCCGTAGGCGATCAGCAGCACGGCGATCCACGAGATCAGGGTGACGCCGCGGCGGCCGAAGTATTCGTTGATCACGTCGGTGAAGATGAACACCACCGGCCACAGCAGGGTGCCGGCGGTGAAGCTCAGCGAGCCGGTCTGGCCGAACAGGTTCCATTCCAGCGGCGCGATGCCGAGGGTGTCCTCGAGCGCGAAGATCTTGACGCCGATGAACTCGGCCAGCACCGCGTTGACGCAGAAGAAGGCGGCGAGCGCGATGAACAGCCGGGTGGCGCGGTCGTCGAGCAGGCGGGTGGGTGGGGACGGGACGGGGCTGTCCATCGGCGGAGTGTAGCGAGAGCATGGTGCAGGAGCGCCCCATGGGCGCGACCGCGCCGCGAAACCCTGGACGATGCGACACGAATGAACGCGTCGCCACGCGCGAGGAGGGCGAACAGCGTCATCCCCCTGCGCTGCAACAAAGAGCGGTCGCGGGCATGGCCCGCTCCTACGATGGGGGACTTTTGCCCGGCGGTTCGAACGGGATCGTGTCCGGTGCGACGGCGCCGCCGCTGATGATGAAGCTCATCGCCTGGTCGACGGTCCAGTCGGTGGGGGTGATCTTCTCCACCGGCACGATCTCGAGGTAGCCCGAGGTCGGGTTGGGCGTGGTCGGGACGTAGACGGCGGCCAGTTCGCGGCCGGTGCCGTGTTCGCGGATGACGCGGGTGACGAAGCCGATCGATTTCATCTGGTCGTGCGGAAAGTCGATCAGCACCACGCGCTGGGTGCCGTCGGGCTTGGTCTGCAGGATGTCGAGCAGCTTGCGCGCGCTGGAATAGATGATGTTCGCCAGCGGGATGCGCTGCACCAGCGCCTCCAGCCATGACAGCAGGCGCTGGCCGATCACGCGCCGCGCCAGCCAGCCGACGCAGAGGATCAGCAGCAAGGTGGCCACCATCGCGATCGTCGCCTGCACCGAGCCGGCGTTGATCCAGCCCAGGGTGTCGGGGAAACCCGCGGCGATGCGTTCGGCCAGCGCACCGACCCAGGGCTGGCTGATGCCCGACAGCAACACGAACACGAACTTGACCACGACCCAGGTCAGCCAGATCGGCAGCAGGGTCAGTAGTCCGGTGAGGAACAGGCGCTGCAGGCGCTGCGCCAGCGAAACGGTATTGGGCATGGCGCGATCTTACAGAGGCCCGGTTCCACCTGCGATCGTAGGAGCGGGCCATGCCCGCGACCGGGTTGTGTTGCAAGGCAGGGATGACCAGGTTGTTCACCCTCCTCGCGCGTGGCGACGCGTTCATCCGTGTCGCATCATCCAGCGCTTCGCGGCCGCGGGCCGCTCCTACAACTCGCGGACGAGGCGGAAGCCGACGTCGTCGTAGCCGCGCTCCGGGTCGAGCGCGCGCGAGGTGTTGTCGGTGCGCCAGCTGCGGCCGGTCGCCTGGCGCCTAGTGCACCCCGAAGCGCAGTCCCGGCGCCATTCCGAGACGACCTGGTCGCCGGTGGCGGCCGGCAGGCGTGCGGCCTCTTCGGCGGTGGCGAGCCGGTAACGCTCGCCGTCGCGGTGGCCCAGCCACTGCGCGTAGGCGTCGGCGTCCTGCCAGGACACGCACACCACCGGATCGCCGCCGGCCTGTTCGAAGCCGGGAGCGTTCCAGTCACGCGGCGCCAGCACGCGCAGCAGCGAGATGCGTTCGCGGCACAGCGCCGGCGCGCGGCCGTTGACTTCGGCGAAGCGCGCATAGTCGGCGCGACTGACGGGCGTGGCGAACGCGGCCAGGGTGCGGCTGCCGGTTTCGAGCAGGATCATGCCCTCGAGGTTGCCAGGGTCGCTGCCGCGCAGGTCCGGGATCTGCGTCAGCCGGGTGCGCAGGCGCGCGATCGTTGTATTGGGCAAGCCGGCCAGCTGCGCGTGTTCGACGACGTGCGCCGCGGCCTCGTGGTCGAGTGCCTTGGCGGCGCGCTCCGCGTCGGCCTGCAGCGCCTTGCCGATGCGGTCGCGCCAGGTGGCCCGTGCGGCGGCCGGAACGATATCGGTGTTGGCCTGCAGGCGCGCGCCGGCGCGCAACAGGGAGGCGGTGTCGGCGTCGCGATTGCTGCCGATCGATCGCACCGCGGCGTCGGTCAAGGCGGCCAGCAGACTGGTCGCGGCGCCTGCCAGCTGCGGATGCTGCGGTTCGCTCCGCCACGCGTTGACCAGGCTGTCGCGGCAAGCTGTGCGCGCATGCGTTCGAGCAGCTGGTCTGCAGCGGACAGCGGTGCCGCGCCGTGCATCGCCTGGGCGTCGGCCGGAAGCGGCGCCTGCGGGGTCGCGGTGGCGGGCGCTTGCGGCGCGTTGTGTCCTGCTTGCGCGATATCCTGCGGCGCCCGGTCGTGGAGCGCCATCCCCAGCGCCGCGGCAGCCAGCAGCGCGACGGCCGCCCAGCCAGCCACCGGCAGCCGGCGCAGGCCATCGGCCGCGCGCATGGCGAGTTGGCCGAACCGGAGGCCGCGCGTGGCGCCGGATAGCGGCACGTCGTCGAGCGCCTGCTGCATCTGCTGCGCATCGTCGTAGCGCTTGCGTGGCGACTTGGCCAGTGCCCGATCCATGAAGCGGCGCCACTGGCGCAGCTCCGGTGGCAGTTTCGGGATCGGGTTCTGCGCGTGCTGGATCGCCATCGCCAAGGCGTCGTCGGCCTTGTACGGCAGTTCGCCTGCGAGCATTTCCCAGGCCAGCACGCCGACGCTGTAGAGGTCGGCGCGATGGTCGACCTGGTGGCCGCGCGCCTGCTCCGGCGCCATGTACGCAGTGCTGCCGACGGCCAGGCCGGTCATCGTCACGCGCGTGCCGTGTCCGCGGCGCAGGGCGATGCCGAAATCGGCCAGCAGCGGCCGGTCGGCCTCGTCGAACAGCACGTTCTCGGCCTTGACGTCGCGGTGGACCACGCCGCGGGCGTGGGCGAAGGCGAGCGCGGACAGCAGCGCGCGCAGGATCTCGCGCACGCGCTGCGGATCGCCGCGCAGGTCGCGCTGGCCGACGTGTCCGCGCGGCAGGTAGGGCATCGCGTACCACGGCAGGCCGTCGTCGGTGCGGCCGACCTCGTAGATGCCGACGATGTGCGGATGCTCCAGGCGCGCGATCGTGCGCGCCTCGCTCTCGAAACGACGACGGCTGACCTCGTCGGCCAGCGCCTCGGGCCGCATCACCTTGATCGCCACCTCGCGCCCGAGCGACAGCTGGGTGCCGAGCCACACGGTCGACATGCCGCCTTCGCCGATCACGCGCGAGAGGCGATAGCCGGGGATGTCCGGCTTCGATGCGCCTGCCTGCCTGTCCGCCTGTGCGTTCATGCCATCCCCTGCATGCCGAGAGGATACACAGGCGGGATGAAGGCCCGCATTCGCCTGCGGTGCGGGCACGGGCGGGGCGACGCGTCCGGGCTGGATCAGGCGCGTTTCCGGCGCACGTACAGCTGCTTGCGCACGCGGGCGACGACGTCGCCGGAGCGGTCCACGATCCCGGTCTCGAACCAGCGCAGCAGCTTGTCGCCGCCGGCGGTGGCGGTGCGGATGGCATCGACGGTGGCGTCGTCCAGTTCGAACTCCGCGCTCACCGTGTCCTGGCCCGGCTTCACGAACTCGATCTCGGCGGCCTTGTCCCAGACCAGGTAGCCGCCGCCCAGCCGCTGCTTGACCAGGATCATCCAGAACGGATCGGTCATCGAGAACAGGTTGCCGCCGTAGTGCACGCCGACGTAGTTGCGGTTCCACGGCCGAGCGCGCAGCTCCACCCGCGCGCCGCGCCAGCCCGGCGCCATCCGGGTGACGTGGATGCCGGATGCGGCGAACGGCGGCCACAGGTTGAAGATCCAGCGCAGGGTGGCGGGGGACATGCGGAACGGTTGGGCCGGGGGAGGGACAGCCTACCATACGCATTGGTACGGAATGGGGCGCTTCGCCCTGCTGAGTCGTTCGTCGCAGGAGCGGGCCATGCCCGCGACCGTTTTCCCGGCGCATCGACAACGTTGGTCGCGCCCATGGGGCGCTCCTACGGGGGTCAGAACAGCAGGGCCGACATCTTCCTGCGGTAGCGGCCGACCAGTTCGGCGTCGTCGAGCACGCGGAAGGCATCGATCAGGGCCTTGCGCGGCAGGCCGTCGTCGAAGTCGCGGTCGCTGCGCAGCATCTCGATGAACTGCTCCAGCGCGGCCTCGCCGTTGCCGGAGACCAGGTGCCGGGCGCCGAGCAGGTGGCGGGCGCGCAGGTCGGCGGGGTCCGCGGCGATCGCCGCTTCCAGCGCCTGCGTCGGCGCTGCGTCGCGCAGCAGGGCAGCGAAGCCCAGGCGCGCGCGCGCCTTCACCGCGCGGTCGTCGGTGGAAAGGTTGGCGGGCAGGGCGCCGAGCAGTTTTTCGGCCTCGTCGGCGCCGCCGGTCTGGAGCAGGGCGAGGGCGAGATCGAGGCGGAGCTCGTCCTTGCCCGGTTCGGCCTCGATCGCGGCGCGCAGGCGCTGCACCTCGGCCTGCGGGTCGAGCGGCGCAGTCTCGACTGGCGCTTGTTCTTCGGCCGGCGCGGCGGGCTCGATGCCGTGGTGCTTGAGGAACTCGCGCACCTGGCCTTCGGCCAGGGCGCCCTGGAAACCGTCGACGATCTGCCCGCCCCTGACCAGGAACACGGTCGGGATCGAGCGGATCTGGAACGCCGCGGCGATCTGCGATTCGACCTCGGTATCGACCTTCGCCAGCACGAAGGCGCCGTGGAACTCGGCCGCGACCTTCTCCAGGATCGGCCCCAGCGTTTTGCACGGCCCGCACCACTCGGCCCAGAAATCGACCAGCACCGGCGTCTCCAGCGACTTCTGCAGGACCTCGGTCTCGAAGCCGGCGGTGGTGGCGTCGAAGACGTGGGGCTTGGCGGCGTCGGTGGACATGGGGGCTTCCTGTGCGGGGAGCGGGGAGGATGGCGGCGAGGGGCGGGGATTCCAAGTCGATGTAAAAAAGTGTTGACATTGCCGAGCCGCAATGTAAAGAATTATTTACATGAAGTCTGCTCGGGCAGACATCGCGGGCGGTCCCGGCGAGGGGATCGCCGACATCGACAGGAGGGCATGGGATGGAGCAGGCGATGAAGGGAGACAGGCGGGCGTGGGCCTGGGTGCTGGCCGCGGCGGCGGTCGCACTGCTGGGGACGGCGGTGCTGGCGATCGGCGCGATGGAGGGCCGGGTGCACCTGGTGTTCGGCGGCGCCATGCTGTGGCTGATCGCCGCGGGCGTGGTCCTGCAGGACCGGGCGCTGCGCCCCGGTCGCGAGGACGGCATGCCCTCCGCTTCGGAGAAGGCGGCCTGGGGCCAGATCGGCATGGCCCTGGCGGCGATCCTGGTGCTCGGCGGCATGGCGCTGGGATCGATGGCCGGATCGTTCGCCTCGTATCTGATGTTCACCGCCTATGCGCTGATCGTGGCGGGCTATCCGATGTTCCGCAGGCGCTTCATCGAGGAGAACCGGCGCTACCGCGAGGTGCCCGAGGACGAGCGCGACCGCGCGATCCGCGCGCAGGGCGACTATCTGTCCAAGCGGCTGCTCGAACTCGCGCTGGTCGCGCTGGCGGTGGTCTGGGTACTGGCGCCGCGCATGATCCAGGCGCTCGGCGAGCCGCTGCAGGTCGCCGCACTGCTCCTGCTACCGGTGCTGGTGGCCAATCTTGTCGGCGAAGCGCGCGTGGCCCTGCTGTACTGGCGCGACCGGCAGTGAGCGGCACGCCGATCGTCAACGAGATCCGCCGCCTGCGCTTCGAGCATGGTGAGATGACCCAGCAGGCGCTGGCCGATGCCTGCAAGGTGACGCGGCAGACGATCATCGCGCTGGAAGCGGGGCGCTATGCGCCGTCGCTGGAGCTGGCGTTCCGCATCGCGCGCGCGTTCGGGGTGGGGGTCGAGGACGTGTTCCGCTGGGAGGGTGCATGAACCGGGCCACCGCCCTGCGCCTGGTCGCCGTCGCCGGATTCGTCTTCGCCTGCGCGCTGGTCGCGCTGGGCGCGCGCTGGCCGGGCTACTCGCACCTGGCGCATCCGGTCGCGCTGCCCGGTGCCGCCGGCGTGGAGGGCGCGTGGCTGTTCAACGCGATGGTGTTCGTGCTGCCCGGTGCGCTGCTGGCGGCGGTGGCGCTGTGGCTGCGCTCGACGCTGTCCGCGGCGGGCTGGTGGCCGCGGATCGGCGCCAACCTGCTGCTGCTCTCGGCGCTGGCGTTCATGGGCCAGGGTCTGCTGCCGCTGGATGCGGACGATTTCGACGCCACCGCCAGCCGCCTGCACGCGGCGGCGTGGACGGTGTGGCTGATCGCCTTCGCCGTCGGTGCGCCGATGTTTGCGCAGGTGGCGGAACGCGCGCGGTTGCCGCTGCGCGTGGGTGCGATGGCAGTGCTGCTGGTGGCGCTGTTCGGCGCCTTTTTCCTGCCGGTCGGGGTGGCGCAGCGGCTGGCGTTCCTGGGCTGGTTCGCGTGGATGTGGGGGGCGGTGAAGGCAGTGAAGGCGGTGCCGGCGGAGGCGTAGGCGGCGAGAGATTTCTCCCTGCGGTCGACATGACAGATTCGAGACTGTCATTTCGACCGCAGGGAGACATCTGCTCCTCACCGGACCTCAGCCCTCACTTCTTCACCCATGCCGCAACTTCAACCCCAAAATCACCGCCGCCAGCACGAAGGTGATCGCGTTCGACACGATCATCGGCCACGAGCCGAGGACGAGGCCGTAGCCGAACCAGCACACGATGCCGATGGTGAACACCACGTACATCCCCAGCGAGATGCCGCGGGTGTCGCGGCTGCGGATGGTCTTCACCGCCTGCGGCACGAAGGCGAGCGTGGTCAGCGTGGCGGCGACATAGCCGATCCATTCCAGGCTCATGGCTGCGCGTAGACCTTGCCGTCCTTCATCACGAAGTCGACGTCCATCACCGCGTTGATGTCGGCGACCGGATCGCCGGGCAGGGCGATGATGTCGGCGCGCATGCCCTCGGCGATCACGCCCTGGTCGTCGAGCCCGAGCACTTCGGCGGCGCGCACCGTCGCCGCCTGCAGGGCGTAGGCGGCGGGCATGCCGGCCTCGACCATGTAGATGAACTCGCGCGCGTTGTCGCCGTGCGGACCGACGCCCTGGTCGGTGCCGAAGGCGATCTTCACCCCGGCTCGGTACGCCCGCGCAGCGGTCTCCTGGATCTGCGCGCCGATGCGTGCGGCCTTCGGGCGCACAATCTCGGGGAAGTAGCCGTCGACCCTGGCCTTGTCGGCGACGAAGCGCCCGGCGTAGATCGTCGGCACGTACCAGGTGCCGTGCTGCTTCATCAGCCGCATCACCTCGTCGTCCATGTGCGTGCCGTGCTCGATGCTGGTGACGCCGGCGACCACCGCACGCTTCATGCCCTCGGTGCCGTGCGCGTGCGCGGCGACGGTGTAGCCGTAGTCCTTCGCGGTCTCGACCACGGCGCGGATCTCGTCCTCGCGGAACTGCGGCGCGTCGCCGGACTTCGCGTACGACAGCACGCCGCCGGTGGCGGTGATCTTGATCACGTCGCTGCCGTCCTTGTAGCGCTGGCGCACCGCCTGGCGGGCGTCGTCGATCGAGTTGATCACGCCCTCGGTCGGCCCCGGCGGACCCATCAGGTGCGAGAGCATCGAGTTGTAGCCGTTGGTCGGGTCGGCGTGGCCGCCGGTGGTGGCGATCGACTTGCCGGCGGCGAAGATGCGCGGGCCTTCGACCAGCCCCTGCTGGATCGCGTCGCGCAGGTGCGGCGCGACTTCGCCGCCGAGGTCGCGCACGCTGGTGAAGCCGGCGAGCAGGGTCTTGCGCGCGTAGCCGACCGAGCGATAGGCGTAGTCGACCGGGTCGAGGCGGAAGCCTTCCGAATAGCTCTGTGGACTCGACTGGCTGCCCAGGTGCACGTGCAGGTCGGTCCAGCCGGGCAGGCAGGTGCGGCCGGCGAGCACGATCGAGGCGGTGCCGTCGGGCAGCTTGGCGTGCCCCGGCAGCACCGAGCGGATGCGGCTGTCCTCGACGACGATGGTGTGTTCGCCGAGCACCTTGCCGGCGCGGGCGTCGAACAGGCGTTCGCAGTGCAGCGCGACGGGATCGGCGGCGGAAGCGGGTGCGGCGAGAATTGCGGCGAGCGCAAGGGCGGTCAGGCGCAGGAGGGCGGGCATGGCGGGTTCCCGTGGAAGGCCTGCGGATTGAACCACAACGCCGCAGCGCCTCACTCCAGCGCCGGCAGCACCCGGTTGCGGCCCTCGGCCTTGGCCCGGTACAGCCAGGCGTCGGCGACCTGCAGCAGCAGTTCGGGCGTGGTGCCGTCGTCCGGCCAGGTCGACAGGCCGATCGAGGCAGTGACCGGCCCCAGCGTCTGCCGCAGGTGGACCACGGCGGTCGATTCGAGCGCGCGGCGGATGGTTTCGGCCCGGGCGTGGGCGGTCGCGGCGTCGGTCTCGGGCAGGATCACGGTGAACTCCTCGCCGCCGTAGCGGCAGGCCATGTCCTCGGCGCGGATGCTGCCGGCGATGGTGCGGCCGACGTGGGCGAGCAGGGCGTCGCCGGCGGCGTGGCCGTGGGTGTCGTTGAAGCGCTTGAAGTGGTCGACGTCGAGCATCAGCACCGACAGCGGCAGTCCGCGGCGTTCGCAGCGATGCAGCTCACGCGAGAGGTTCTCCTCGAGGTAGCGGCGGTTGAACAGTCCGGTCAGCGGATCGCGCAGCGACTGCTGCTGCAGCGTCTCGCGCAGCTGGGTGTTGGCCAGCGCCAGGCCGAGCTGCTCGGCGAGCAGGGCGATGATCGCCGCATCGCTGTCCTCCGGATCGCCGCTGGCCGGCGCGCTGACGTGCAGCAGCCCCACCTGCGTACCCTGCGCGACCAGCGGCACGCACAGGCAGGCGAGCCCGTCGAGCCGCGCCTCGCGGTCGATATGGCCGCAGCGCATGCCGTCGCGACCGTCGCGCAGGTAGTGCGCCTGCCCGCGGCGCAGGGCCCAGCACTGCTGCGCCTGCAGCAGGTCGCCGCTGCTGACGACGTGGTCGCCGAACGCCGCCACGCTCTCGTAGAAGTCGTGCGAGGGGCGCAGCACGTAGCACTGCCCGCTGGCCCGGGGCACGAGCCGACGGAGGGTGGCGGCGGTGAGCTGCATGATCTCGTCGCGGTTGCCGCAGCTTTGCAGCATCCCGGCGTAGCGGCTCAGCTCGTGGCGTTGTTCGGACAGGTGGTCGCGCTGCGCGCTGGACAGGCGCAGCGCCTCGATCGCCGCGGCCGCCTCGCGCTGCAGGTGCCGGGCGAGGCGGTTCTCGCGGCTCAGGCTCCTGGTCAGCGCCACCATCAGCACCACCGACGACAGCATTCCCGCGAGGATGAAGGCCACCAGCCGGCCGGTGCGGCGGGCGCTGGTGGACTGGCGCTCGCGCAGCAGCGAGGTTTCGTGGTCGCGCAGCTCGCGCTCGATCGCGTCGATCGCGCTCCAGTGCCCGAGCACGGACGCGGCGCGGGTGGCAGCCTGCGCGGTTTCCGCGTCGCTGCGCTCCTGCAGCTCGAACAGCGCGTGCATGTCCGAAAGCCGGGTCTCGACCAACTCGCGCAGGCGCTCGGCCCGAAGCTGCTGGCTGGGGTCGCCGGCGGTGCCGTTGACCAGGGCCAGGGCCGACTCGTGCACGCGCGGGAAGGCGTCGAGGTAGCGCTCGCGATAGCCCTCGTCGGAGGTCAGTCGGTACGCGCGCGCATTGGCCTCGGTCGTGCGCAGCTCACGCTCCACCGTCTCGATCAGGCGGATGGTCTGGTAGGAGTGTTCCACCGCCTGGTTGCTGCGCTGCAGGTCGCGGACCCCCGCCACGCTCGCCACGCCAATGCCGACCACCAGCGCCAGGCACAGCCAGAAGGCGGGGGCGCGGAAGCGGCGGAAGCGGGATGGCGGGTCGTGCATGGTGCGGTGGCGGGCCAGGTCGCGGCATTGTGGGGGAGTCCTGCCAGCATGTCCCGACCGGCGTCGCGGTTTTGTCTCCGTCGCGGCCGCGCATGACGGCGACGGTGCGCTGAGGTAGGCTTTCAGGTCCCTTTCCAGTGCCGACGCCGTGCCCACCGAGCCTTCCAGTCCCGAGACCGCCGCCTACCAGCCCGCCCCGGTGGAGGCCGCTGCGCAGCACTACTGGGACCGCACCCGCGCCTTCGAGGTCAACGAGCGCTCGGACAAGCCCAAGTACTTCTGCATGTCGATGCTGCCGTACCCGTCGGGCGCGCTGCACATGGGCCACGTGCGCAACTACACCATCGGCGACGTCATCAGCCGCTACCAGCGCATGACCGGGAAGAACGTGCTGCAGCCGATGGGCTGGGACGCGTTCGGCCTGCCTGCGGAGAACGCGGCGATCAAGAACGCCACCGCGCCGGCGAAGTGGACGTACGCCAACATCGACCACATGCGCGCGCAGCTGAAGTCGCTGGGCTACGCGATCGACTGGTCGCGCGAGTTCGCCACCTGCTCGCCGGACTACTACGTGCACGAACAGCGCATGTTCACCCGGCTGATGAAGAAGGGCCTGGCCTACCGCAAGAACTCGGTGGTGAACTGGGATCCGGTCGACCAGACCGTGCTCGCCAACGAGCAGGTCATCGACGGTCGCGGCTGGCGCAGCGGCGCGCTGGTGGAGAAGCGCGAGATCCCGCAGTGGTTCCTGAAGATCACCGACTACGCGCAGGAGCTGCTCGACGGCCTCGACACGCTCGACGGCTGGCCGGACCCGGTCAAGACCATGCAGCGCAACTGGATCGGCCGCAGCGAGGGACTGGAGATCCAGTTCCGGGTCGACGGCGAGGACGCGCCGCTGAGCGTCTACACCACGCGCCCGGACACGCTGATGGGCGTGACCTTCATCAGCATCGCCGCCGAGCACCCGCTGGCGCTGAAGGCGGCGAAGCAGAACCTGAAGCTCGCCAGCTTCCTCGACGAGCTGCGCCAGGGCGGCGTGTCCGAGGCCGAGATCGAGGCGCAGGACAAGCGCGGCATGGCCACCGGGCAGTGGGCGATCCACCCGGTCACCGGCGAGGACGTGCCGATCTACGTCGCCAACTTCGTGCTGGTCGGCTATGGCACCGGCGCGGTGATGGCGGTGCCGGCGCACGACCAGCGCGACTGGGAGTTCGCCAAGGCCTACGGCCTGCCGGTGAAGCCGGTGATCGTGCCGCCGCCGGTGCGCGACGCGCTGGCCGAGATTTCCTCGCACGTGGCCGACCACGACGATCCGATGGCGGTCGCGCTGGGCGCGCACGGGCCGATCGACGTGATCGAGATCGACGTCGCGGTGGCGGTGGTGCGCGAGTACCTGGACGGCATCGAGCAGCACGGTGCCAACACCGATCGCGGCTTCCTGATCAACTCGGCCGAATACAGCGGCATGGACTTCGACGCCGTGTTCGATGCCCTGGCGCAGCGTTTCGAAGCGGCTGGCACGGGCCGGCGCAAGGTCAACTTCCGCCTGCGAGACTGGGGCGTGAGCCGCCAGCGCTACTGGGGCTGCCCGATCCCGGTGGTCTACTGCAACAGCTGCGGCGCGGTGCCGGTGCCCGAGGACCAGCTGCCGGTGGTGCTGCCCGAAGACGTCGCAGACGCCTTTGCCTCGGGCGTGGTGCAGTCGCCGATCAAGGCCGATCCGGAGTGGCGCAAGACCGCCTGCCCACGATGCGGCAAGCCGGCCGAGCGCGAGACCGACACATTCGACACCTTCATGGAGTCGAGCTGGTACTACGCGCGCTACACCTCGCCCGGCGCCGCCGACATGGTCGACGAGCGTGCGAAGTACTGGACGCCGGTCGACCAGTACATCGGCGGCATCGAGCACGCGATCCTGCACCTGCTGTACTTCCGCTTCTACCACAAGCTGCTGCGCGACCAGGGCCTGGTCGAGAGCGACGAGCCGGCCACGCGCCTGCTCACCCAGGGCATGGTGATCGCCGAGACCTACTGGCGCGAGCACGTCAACGGCGCCAAGGAATGGTTCAATCCGGCCGATGTCGAGGTCGAGCGCGACGACAGGGGGCGGATCACCGGCGCGACGCTGAAGAGCGACGGCCATCCGGTGATGATCGGCGGCGTCGAGAAGATGTCGAAGTCGAAGAACAACGGCGTCGACCCGGAGGCGATGATCGCGCGCTACGGCGCCGACACCGTGCGCCTGTTCTCGATGTTCGCCTCGCCGCCGGAGCTGTCGCTGGAGTGGAACGAGGCCGGCGTCGAGGGCATGTCGCGTTTCCTGCGCCGGCTGTGGACGCAGGTGCAGCGCCACGCCGAGGGTGGTGCCCACGGCGCGTTCGATGCCGCCGCCGCCACGCCCGAGCAGAAGGCCCTGCGCCGCCAGCTGCACGAGACCGTCCAGAAGGTCGGTGACGACTACGGCCGCCGCCACGCCTTCAACACCGCCATCGCCGCGGTGATGGAGCTGCTCAACGCGGTGGCGAAGTTCAGCGACGGCTCCGGCAACGGCCGCGCCCTGCGCCACGAGTGCCTGGAGGCGATGGTGCTGCTGCTCAATCCCATCACCCCGCACGCCAGCCATGCGCTGTGGCAGGCGCTGGGCCACGCCGAGGCCCTGCTGGAGGACGTGCCGTTCCCGCAGGCCGACCCGGCCGCGCTGGTGCGCGAGGCGGTCACGCTGGCGGTGCAGGTCAACGGCAAGCTGCGCGGCACCATCGAGGCGGCCGTCGACGCCACGAAGGAGGCGATCGAGGCGCAGGCGCTGGCCGAGCCCAACGTGCAGGCCTTCCTGGCGGGGCTGGCGGTGCGCAAGGTGATCGTGGTGCCGGGCAAGATCGTGAATGTCGTTGCCGGCTGAACACCCGCTGCCGGCGCGCTTGCCGGCGCCTGCGGCCTCCGCCAGACTTCGCCCATGATCCGGACCAGCCTGTTCGCCGTCCTCGTCGCCCTCGCCCTGTCGGCGTGCGGCTTCCACCTGCGCGGGGCGCTGAAGCTGCCGCCGGGCATGGACCAGGTGCAGGTGACCGTGAGCGATCCCTACAGCCCGCTCAGGCAGTCGCTGGAACGCTCGCTGACCAGGGCCGGCGCCGGCGTGGTCGAGGCCAGCCCCGGCAGCCGCGTGCCGACGCTGGCGGTCCGCTCCGAACGCTGGAGTTCGGTGCCCGTGGGCATCGACCAGTTCGGACGCGCGCAAGAGTACTCGCTGCGCTACGCGGTGGTGTTCGCGTTGACCGATGCCAACGGCGACGAGATCGTGCCGCAGCAGGCGGTCGAGCTGTCGCGCGATTACATCTCGGTGCCCGACGACACCACCGGCACCGACACCGAGGCCGAACTGCTCGGCCGCGAGATGCAGCGCGAGATGACCGCCTCGATCCTGCGCCGCATCGACGCGGCCACGCGCCAGGCGCGCGAGGACGCCAGCGGCGCTGGGCCCTAGGCGCAACGGGCGGATGGAACTCAAGCCCGAACGCCTCGCCGCGCAGCTCGCTGCCGAGCCGCTGCGCCCCGCCTACCTCGTCGCCGGTCCGGAAACCCTGCTGGTGCTCGAGGCCGCGGACGCGATCCGCGCCCGCGCGCGCGAAACCGGCTTCGGCGAGCGCGAGGTGTTCGACGCAGACGGCCGCGATTTCGACTGGAACGCGCTCGACGCGACCTTCCGCGCGCCCAGCCTGTTCTCCGCGCAGCGCCTGGTCGAGCTGCGCCTGGCCACCGGCAAGCCGGGCAAGGAAGGCGCCCAGGTCATTGCCGACTACTGTGCGCAGCCGCCGGGCGACATCGTGCTGCTGGTCACCGCCGGCGACTGGAGCCGCCAGCACGGCGGCAAATGGAGCGAGGCGATCGCGAAGCTCGGCCACGTCGTGCAGGCGCCGCAGGTGCGGCCGCACGAGCTCGAAGGCTGGCTGGAGGCGCGCCTGCGCCAGCGCGGCGTGCGCGCCGACCGCGGCGCAGTGCAGCGACTGGCCGAGCGGGTGCAGGGCAACCTGCTGGCCGCGGCGCAGGAGGTCGACAAGCTCGCCCTGCTGGCCGACGGTGGCACGATCGACGCCGCGCGCATGGAATCGCTGGTCGCCGACGCCGCGCGCTTCGACGTGTTCCGCCTGGTCGACGCCGCGCTCAACGGCCAGCCTGCGCAGGTGACGCGCATGCTCGCCGGCCTGCGCGCCGAGGGCGTGGCGGTGCCGGCGCTGATGGGCATGGTGGTGATGGAGCTCAACCGCGTCGCCGCACTGGCGCGGGTGCAGGCGCGCGGCGGCAACCTCGCCGCCGAGTTCAAGGCGCAGCGCGTGTGGGATTCGAAGCAGGCGGTGTACCGGCGCGCGCTGTCGAAGCATCCGGCCTCGCGCTGGGAACGCTTCGTGGCCATGGCCGGCGGCGTCGACCGCATCGCCAAGGGCCGCGTGCGCATCGGCGAGGAGCCGGTCGACGCCTGGCTGGCGCTGGAGCGGCTGCTGGTGGCCGTGGCCGAGCCGAAGGCCGCCAGGCTGGTGGCCTGACGGCCGGGAATGGGGAATCGGGAATGGGGAATCGAGTAAGCGAAGAGCCGCAGGCGAGTTCGCCCGACGCTTCTCCCGATTCCCGATTCCCGATTCCCGATTCCCTGCTTGTCTTCTACGGCGGCACCTTCGATCCCGTGCACCACGGCCATCTCGCCATTGCCCGCGACGCGCGCGATGCGCTGGGCTGCACGATCCGCCTGATGCCCGCGGCCGATCCGCCGCACCGCGCGCCGCCCGGCGCAAACGCGGCGCAGCGCGCCGAGATGCTGGCGCAGGCGCTCGAAGGCGAGCCGGGGCTGGCGCTGGACCAGCGCGAACTGCACCGCGACGGCCCCAGCTACAGCGTCGACACCCTGCGCGGGCTGCGCGCCGAGTTCGGCGAGACCGCCCCGATCGCCCTGCTCATCGGCGCCGACAGCCTGCTCGGGCTGCCGAGCTGGCACCAGTGGGAGGCGCTGTTCGACCTCGCTCACTTCGTCGTCGCCGAGCGCCCGGGCAATGCCCTCGACGGACCGCTGCCACCGGCGCTGGCCGCCGCCACCGAAGGGCGCTGGGCGGACACCCCGGAGGCGCTGCGCGAGGCCCCCGCCGGGCGCCTGCTGCGCCTGCGCCAGCCGCTGCGCCCGGGCTCGGCGACGGAGGTCCGCCGCCGCATCGCCGCCGGCGAACCCTGGCGCACCCTGGTGCCCGCGGCCGTCGCCGGCTACATCGTCCGTCATGGCCTGTATGGCGCCGCCGACGGCCTGCACGGGGCCGGGATCGACGCTTCGCTATAATCCGGGCCGCAACCGCCAGAGCCACCGCCCTTGACCAGTTCCTCCGCGCACGTCATCAAGACCCGCCTGCCCAACCCGCCGCCGCCGGTGGACGTCCTGCTCAGATCGATCCACGCCGCGGTCGACGAAATCAAGGCCAAGGACGTCGTCGAGATCGACGTCCGCGGCAAGACCAGCGTCTGCGACTACATGGTGATCGTCTCGGGCACCTCCACCCGCCACGTCAAGTCGATCGCCGACGAGGTGGTGAAGAAGGCCAAGCAGCTCGATTGCCAACCGCTCGGCGTCGAAGGCGAACGCGAGGCGGAATGGGTGCTGGTCGACCTCGGCGACGTCGTCGTCCACGCCATGCTGCCGCGCGTGCGCGAGTTCTACGCGCTCGAACGCCTGTGGACGGTCGGCGACCAGCCGCCGGGAGACGACTTCGAAGTCGCGGACGACGAGCGCTCGTGAGTGCGTTCCCGTGAGCGGGAACGAGCGGCTGCCGACGTGCAATCAAATCGTGTAGGAGCGCCCCATGGGCGCGACCGGGGCCGCGATGATGCTCCGGCCGCTGCGGGTCGCGGGCATGGCCCGCTCCTACGGTCATCGTCCTGGTCGCGAATGGGCATGCACGCATGAAGGCCCGCCTGATCGCCGTCGGCGAACGCGCGCCCGCGTGGGTGGCCGAAGGCTTCGGCGAGTACCGCAAGCGGCTGTCGCACTGGTTGCCGCTGGACCTGGTCGAGGTCGAGCCGGGCCTGCGCGGCAAGGGCCGCGACGCGGCGCGGGCGATGCAGGACGAAGGCGTGCGCGTGCTCGCGGCGGTGCCGAAGAACACGCACGTGGTCGCGCTCGACGGGCGTGGCCGCGCGCATTCCTCCGAGCAGCTCGCGCAGCGGCTGGAGCACTGGCGCGGGCAGGGGCGCGACCTCGCCTTCCTGATTGGCGGCCCCGAAGGCCATGCGCCGGAGGTGCTGGCGCGTGCCGACGAGGCCTGGTCGCTGGGCCCGCTGACCCTGCCGCACATGCTGGTGCGGCTGGTGCTGGCCGAGCAGCTCTATCGCGCGGCGGCGCTGCTGGCCAACCATCCCTACCACCGCGGCTGACGCGGGTCGCGCGCATGGCGCGCTCCTGCAACCACATGCGCTGCGTAGGAGCGCCCCATGGGCGCGACCGATTTCACCGGTACGCCGGAAGCACCGGGTCGCGGGCATGGCCCGCTCCTACGAGAATGCGCTTGGGCGCGATGGCTTTCCCGGCGCCGGATCAGCCGCGATCGAGCCGGAAGTCGATCGGCACGATGCCCACCGCCTGCACCGGCTGTCCGTCCCTGAGCGCGGGTCGGAACGTCCAGCTGCGCTGCACGTGGCGCAGGGCTTCGCGATCGAGCACGGCGTGGCCGCTGCTCTTCTCGATGGAGACCGCGAGCGGCCGGCCGTCGACGTCGACCAGGATCCGCAGCAGCACCGTGCCTTCCAGTTCGCGCTGGATCGCGGCGCGCGGGTAGGTTGGTGCGGGTGCGACCGCGTACTGCAGCTGCATGCCCACGACCGGGCCGGGTGGCTCGATCGACGCGACATCACCGGCACCGACGGCGGTGTCGGAGGCGGTGTCGATGAAGATGCCCTGATCGACCAGCACCGGGGCGTCGGCGGCTGGCGGCGCCACGGCGTCGCGCAGGACCGGCCGCGGCTGCGGCTGGACCTGTGGAGGCGTGACCGGCACAACATCCGGCGGCGGGGTCTGGCGCTCGATCGGCACGATCGGCACCACCTCGATGCCCTTCGTGGGTTCCACCTTCACCGGTGCCGGCGGCAGGGTCATCGGCGCCAGCAGCATGGCCAGCGCCAGCACGTTCAGCGCCAGCGTGCTGCTGATCCCGAGGATGCGGTTGACGTCGAGGCGCGTGGACTGCGCGTCGTGATGAAGGGAATGCGTCTGCTGCAACACCATGGCCCACCTCCGCGGTTGCCGGCGGCCGCCGTGGCCGCCCGTGTGGCTGCGAACGCGCCAGCGCCGGGAGTGGGGTGAAGCCCGCGTCCCGCGGTGGCGCGTGACCCTGACTGCGGCTCCACGCTACGCCGTCAATGCGTGCCGGTGCAATGCGACGGAGGTCGAAGGCCAATTCTCGATCAAAGCGATGAACGTAGGAGCGGGCCATGCCCGCGACCCGCGCAAC
>ENA-UOUJ01000739-UOUJ01000739.1-activated-sludge-metagenome-genome-assembly--contig:-NODE-739-length-19849-cov-6.707285_pt1 | contig 19849 bp, 10 predicted proteins | sample MGYA00249839_ERZ747224 | MGnify/ENA primary metagenome ERZ747224 (study PRJEB28782, sample SAMN03220277) | activated sludge metagenome | biome: wastewater; feature: sewage sludge; material...
CCGCGCGTGGACCTCGCGGCCGCGCGGTGGGTCCCGGACACGGCGGCGCTCGCACTGCTGGCCCGGTTGCGGGCCGGCTGGGTCCCTAACCCGTCCGGAACGGCTGATTGAATACACCCATGCCTGCCGAAACCCCTCCCGCCGCGTCCTCCGGAACACCGACGTCGTCCGGGGCACCGACCCAGGGCCTGCGCCTGACCGGTCCGGCGCAGGTCCGCGCCGAGGCGTTCGTCCCGGACCGGGACCAGCAGCGGGTGCTGGACCTCGCGCCCGGGCACGGTCCAGTCCTGGTCCTCGGCGGACCGGGCACCGGACGCAGCTCCGTGGCCGTGGAGTATGCCGCGCGCCGGATCGAGGGTGGCCTGGACCCCTCGGCGTTGCTGGTGCTCGCCCCCACCCGCCAGTCCGCGGCGAGGCTCCGGGACGCCCTGTCCGTCCGGCTGGACCGGGGCGGGCGGGGGACCCGCTCCGCCACGCCGGTCCGGACCTGGGCGGCCTATGCCTTCGACCTGATCCGGCGGGCCAGGGTCGGCGGATACCTGCCGACCGTCCAGCGCACCCCGCGGCTGCTGTCGGGCGCGGAACAGGACACCGTCATCGCCGAGCTCCTGGAGAGCTACGCCTCCGAGGCCCGCTCCGGCCCGGACTGGCCCGGGGACCTGTCCGAGGCGGTCACCACCCGGGGGTTCCGGCGTGAGGTCCGGGAGCTGATCGACCGCACCAGTGAGTACGGCGTGGAGCCCGGGCGCCTGGAGGAACTGGGGGAGCAGTACCGGCGGCCGGAGTGGAGCGCGGCGGCCGTGCTCTTGCAGGACTACCGGGACCGCCTCGACCTGGGCATGGCCGAGGCCTTCGACCCGGCCGGCCTCCTGACCACGGCGAGCAGGCTGCTCGAGGAGAACCCGGACCTGCTGGACGCCGAGCGGGCCGGACTGCCGGTGCTGGTCATCGACGACCTGCAGGAGGCCACCCCCTCGGTGCACCGGCTCATCCGCCTGCTGGGAGGGGGACAGGACGTGGTGGCGACCGCCAGCCCGGACACGGTGGTCCAGGGCTTCCGCGGCGCCCGGCCCGACCTGGTCCACGACTACCCGGACTGCCTGGTGACCCGCCGGCCACCCGTGGGCCCGACCGGTGCACCCGAGGGCCTGACCCTGACGCTGACCGTGGGCCACCGGATGGGTCCGGAGGCGCTCACCGCCTGGCAGCGGGTGGCCCGGCGCATCCCCGCCCAGCCCGGGATGCTGGAGGTCCGCCAGGACCTGGCGCCCCGGGAAGACGCCGCGGCGGGAGACGTCGCCGTGCACCTGGTGGCCTCCCCGGCCCATGAGCAGCACCTCGTGCTGCAGCAGCTGCTGCACCTGCACCACCGGGAGGGCATCGCCCTGGACCGGTTGGCGGTCATGGCCCGCTCGGGACCCCTGGTGGCGGAACTGGGGCGGTTCCTGGAGTCCGAGGGCATCCCCGTGAACCACTCCCTGTCGGACACGGTGCTCAAGACCGAGCCGGCCGTGACGCCGTTGCTGTACCTGCTCCGGACGGTGTCCGCACCGCCGGGCAGCCCCGAGTCCGCCCCGGACATCGATCGGGCGCTGTGGCTGGCCGGAGGCCGCTACGGCGGGGCCACCGCCCTGCACCTGCGCCAGCTGCGCCAGCGACTGCTCCGGGACGAGCGCGCCCGGGGAGGCACCCGCGCCAGCACCGAGCTGATGCTGGCCGCCCTCGAGGACCCCGGCTCCCTCGACCACTACCGGCTCTCCGGAGCCGGGCTCCAGCGCATCGCCCGCATGGTGGCCGCCGGACGCGCGGCGGCACAGGATCCCGCCGCCACCGCGGAGACCGTCCTGTGGGCCCTGTGGGAGGCCTCCGACCGTCCTGGCCGCTGGGAACGGGAGGCGGTGGCCGGGACCGGAGCGGACGCCCGGCGTGCCGACCGGGACCTGGACGCCGTCGTCGGGCTCTTCCAGGCCGCCGAACGCTACGTGGACCAGTTCCCGGGAGCCTCGGCGCTGTCCTTCGCCGACTACATGGAGGCCCAGGACCTGCCGATGGACTTCCTGGCCTCCACCGCCCGGCACGAGGGGTCCGTCTCCGTGCTGACCCCGGCCACGGCCGCGGGGCAGGAATGGGATGCGGTCATCATCGCGGGGCTGCAGGACGGCATCTGGCCGAACACCCGGTTGCGTGGACAGCTGCTGGGGGCCGGTGACCTCGCGGACATCGCCTCCGGGCGCGGCACGATCGCCGACCGGCGGTCCCGCACCGCCGAGGTCCGCCAGGACGAGCTGCGCAGTTTCTCCACCGCGGTGTCGCGGGCCCGCCGGACCGTGATCGGCGTGGCGGTCGCCTCCGAGGACGCCCAGCCCAGCGACTTCCTGGACGTCCTGTCACCGTGGCGTGAGGTGGAGACCACCCGTCCGCTGACCGATGTCCCGCCACCCATCACCGCCACGGCGCTGGTGGCCGGGTTGCGGCGACGGCTGGAGGAGGCCGCCGCCCAGCCGGTCGGGGACGGTACGACGGCGCCGGAGCCGCTCGAGGCCGGGCTCGCCGAGGCGGCCTCTGCCCTGGCCCTGCTGGCGGCGCAGGGCATCCGGGGCGCGGATCCGGCCGACTGGTGGGGACTGCTGCCGCTGTCCACGCGGGAACCCCTCGTGGACGTGGCCACCACCGCGATCCCCGTCTCGCCCTCGAGGGTGGAGACCGCCCTGAAGTCCCCGTTGAACTGGTTCCTGTACCAGGCCGGCGCCCAGCCGGGCAGCACGCAGGCGCAGTCGATCGGCACGCTCATCCACGCCGTCGCCGAGGCCCACCCGGACGGCCCGGCCGAGGCGCTGGCCGCGGAACTGGAGCGGCGCCTGCCGGACCTCGGCCTGGAACCGGGCTGGGAGTCTGAGCGCATCGAGGCCGAGGCCCGCCGGATGCTCGAGTACTTCGTGTCCTACCTGCGCCAGATGGCCAAGGACGGCCGGTCACTGGTCGACGTGGAGCACCGGTTCCACCAGGAACTCGAGCGCGGGGGGCTGAGGGTCCGCATCAACGGCAGCATCGACCGGCTGGAGCGGGACGCCCAGGGACGTCCCGTCGTCATCGACCTCAAGACCGGCCGGCACGAACCCTCCAAGGCAGACCTGCTCCAGCTGCCCCAGCTCGGGGTCTACCAGGCGGCGATCGCCGCCGGGGCGGTGGACGGGCAGGACCTCGACCGGCCCCAGGAACCGGGCGGGGCGGCGCTCGTGCAACTGCGCACCAAGAACAAGTCGGTCAAGGTCCAGGACCAACCGGCACTGGCCCCGGACGACCAGTGGGCACTCGACGAGGTCTTCACGGCAGCAGCCAGCATGGTCGGCCCGGAGTTCCTCGCGGTCCACGGCGGGCCGGACAACCCCGGGTGTGCGCTGCCCGCCGTGTGCCCCATCCACAGCGACGGAAGGCAGGCCACCGAATGGCACCGATGACCCAGGAGACCACCGTGGCGCCGTACACGCCCGAGGACCTCGCCGAGCGGCTGGGCCAGTACGCCCCGACCCCGGAGCAGTCCGTGGTGATCAGCTCCCCGCTCGAACCGCGGCTCGTGGTGGCCGGCGCCGGCTCGGGCAAGACGGCCACCATGTCGGACCGCGTGGTGTGGCTGGTCGCCAACGGCCTCGTGGCCCCGGACCAGGTGCTCGGGGTGACGTTCACGCGCAAGGCCGCCGGCGAGCTGGCCCACCGGATCAACCGCAAGCTCGACCTGCTGGCCGAGACCGGCATCGAGGTCGAGGGGGCCGAGGAGGCGCCCGCCCGGGCCAGCGTCTCCACCTACCACTCCTACGCCCACACCCTGGTGCGCGACCACGGCATGCGGATCGGGCTGGAACCGGACACCGGGATGATCGGCGAGGCCCAGTCCTACCAGATGGTCGCCCGGCTGGTCCGTGCCTACGAGGGGGACCTGGGCTTCGCCGACGCGGCGTCCTCCACCATCGTGCGGGGCGTCATCAAGCTGGCGGCGGACTGCGCCGAGCACCTGGTGGAGCCGGAGGCCGTGGAGGAGTTCCTCACCCGGATCCACGACGCCGGGGCCGCCCTGCCCTACAGCGAGAAGCAGGTCGAGGGCAGCCACGCCAAGGTCACCTCCCTCCTCGGCATGCTGCGCCTGCGCCGGGTGATGTCCCACCTGGTGGCGGACTACCGGGCCGCGAAGGACGAGGCCGGGGTCATGGACTACGGGGACCTGGTGCGGTACGCGGCACGCATCGCGAGCGAGGTCGAGGCCGTGGGGGAGATCGAGCGCTCGCGCTACCGGGTGGTGCTGCTGGACGAGTTCCAGGACACCTCTCACGCCCAGCTGGAGCTGTTCCGTGGGCTGTACGGCCGCACCGGCCACCCGGTCACGGCCGTGGGCGATCCCAACCAGTCCATCTACGGCTTCCGGGGGGCCTCCGCGGGGCAGCTGTTCGCCTTCCCCGGCCAGTTCCCCGTGCCGGATCCCCGGGGTGGCGCCCGGCCCGCCCCGGTCAGCTACCTGACCACGGCGTGGCGCAATTCGCTCAACGTCCTGGCCGCTGCCAACACGGTGGCCGGCCCGCTGCGCAGCGAACCGGTGAACGGGATCGAGGTGAGGCCGCTCGCCCCGTCACCGGTCGCGGGGGACGGTGAGGTCCGGGTGTCCTGGCTGCCGGACTCCGAGCAGGAGGCGGCGGCCGTCGTGGAGGCCCTCAAGGACGCCGCGGACGAGGACCTGCCGGTGGCCGACCGGCGGACGCGCGCCGTGCTGTGCCGCACCCGCCGGCAGTTCGAACCGCTCATGGAGGCCCTGGACACCGCGGGGGTGCCCTACGAGGTGCTGGGTCTGTCCGGGCTGCTGTCGATCCCCGAGGTCGCGGACGTCATCGCCGTTCTGCAGGTGATCTCGGATCCGCGCCGTTCCGACCACCTGATGCGGATCCTCACCGGACCCCGCTGGCGTATCGGCACCGCCGACCTCATGGTCCTGCAGGAACGGGCCTCGGCCCTGGCCCGGAACCGGCGGCGCGCCGAGCCGGACACCGGGGTCGAGGCCGCCGGGGACGAGGACGCGGCGAACCAGGACACCTCGCCGGAGGAGGAGTCCGAGGCCGCCTCCCTCGTGGAGGCACTGGACTGGCTGCCCGAACCGGGCTGGACCTCCGGGTCCGGCCGGGCGTTCAGTGCCGAGGGCCGACGCCGGCTGGAACGGCTGGCGGGCGAGCTGAGGGCGCTGTCGGGACAGACCGGCCTCGAACTGCCGGCCCTGATCCGGCTGGTGGAGAAGACCCTGGGCCTGGACATCGAGGTGCTCGCCCGCCCGGGCGTCACGGGTGTGGCCGCACGCCGGCACCTGGATGCCTTCCTGGATGCGGCGCGGGACTTCTCCCACGGCGCGGAGGAGGGGTCCAGCACGGACCTCACCGCCTTCCTGGCCTGGCTGGAGGCGGCCGAGGAACGGGAGAACGGGCTGGGGATCACCGGGGTCGAACCCCGCCACGATGCCGTCCAGCTGCTGACCGCACACGCGTCCAAGGGACTGGAGTGGGACGTCGTCGCCGTGCCGGGCATGGTGGACGGCCAGTTCCCCGGCACGACGTTCGACACGTGGACCGCGCACGGCAGCGGGCACCTGCCGTGGGACCTGCGCGGTGACCGGGAGAGCCTGCCGCACTGGTCCAGGGACTGGGCCACGCAACAGGACTGGGCCGGCCACGCGGCCGGCTGGTGGCTCAAGCACCAGGAGGCCTACCCGGATTCCTACCGGGACCTGGCCGCCGCCCACCACCTGCAGGAGGAACGCCGGCTGGCCTACGTGGCCTTCACCCGCGCCCGGACCCTGCTGCTGGTCAGCGGCAGTCACTGGCGCGGGTCGAACAAGACCCCGGCGGAACCGTCGGTGTTCCTGGCCGAACTGGCCGAGCGGGCCGGCACGCCGGAGGTCGCACGCGGGACGTGGACGGCACCGGAGGAGGCGGGGGAGATCAACCCGTTCGCCGGACGGAAGCTCACGGCGTGGTGGCCGTTCGACCCGCTGGACGGGCCGGTGGTGCGGGTCATGGACCCGGAGGCACCCGATGACGAGGACCGCGCCAGCCTCCTGCCGCCCCGGGCCCGGCCCCGCCGGGCCGCCCTGGAGACGGCGGCGGACTGGGTTCGGCAGGCGGACCCGCTGGTAGTGGTGGACGGGGGAGCGACCGACCTGACACGCCAGGCCCAGTGGGTCCTGGACCGGGCCACGCCGGTGAACCACCGCGGGGTGACCGTGGAGCTGCCCAGCCACATCAGTGCCTCGACCTTCGTGGAGATGGCCGGCGATCCCGAGGCCCTGGCCCGCCAGCTGCGGCGGCCCATGCCCCGGCCGCCGGCGCACGCCGCACGCCGCGGGACGGCGTTCCACAGCTGGGTGGAGGACCACTTCGGCAGCACCGGGATGCTCGACTTCGAGGATGCGGAGGACTCGGCGGACCATTGGGTGGAGGATGCCCTGGACCTGGAGCCGATGAAGCAGAGCTTCCTGGCCAGCCGCTGGGCGGACCGGGTGCCCGTCGTCGTGGAGCCCCCCGTGGAGACCACGGTCGGGGGCGTGACCCTGCGTGGACGGATCGACGCCGTCTTCCGGGAGGGTGGTACCAGCGATGCCTTCGACGACCCCCAGGCGCGCTGGGAACTCGTGGACTGGAAGACCGGTGCCGTGCCGCGCGGCCGGGACCTCGAGGTCAAGTCCCTCCAGCTGGCCGTCTACCGGCTCGCCTGGTCACGCCTGCACGGCATCCCCCTGCAGAACATCAGCGCGAGCTTCGTCTACGTTGCCCACGGGGTCGAGAAGTCGATGCACGACCTCGCCGGCGAGGAGGACCTCGAGCGGATCCTGGCGGACGCCATCCGGCCGGCCGGGAGCTGAGCCGGCCGGGAGCTGAACCGGCCGGGAGCTGGATCGGCCCGGCCGCGCCGGGCCGGTTCAGGACCGCAAGCCGGTTCAGGAGGGCGAGCCGGTTCAGGAGGGCGAGCCGGTGTCCCGCTCGATCCGCAGCTGCCGGACCTCGTCGAGATCCAGGGTGGTCGTGGGCGGTTCCTCGGCGCGGTGCGATCCCGAGAACCCGGTGTCACCTCCGGGCTGGTCCACGGCCTCGTCGGGCGCGTGCCCGGTGGCGCCGCCCTCGTTCTCGGACCCCACCTCGGATCCCGCCTCGGGCGCGTGCTCGGTTGCGCCGTCCTCGTCCCCGGTTCCTGCCTCGGGGGTGTCCACCGGGTCGTGGTCGGTGATGACGGCGTCGTCCTCATCGTCCTCGCCGTCCACGAGGTCCTCGTCGTCCATGTCACGCGCCTCCGGCGCAGGGGGCCCGGCCGCGTGCGAGCCCGTCCCCTCGGCGACCGGGGACGCCGGCGCGCTCGCGCCCAGGTCGGATGCCGTGTCCGCGGCCGCCACCACGGCGGCGGCGGCCGGCGTCGTCACCGGGCGCGGGCCGGGCCGGGCCAGGCTGATCTCCTGGCCACCGTGGTCCTCCACGTCGTCCCGCAGCTCCAGGAGCATGGCCTCGGCCTCGGCCGCCATGTCCTCGTCGTCGTTGGCGACGCCCCGGACGAGCCACTGGGCGAGCGCGAACTCGGCGGCCAGCGCCGCGCGGCGCATCAGGTGCTCGTCCGCCACGGTCCCGCCCGTGCGGTGCTGCCAGTAGGACCTCACGACGGCGTCGGTGAACTGCTGGTCACCGGAGGAGGCCAGCCAGGAGAAGTCGTCGGCCGGGTCCCCGATGTGCAGGTCGGTCCAGCCGGTCACGGACACCACGCGGCCGCGGTCCACCAGCAGGTTGTCCTCGTGCAGGTCCCCGTGGGCCACGACCGGGGTGAAGTCCCAGAGTTCCATCTCCTCGAGCGCGTTCTCCCAGCGGCGCAGCAGCACGGCGGGGATCCGTCCGGTCGTGGCGGCCTGGTCCAGCTCGTTGAGCCGGCGCTGGCGGAACTGGTCGGCGGTGTACACCGGCAGGTCGGCGTTCTCCACCACCTCGGCCGGCAGGGCGTGCACGGCGGCGATGACCCGGCCGATGTCGTCGATGCCGCGGGGTCCCAGCCCCGCCAGCTCCTCGATCTCCAGCTCGCGGCCGGGCATGTCGTGGTAGACGAAGGTGCGCAGCCCGTCGATCCGGACGGCACCGGCCACGGAGGGGGCGCGGAAGGGCAGCGCGGCGCGGACGGCGGGGGTGAACCCGGAGAGGACCTGGAGCTCGGTCTCCAGCCGCATGGCGGCCTCCTCGTGGCGGGGGGAGCGCACGCGCCACCGGTTCCCCTGCCGGTCGAGCACGACGGCGGCGGAGAAGTCGCGGGGATCGTCCGGCGAGCCGACCACGCCGGTCGGAGCCAGGTCCGGGATCGCGGCGCTGGCCAAGGCAGCAAGTTCCATGGGCGTACGGTTCACGTACCCAACCGTACTTTCCCGCCGCCCGTGCGCGGCTCGTGCGGGGCGGCGAGTCGCCCGAATGACACCTCGAGGTGCGGTGTGCACCGGGCGGGCCCCGTCCGCCGCCGCCGTGTGGGATCGTCCACAACCGGGCGGGCGGCCCCTGGACCGTCCCCGCCGGACGGTACCTTGGAGGCATGCGAATTCCGGATGAGACCCTGCCTGCCCTGGGCCGGCTGCCCCTGGCCCGGGAGGACGTGGACCGCGGCTGCGAGGTGCGCGCCCACGAGGGGTGGCTGCAGGAGGCCTGGACCCGTCCGGAGGCCAGGGTGCTGTGGCTCAGCGGCAGGCGCGCCCCCGTCCTGGGCGGTCAGCTCGTGCTGGCCCGTCCGGAGGGGGACCTGCCGGACGGCGCCGTCTACCTCGGCCGGTCCGCGGCCGCCCTCGTGAGCCCGGACCCGGCCACGGGCGGGACCGGTGCCGTGCGCGCCGAACTGATCCTGCTGACCGCGGACGAGCACCCCCGGCTGGCGGGTCCCGAGGCCGGCGGGGTGCCCGTGGACCGTCCGGAGGACGTGAACTGGGTCGGGCTGCGGGACGTGGCCGCGGCCCTGACCGACCGGGACGCCGGGGTGTTCGTCGAGGCCCAGGCCATCGCCAACTGGCACGCCACCCACACGCACTGCCCCCGCTGCGGGACGCCGACCACCCCGGCCCAGTCCGGCTGGGTCCGGGTCTGTCCCGCCGACGGCTCCGAGCACTTCCCGCGCACCGACCCGGCGATCATCGTGGCCATCACGGACCGGGACGACCGGATCCTGCTCGGCAACAACACCGCGTGGGGGCCGGGCAGGTTCTCCACGCTGGCCGGCTTCGTGGAACCGGGGGAGTCCCTGGAGGCCGCCGTGGTGCGGGAGATCCACGAGGAGTCCCAGCTCGTCGTGCACTCACCGCAATACCTGGGCTCCCAGCCCTGGCCCTTCCCGCAGTCGCTCATGCTCGGCTTCTCGGCCGTCACGGACGAGCCCGATGCCGCCGCGGCCGACGGCGAGGAGCTCGCCGAGGTGCGCTGGTTCACGCGGGAGCAGCTCCGGGACCAGGTGGCCGCCGGGGACATCACCATCCCGGGGGCCACGTCCATCTCCCGGGCACTGATCGAGCACTGGTTCGGCGGGGACCTGCCCGAACCCCGCACCCTGCAGAACTGACCGAGAGCACCTACCGGAGAACCGTGACCGAACACCCCGAGGAACCCCGCGACATCCTGGCGGGCCTGGACGCCGAGCAGCGCCAGGCCGTCACCACCCTGAACGGACCCCTGTGCATCCTGGCCGGGGCCGGCACCGGCAAGACCCGCGCCGTCACCCACCGGATCGCCTACGGGGTGCAGACCGGCGTGTTCGACCCGCACCGCACCCTGGCGGTCACCTTCACCGCCCGGGCCGCCGCCGAGATGCGCACCCGGCTGCGGGACCTCGGCACGCACGGGGTGCAGGCCCGTACCTTCCACTCCGCGGCGTTGCGCCAGCTGCAGTACTTCTGGCCCCAGGTCGTGGGCGGAACGGTGCCGGAACTGGTCGAGTACAAGGTCAACCTGCTCGCCGAGGCGGCCCGGCGCCTGCGGACCACCACGGACCGTGCCGCCCTGCGGGACCTGGCCGGGGAGATCGAGTGGGCGAAGGTGTCCATGCACACCCCGGACGGCTACGCCGCCGCCGCGGCGGGACGGGAGATGCCCGCCGGGTGGGACGCGAACGGGGTGGCCCGCCTCTACCAGGGCTACGAGGACGTGAAGTCCGACCGCAACCTCATCGACTTCGAGGACGTGCTGCTGCTGATGGTCGGCATCCTGGAGACCGAGCCGAAGATCGCGGCCCAGGTCCGGGACCAGTACCGGGTGTTCATCGTGGACGAGTACCAGGACGTCTCCCCGCTGCAGCACCGGCTGCTGGACCTCTGGCTGGGCGGGAGGCAGGAGCTGTGCGTCGTCGGGGACGCCTCGCAGACCATCTACTCCTTCACCGGGGCGACCTCCCGGTTCCTGCTGGACTTCCGGGCCCAGTACCCGGAGGCCACCGTCGTGAAGCTGGTCCGGGACTACCGCTCCACCCCCCAGATCGTGGACCTGGCCAACCGGTTGCTGGACGAGCGGACCCGGCAGCAGGTGCCGATCCCCGGTCCGGACGGCACCCGCGGGCCGATGCCCCGCTGGGCCGAGCCGCTGGAGCTGGTCTCCCAGCGCCCGCACGGGCCGGCCCCGGTGTTCGCCGAGTGCACCGACGACGAGGCCGAGGCCGGCTGGGTCGCGGCCCAGGTGAAGACGCTGCTGGACGAGGGGATCACCGCCGCGGAGATCGCCGTGCTGTTCCGCACCAACGGGCAGTCCCAGGCCCTCGAACAGGCCCTCGCCGCCGCCGGCATCGGCTACCAGCTGCGCGGTGGAGAGCGGTTCTTCTCTCGCCGCGAGGTGCGCGACGGCATCCTGCAGCTCCGCGCGGCGGCCCGTTCCGCCCAGGACGTGGCGGGGGACCAGGTGCCCGGCCGGGTGAGGGACGTGCTGGCCTCGCTGGGCTTCACGGAGACCGCCCCGCAGGCCTCGGGCGCGGTGCGGGAGAAGTGGGAGTCCCTCAACGCCCTGGTCGCCCTGTCCGAGGAGCTGGCCGCCGCGCGCGGAGACCAGTTCACGCTGACGGACCTGGTCGCCGAGCTGGACGAGCGGGCCGCCAGCCAGCACGCCCCCACCGTCCAGGGTGTCACCCTCGCGTCCCTGCACTCCGCCAAGGGCCTGGAGTGGGACGCCGTGTTCCTGGTCGGGCTGTCCGAGGGCCTGATGCCCATCAGCTTCGCCCAGACCCAGGAGGACATCGACGAGGAACGGCGGCTGCTGTACGTGGGCATCACCCGGGCCCGGTTGCGGTTGTTCCTGACCTGGACCCTGGCCCGCGGCACCGGAGGGCGCTCCACCCGCAAGCCGTCCCGGTTCCTCGAGGCGCTGGACCCGGAGGCCGGATCCCGGCACGGGGCCCAGTCCCGACGCCGGCCCTCCGGTCCGGGCGGGAACGGCACCGGCACGCGGGGCAACGGCCGCAAGCGCTCGCAACCGGCGCTCTGCCGCACGTGCGGGGCCCTGTTGGAGACCGGAGCCGAGCGGAAGACCGGTCGGTGCCTGGACTGCCCGGCCACCTATGACGAGGCCATGTTCGAGGAGCTCAAGGCCTGGCGGCTGTCCACCTCCCAGGCGGCCTCCCTGCCGGCCTTCGTGGTGTTCACGGACGCCACCCTCGTGGCGATCGCCGAGGCCGCCCCGAAGACCCCCGCCGAGCTGCTGCGGATCCCCGGGGTCGGCCGGTCCAAGCTGGAGAAGTACGGCCAGGACGTGCTGGAACTGGTCAACGGGACCACCCCGGCCTGATCACCCGGGGACGGCTGCCCCGGTGACGCACCCGCAGTCCCGGTGCGGGGGCACCGTCAGGGTGTCCACGCGGCCCGAGGCGGCCTGCAGGTGCAGCATCGTGCCGTCCGTGACCGTTCCGGTGTCGATCCACTGCAGCAGCTGCCGGGCCGCCAGGGCGCCGGCGGCCGTGGCCAGGGTAAGCTCCTCCCGGCCGGCCCTTGCCGCCAGCAGCGCGTCGGTCCGCGTGGAACGCAGGGGATCCGTGGCCGCCGCGGCCAGGTCCCAGCACAGCGGGCAGCCCGGCGCCCCGGGCGCGCACCACGGTCCGACCAGCACGTCGTCGTCCCGGACCACGACCGGCAGCAGCGGGTGGTCGGCGGCGCGCGCCAGGGCCACGGCCTCGAGATCGACCGCGCCGAGGGTGACCAGCACGGTGACGTCACCGCCCGGTCCCGGCCTGGCCGGGGACGTGAGCGGCAGGACGACGGGGTCGAGGCCGAGGTCGTCGATGCGCCGGGCCAGGGCCACCGGACGGATCCGTCCCAGGTCGGCGGGCAGGTACCCGGTGCCCAGGTCCCCGGTGGCCACCTCGGTGCAGTCCCACAGGACCAGCCGGCCGACGCCGGCCGCGGCCAGGCTGCGCGCCACGGCCGCGCCGGTCCGGCCCAGTCCGAGGACCTGTGCACCGGCCCGGTGACGCCGGGACACGATCTGGGCGGCACGCTCCCGGGAGTCCACCGGGCCGTGGTCGACGGCCAGGGCCGTGGCGACGTCCTGGGCGAGGACGTCGGCGGCGTGACCGGGGCCGGTGCCGGCCGGGGAGGGATGCCGGTGCAGGAAGCCCTCCAGCGAGGAGACCAGCGCCCGGGCCTCCGCGGGGTCCAGCCCGCAGTCGCGCACCACGTCCGGTTCCCGACCGTCCTCGATCCCGGACTGCATCCGGTCCAGGAACGCGAGGACCTCGGGCGAACAGCCGGACAGCTGGGTGGACCCCGTGCCGGACCCGATCTGGACGGCGTCCGGTGTCAGGCGGACCAGGGACAGGCCGGGGTTCAGGCGCATGGGACTCCTCGGGTGACCAGGCGGGGCTGGGGTCGTCCGACCATCGTGACACCACAGCGGCCGACCGCGGCGGGGTTGTCCACAACCCTCCCCGCGGGTCCCGGGCCGGCCGGTGCGCGACGGCAGAATGGACCCATGACCTCGACGCGCGGACGACGCCCCGCCGGCCCCGCCCGGCCCACCCGCCAGACCCTGGACCTGGAGGTGGACGGCACCCCGGTGCGCCTGGTGCGCTCGGCCCGGCGCACCCGGACCATCTCGGCGTCCTGGCGGGAAGGGCGACTTCAGGTGTCCGTGCCCATGGGGCTGGCCTCCGAGGAGGAGCACGAGTGGGCACGCAGGATGATCCGCAAGGTGGAGGCACGACGGCCGCAGGGCCCGGCCTCGGACGGCGAGCTCCTGTCCCGCGCCCGGGCGCTGGCCGGCCGGTACCTGGAGGGACGGGTGGACCCGCGCGAGGTCGTCTGGTCCACCCGGCAGCAGCGGCGCTGGGGATCGTGCACGCCCAGCACCGGCCGCATCCGGTTGTCCACGGAACTGGCGGACATGCCCGGCTGGGTCCTGGACGGGGTGATCGTCCACGAACTGGCACACCTGGAGCACGCCAACCACACGGCGGCGTTCCACGCCCTGGCGGACCGCTACCCGAGGCAGCGCGAGGCCATGGCCTTCCTGTCCGGGGTCAGCTTCGCGACCGGCCGGGGCCTGTCCGCCCCGGACGGGGAGCCGGACGGCCCGGACGGGGACGAAGCCGGAGGCTAACCCGCCGAGGGGCGGTCCCCGGGCTGGCCGGAACCGTCCGGGCCGCCGGTGTCCTCGCCGCGGTCCTGGTCGCCCCGGCCCTCATGGTCGTCGTACCCGCCCTCGAGCAGCTTGCGCAGGTCGTCGTCGAAACCGGCCGCCGCCTGTTCGCGCTTCTCGCGCCGGGCAACGTACCCGGCCGGGTCGTCAAGGTCCTCGCCGGTGGGCTGCAGTTCGGGGTGTCGCCAGATGTCGTCCCGGTACGCCCGGCCCTTCTCGGCCCCGATGGTCTCCCACAGGGTGGCCGCCTCCCGCAAGCGGCGGGGGCGCAGGTCGAGGCCGACCAGTGCCCCGAAGGCGTGCTCGGCGGGTCCGCCGGTGGCCCTGCGGCGGTTGATCGTCTCCCGCAGCGCGTTCGCCGCGTCCAGCGGGGCGGCCGCCTCGGTGACCACCACGTCCACCCAGCCCTCGATGAGCGCCAGGGTCGTCTCCAGCCGGTCCAGGGCCGCCTTCTGGGGGCCGGTGGGCTCGGGGATGAAGGACGCTCCCGAGAACGCGGCCTGCATGGACTCCGGGTCCGTCGGGTCGATCGACCGCGCGGCCTCCTCGATCCGGGACATGTCGATGTGGACCCCGGCCGCGTACTGCTCGATGGCCGCGTACAGGTCCCGCTCCAGCCACGGGGAGTGGACGAACAGGCGCATCCGGGCGACCTCGCGCAGGGCGAGGTAGATCCGGATCTGGTCGTCCGGGACCTGCAGGCCGTCGCCGAACTCCTCGATGTTCACCGGCACCATGGCCAGCTGGTGGCCCGCCACGGGGAAGCCGGGATCGGTGCCGGAGAGGACCTCCTGGGCCAGCGCCCCGACCGCCTGGCCGAGCTGGAGGCCGAACATGGTGCCCCCGAGGTTCTTGAGCATCGGCTGCAGGCCGCCCAGCATGCCCTGCATCTCCTCCGGCACCTGGCCCGGGAGCTGTTCGTTCATCACGCGGGTCATCGCCTCGGACATGGACACGGCCACGGGCTCGGTCAGCCGGCGCCAGGTGTCCATGGAGGCCTCCACCCACTCGGCACGGGACCAGGCCTTGCCCAGCAGGCCTGTCGACTCGATCTCGGTGGTACCGTCCAGCCAGAGTTCGGCCAGCCGCAACGCCTCGTCGATCTCCCGCCGTGCGAACGTGCCGACGGTGGGGTCCTGGCCGGCGACGGCCTGGCGGGCCGACTGGCGGGCGAGGGTCCAGTTCACCGGGCCGTCCTCGGGGGAGGACTGCATCATGGCCTGGAACTGCTGCATCATCTGGCCCATCATGGCCGGGTCGAGCTGCGAGGGGTCGAACGGCAGCCCGCCGGGCATGCCGCCCGGGCCGGCGCCCGGCCCGCCACCCATCCCGCCGAGGGCGCGGCGCAACTCCTCGGGGTCCGGACCGTCGCCGCCGAACATCCGGCGGAGCATCTCGGACAGCGGGTCGTCTCCGTCAGAGGAACCGGGGCCGTTGGGGGGATTCGTCATGGCCACCAGAGTATCCGCGCCAAAGGCCCGTGTCCGCAGCGCACGCACCGGTTCACTGTGGGCGCACAGCCGGCGTGCCGCACCCCCTAGAATGAAGTGCAGACCAGAGCCTCCCGGACCCGTCCGGGAGGCCCGCCCCTGCCACCCGGACGGTGCACGCCGCCATCCGGTGCAGTAGCCCATGAAGACAGGTGCCCCGCCGTGCGAGAGAACGGACACCCGCCGACGACGCCGTCGGCCGCGCCCGGATCCGGCGCCCCGGTCTCCTTCGCCCAGGCCGCGCGACGCTCCCGGGCCTCGCGCCGCCGTCGCCGGCTGACGATCGCCTCCGGGGGCGTGGCCGGGATCCTGACGCTCACGGCGCTGGCACTGCCCACCCCCTACATCATCGAGTCGCCCGGCCCCACCTTCAACACCATCGGAGAACACGACGGCTCGCCCGTGATCACCGTGGACGGCGCCCGGACCTATCCCACCGACGGTGCCCTGGACCTGACCACCGTCTACGTGTCGGGGCCGCCGACCGGATGGACCACCTTCCTGGACGTGGTCGCCGGCTGGGCCGACCCCACCCAGACGCTGATCCCCAGCGAACTCGTCTACCCCTCCGGCACCACGTCCGAGGAGGTCACCGAGGAGAACGACCTGGCGATGACCACCTCGCAGAACTGGGCCGTGGCCGCCGCGCTCGAGAACCTGGGGATCGACTACCGGCAGCAACTGTTCGTGGCGGACTTCGCCCCGGAGTCCCAGGCGACCGGGGTGCTGCAAGCCGGGGACCAGCTCGTCTCCGCCGGTGGCGTCGAGGTGACCGGGCTCGAGGGACTGAAGGACCAGCTCAACCGGTCGGACGGGCACACCGTCGACCTGGGGATCGTCCGCGACGGGACCGGGAGCACCGTCCAGGTCCCGGTGTACCCCGGACCGGACGGCAGCTGGCTGCTGGGCGTCTACCTGGACTCCGACTTCGAGTTCCCGGTGGACGTGACGATCTCCCTGGAGGACGTGGGCGGCCCCAGCGCCGGGATGATGTTCGCCCTGGGGATCATCGACGAGATGACCCCGGGCGCGATGACCGGGGGCCGGCACATCGCCGGCACGGGCACCATCGACCCCGACGGCACCGTGGGGGAGATCGGCGGCATCGTGCAGAAGGTGGCCGGGGCCCGCGAGGCCGGCGCCGAGCACTTCCTCGCCCCGGCCGGCAACTGCGAGGTGCTGGCAGGACGGGTCCCGGAGGGCATCGACGTGTACGCGGTGGGCACCCTGGACGAGGCCAGGTCCGCCGTGGAGGCCCTCGGCAAGGGGCAGGCACCGCGGGCCCCGGCCTGTGGCTGAGGTGCGGGTGAGGACTTGGACAACTGGAGACGAAGTGCGCCGGTCGGCGCAGAGGGGTAAGGGCACGTGAGTTTCGGACAAGGGTTTGGCGGTCTCTTCGGGGGACCTGACGATGGACGCGGTGGCGACCGCGGCCCGGGCGGTCCGGGTGGACTGTTCGGCGGCGGGGCGTCCGGCCCGGGCAGACCGGGTGGCCCCGGCCGTCCCGGCGAGCCCGGCGGCGGCAATGAGGCCGGCGCCTCCGGTCCCGGCGGGCGGCCCACCGGGCCACGGCGCCCCTCGGCGCTGGTGCTCACGATCGTGGTGGTCGCCGCGCTCGCGGTGCTGTTCATGTTCTTCGCCGGCATCTACGCGGACGTCCTCTGGTACAACCAGATCGGGTACTCCGAGGTCTTCTGGACGGAGATCTGGACGCGGGCGGCCCTGTTCCTGATCGGCGGCGCCATCATGGGCGCCGCCGTGTGGCTGTCCATGTGGCTGGCCTGGCGCAGGCGGCCGCAGAACCTGCACACCCAGACCCGGGACAGCCTGGCCCAGTACCAGAGGCAGCTGGAGCCGATGCGGCGCCTGGTCTTCATCGGCATCCCCGTGGTGATCGGCTTCTTCGCCGGGTCCGCCGCGATGAACGCCTGGCAGGACGTGCTGCTGTTCTTCAACCAGGTGCCCTACGCCGGGGCACCCGGGGAAGCGGTCACGGATCCCGAGTTCGGGCTGAACTACACCTTCTACATGGCCACGCTGCCCTTCCTCGGCCTCGTGGTCGGCTACCTGATCTCGGTGGTGCTGATCGCGGGCATCGCCGGGCTGCTGGTGCACTACCTGTACGGCAGCGTCCGGGTGAAGGAGCAGGGCGGGGTCGTCATCGAGCGCCCGGCCCGCGTGCACATCGCCGTCTTCGCCGCGCTGTTCCTGCTGCTGCAGGCGGCCAACTACTGGCTCAACCGCTACCGGACCCTGCAGTCGCAGGACGGCACCTGGGCCGGGGCCATGTACACGGACGTCAACGCCGTGATCCCCACCTCCACGATCCTGGCCGTGGCCGCCCTGCTGGTGGCCGTCCTGTTCGTCGTCACCGCCTTCTCCGGCCGGTGGCGGATCTCCCTGGTCGGCACCGCGGTCCTGGTGGTCGCGGCCATCGTGGCCGGCGCCGCCTACCCGTTCCTCATCCAGGAGTACCAGGTCAAGCCCTCCGAGGAGACCCTCGAGCAGGACTACATCGCCCGGAACATCGAGCACACGCGTGAGGCCTACGGGCTCTCGGCGGTGGAGGCCACGCAGTACGCCGGCTCCACCGACGCGCAGGCGGGCAGCCTCGAGGGCGAGGCCGAGAACACGGAGAACGTCCGCCTGATGGACCCGAACCTGCTCTCGCGCACGTTCGGCCAGCTCCAGCAGTTCCGGCCGTACTACTACTTCCCGGACACCCTGCACGTGGACCGCTACGACGTCGAGGGCGAGAAGCAGGACACCATCATCTCTGTGCGCGACGTCAACGTGGACCCGACGTCCTCGTGGGTGAACCAGCACATCATCTACACCCACGGGTACGGCGTGGTCGCCGCGGATGCCTCCGAGGTCGCCGCGGGCGGCCGTCCGTCCTTCCTGCTCTCCGGCATCCCCACCAAGGGCGTGCTGGGCGACGACACGAGCTACGAGCCCCGCATCTACTTCGGCACGAACTCCCCGAGCTACTCGATCGTCGGGGCCCCAGAGGACGCCCCGGCGCGTGAGCGTGACCGGCCGCAGGACGCCAGCAGCGAACAGGACACCAGCTACAGCTTCACCGGTGAGGGTGGGCCGTCCGTGGGCGGGTTCTTCAACCAGCTGGTCTACGCCATCAAGTTCGGCTCCACGGAGATCCTGCTGTCCTCGGACGTGAACTCCGAGTCGCAGATCCTCTACGACCGTGACCCGGTCGAGCGGATCGAGAAGGTGGCCCCGTACCTGACCGTCGACTCCAACGCCTACCCGGCGATCGTGGACGGGCGCGTGCAGTGGATCGTGGAGGGATACACCACCTCGGACTCCTTCCCGTACTCCACCGCGCAGCAACTGGACTCCGCGACCCGGGACGCCCTCAACACGGACGCCGCGACCAACCTCACCGGCCGGGTGAACTACATCCGCAACTCGGTGAAGGCCACCGTGGACGCCTACGACGGCTCCGTCACCCTGTACGCCTGGGACGAGGAGGACCCGCTGCTGCAGGCCTGGCAGAAGGTCTACCCGACCTCCCTGCAGCCGTACTCGGAGATGAGCGCTAACCTCATGGACCACGTCCGCTACCCGGAGGACATGTTCAAGGTCCAGCGCGAGCTCCTGGGCCGCTACCACGTGACCAACCCGGTGGACTTCTACCAGAACAACGACGCCTGGTCCGTCCCCGCCGATCCGACCCAGGACGACCCGACGGTCAAGCAGCCGCCCTACTACATGACCCTGCGGATGCCGGGCAAGGACGAGCCGGCGTTCTCCCTGACCAGCAACTTCATCCCGCAGATCACCCAGGGCGCCCAGCAGCGCAACGTGCTGTACGGGTTCCTGTCCGCCAACGGCGACGCCGGCACCGGCAAGGACGGCGAGAAGGCCGAGGGCTACGGGCACCTGCAACTGCTCGAGCTGCCGCGCCAGACGGCCATCCCGGGACCGGGCCAGGCCCAGGCGAACTTCGACTCCAACGCCCAGGTCTCCCAGGAGCTGAACCTGCTGCGCCAGGGTGCCTCCGAGGTCATCAACGGCAACCTGATCACCCTGCCGGTGGCCGAGGGCATCCTGTACGTCCAGCCGGTCTACATCCAGTCGACCGGCCCGACCTCCTATCCCACGCTGCGCAAGGTGCTGGTCGCCTTCGGCGAGGAGGTGGGCTTCGCCAACACCCTGGAGGAGGCCCTGGACCAGGTGTTCGAGGGTGACTCCGGGGCCTCCACGGCCGACGGACAGGACCCCTCCACGGAACCCGGGGAGGGGGAGCCCGGTTCCCAGCCGCAGGCTCCGGAGAACCAGAGCGCCCAGGAGAAGCTCAGCCAGGCCCTGACGGACGCCAACGAGGCGATCCAGGCCTCCGAGGAGGCCCTGGCCTCGGGCGACTGGACAGCGTACGGCGAGGCGCAGAAGCGCCTCAACGACGCGCTGACGCGGGCGACACAGGCGGACGACGAGATCCGCGGTGCCGCCCCGGACAACGCCCAGGGAGGCGAGGCGCCCGCCGAGGGCGCCGAGCAGCCCACGGACGGCGCCACGGAGGGTGCCGGCACCGAGGGCTGACCGCGGCCGCCGGCGCACTCTCCGGCTTCGGGGGCAGGGAGACCTGCCCCCGAAGTGTTTCCCGGGGCCCCGCGCCGACGATTTGAGTTCGTGCCGCATGGTCTGTATAGTCATTGAAGTCGACGCGGGGTGGAGCAGTTCGGTAGCTCGCCG
>ENA-UOUJ01000740-UOUJ01000740.1-activated-sludge-metagenome-genome-assembly--contig:-NODE-740-length-19822-cov-8.649213_pt1 | contig 19822 bp, 11 predicted proteins | sample MGYA00249839_ERZ747224 | MGnify/ENA primary metagenome ERZ747224 (study PRJEB28782, sample SAMN03220277) | activated sludge metagenome | biome: wastewater; feature: sewage sludge; material...
CCCGCCCCGCCCCAGGCGGGCGCTTCTCGCCCGCCGGGTCGGGCGCTGCCCTTTTCTACCTGGAGTAGCGCGCCGTACAGGTATGGCGCGCGTCAGCTGCCGGTGGCGAGGAAGCCGCCCTGGCGCCAGGCGGTGAGGGCGGCGCGCAGGCGCGGGCCGACGAGGCCGTCGATGGCGCCGTCGTAGAAGCCCGCGGTCTTCAGCCGGGTCTGGGTGGCGCGCACGGTGTCGGCGCTGACCTGGACCCTGTCGCCGGCGATCCGGCTGTAGGCCTGGCCGTTGTCGGAGGCGACCCCGCGCAGCAGCAGCTCCGCCGCTGTCTCCGGGTCGCGCGGCCGGCCCTCGCCCTGGTCGAGGAGGAGCGCGGCGGCCTGGTAGCCGAGCGGCTCGCCGAGGCGGGTGGCGGCGAGGAAATGGTCGTAGGCCTCGGTCGCGGTGCCGGCGATGCCGTTGAGTGCGAGGACGCCGAGGTTGTAGGTGGCGATCGCCGAGCCGTCCTCCGAGGCGCGGGCGAGGAGGCGCGCGGCGCGGGGGACGTCCTGCGGCACGCCCTCGCCCTTGACCAGCATCACCGCGAGGTTGATGGCGCCGTCGGCGAAGCCGCCCGCGGCCGCCTTCTCGTAGAGGGCGGCGGCGGCGGGCAAGTCGCGCGGCACGCCGTCGCCGGTCTCGGTGATGAGGCCGAGGCTGGTCATGGCGCGCAGGTCGCCGCGGTCGGCGGCGTCGCGGTAGAGCCGGATCGCCCCGGCCTCGTCGCCGGCTGCCGCAGTGGCGCGGGCGAGGAGCGCGGTATAGTGCGGCATCTCCGGGTGTGCGGCCGCGGCCGTTCGGCAGGCGTCGATGGCGGTGGCGGCGTTCATGCGGAGCTGCGAGAGCGGCACGCCGGCGGTGTTGGCGGTGGCGTCGCGCGGGTGCGTCGCCAGCCGCTCGCAGAGGAGCTCGGGCGCGGCGCCCGGGTCGTCGGGGCGCGGCAGGTCGGCGAGGAGCTTGCGCGCCTCGGCGACATGGGCGCCGTCGGGGTTGTGCTCGAGGTAGACCTCGACCAGCGGGCGCAGCCGGGTGCGGCGGATGACGTCCCAGAGCGAGTCGGCCAGCGCGTCGGACGGCGGCAGGTCGCGGGAGGCGACGACCGTTCCCGCCGGGGGGAGCGCCTCCTCGCTCTCGGCGAGGAAGGCCTTCACGTCGGCGACGTGCGGGCCCTCCGGGTAGCGGTCGAGGTAGATGCGCATCAGGTCGGGGTCGCGGGCGGTGGCGGCGACCTGCCAGAGCAGCGTCTCGGGCGCGGCGCCGTCGTCGCCGGGGGCGAACTCGAACTGGCGGGTGAGCGAGGAATTCTCCCAGGGCACCTGGTTGCCGCCGGTGGCGGCGAGGACGTCGCGGCGGACGGCGATCATCATCGAGGCGATGTCCTGCCCGGGCGTGTTGAGGTGGCCGAGCAGCGCCTGGGCGAAGAAGCTGTTCCGCCCCACGCCGTCGTAGGCGACGTTGTCGGGCTGGGTGGCGAAGGCGAAGAGGAAGCCCGCGGCGTCGCCGACGCGGGCGAGGCCGTCCCGCTTCGGGCCCTCGAGCGAGGGGGCGGTCGAGGAGAGCGGGTTGTTGCGGCAGGCGTCGAGGAAGACGAGGTGGATGCCAGGGGTGCCCTCGAGCTCCTCGGTGATCGCGTTGAGCTCGATCGTCCAGTTGCGGATGTCGTCGCGGCTGCGGAGGCTGGCGTCGACCGGGACGAGGTAGTTCCGCCCGTCGATCTGGAAGCCGTGCCCGGCGTAGTAGAGGAGGGAGACGTCGGCGGTCTGCGCCGCCTCGAGGAAGTCGCCGATGAGCGTGGTCATCCCGGCCAGCGTCAGGTTGGTGTCGGTCATCACCTCGAAGCCGAGCGAGCGCAGCGAGTCGGCGACGTCGGAGGCGTCGTTGACCGGGTTGCGCAGCGGCTCGAGGTTGGCGTAGCCGCCATTGCCGATCACCAGCGCGACACGGGTCTCGGCGCGCGCGGCCATCGCCGGCACCAGCAGCAGGCAGAGGGCGGCCGCGAGGAGGGCCGCCCTCAGGATCGCCGCCAGCCTAGAGTCCAACGGCCCGGGTAAGCTCATCCTCGACATTCTGCAGTGCGGCGGTGATCGCGACGCCCTGCCGGGATTGCAGGCTCGCGAGTTGCGGGTCGTCCTCCGCCCGGATGAGCTGGATCGCCTGGCGGATCTCGACGACGGCGGACTGCATCACCGCGCCGGCGCGCGCGACCGCCTCGCGCTCGATCGCGGCGCGCTCGGCATCCGTCGTCGCGAGCGCGAGCCGGCGGGCGGCGTCGGCGCGCACGCCCTCGATCCGGCTCGCCGACTCGCGGATGACGGCGGAGACCTGCCGCAGCGGCTCGGGGAGGTCGAGGATGCGGCCGTCGATCTGGCTCGCGTACTCGGCGAGGGCGTCGCGGACGCAGGCGAGGAAGATGTCGCTGCTGGGCGGGACCGGGTTGCAGGCGGAGACGCGGGCTTCGAGCCGGGTGGCGAGCGATTCGAGGAAGCTCAGCGTGTCGGCCGCGGTTTCCCGCGCCAGCGTGGTGCCGGTGCCGCGGTCGGGGCCGAGCATCGGGCCGCCCTCGGTGCCGGTGGCGAAGCTCTCGGTGCCGGCGACCTCGATCACGTCCGACGGGTTGCGCAGGGCGTAGTAGTCGACGAGCCTGAGGCCGGCGTTGAAGGTCGGCAGCTGGGATGGGTCGAGCAGCACGTACATCTCTCCGGGGACGTAGCTGATATCGTAGTTCGGCACGCCGCCGAAGGACAGGCCCGTGCCGGCCGCGTCGCTCACGAAGATGGGATAGGACGTAAACGAGGGGAGCGCGCCGGCGGGCGCGCCGTCGCTGCGGAAGAGGACCGAGGCGACCCGGTCGCCGTCGACGAGGCCCTGGGTGGTGAACTCGGTGCCGGCGAAGACGAAGGTCTGCCCGAACCGCTTGACCTGGTCGTCGGCCCGCACGACGAGCGGCGCGGGGGTGACGGCGAGCGTGCCGGGCTCGTAGGAAATGGCATAGTTGGCGAGGCCGACGCCGCGGGCGTTGCTGGCGGTGATCGCGAAGGGGCCCTCGCCGACGTTGGCGGCGCGGGCGGTGCCGGCGCTCGCGAGGTCGACGCCGGTAATGCTGTCGCCGCTGACGAGGCCCTGGGAGGTGAACTCGGTCCCCTGGAAGCCGAGCGTCCGGCCGTAGCGCTTGACCTGGTCGTCGGCGGTGATGACGAGAGGGGCCGGGGTCACCGTCAGCGTGCCGGGAGTGGAGACCACGCGGTAGGCGACGTTCCCGGCGCTGGTCACGCTCGGCGCGCCGGCGATCTCGAAGCTGCCGACGCCACCGGCGCCGAAGCCGACGAGGGGCACGGCCGTCTCGGTCGTGGTCGGATCGAAGACGTAGGTGCCCGAGCCGCCGTTCTGGACGACCGGGGGCTGCAGGCCGGGCGTGCCGTAGACGCCGGTGGCGTCGCCAACGTCCGCCCAGATGACGGGCGAGACGCTGTAGAGCTCGGGGTAGTGGCCGGGGTCGGGCGGCGCCCAGGTATCGGTGAAGGACCAGGCGGTGGTGTCGGGGCGGGCCATGAAGCCTTCGGTGTCCTGGAAGTCTGCGGTCGTGAGCGGCGTTCCGCCGCCGGCACTGTCGGCCTGGCCGGTCGCGACGCTGTCCCAGAAGGAGTTGAAAACAGGGACGACCGGCGCCTCCACGGGCGCGCCGCCGACAAGGCCGCCCAGCCCGACCGCAGCGGCGCCGCTGACCGCGCCGACGGCGTAGGACTGGTCGACGAGGCCGGCGTTCTGGCCGACGAGACCGCCGGCAAGGCCGTCCGCCACGCCGGTGGCATCGACGCTTCCCCTGGCATAGGTGCGGAGGACGGTCCCTTCGCCCTCGTTCTCCCCGACGAGGCCGCCGAGCAGCCCCTCGCCGAGGCCAGCGGCCGAGACCGGGCCGGCGGCGTAGGAATCGCTGACGGTGCCGACATTCGCGCCGACGAGCCCGCCGACCGAGGCGGTCGAGGCTTCGAGGGTCACTCCGGTGACCGCGGCGGTCGAGAAGGACTGGGTCACGGTGGCGTTGTTCTGGCCGACCAGACCGCCCGCCGAGAAGTCGACCGTCTGGTCGGGGCTGATGCCGGTGACGGTCCCGCCCGCCATCCGCGCGCGGGAGATCACGCCGTCGTTCTCGGCGGCGAGGCCACCGACCATGTCCCCGCCGGTGATCCTGGCGTTGGAGAGCATGACGTTGTCGACGACGCCGCCGAAGCCCACCCCCTCGAAGAGCCCGACGCTCGCGAAGGGCCGGTTGATGAAGAGATTGGATATCGTGAAGCCGTTCCCCTGGAACGAGCCGTCGAAGGTCGGGCCGTCGAAGATCTCGCCGATCGGCTCGAAGCCCTCGCCTCCCTCGAAGTCGTCCCAGCCACTCGTTATGACTGCGTCGATGTTTCCGGCCAGCGCATAGCTGTCCGACAGGTCGGGAAGCGCGGGATCGGCGTCGCCGAAGGCCGAGCCGACGCCCTGCAGGCCGTAGACGTCGGCGACGAGGTAGGGCGCGGCGGGCGTGCCGTTGCCGCCGAGGACGCGCAGGAAGGCGTTGCCCTGCAGCTGGAAGTTTGCCGCCCTGAAGGCAGGGAGCGGGGACATGTTCTGGATCCAGTCGCCGCCCTCGAGGGTGAAGGTCCCGACGTCGATCGCGCCGAGGGCGCTGGTGGTGATCTGCGGGTTTTCCAGCACCTCGTTGGCGAAGCCGGCGGTCAGCGTCAGGCCGCCGTTCCGGGCGGTGATCGAGTTCGCGATCAGGATGTTCCCGAAGGCCTGCAGGCTGAGCGTGGTGCCCGCGTCCCAGGCGAGCGGCGCTTCGACGGTGATGTTGCCGTCGCCGGCGAACGCGAAGGACGAGGCGACGAGCACGTTCGACACCTCGAGCTGCTCGACGAGATCGGCGGCGTTCAGGATCGAGTCGGCCTGGGCGGGTTCGAAGGCGGCGTTCTCGACCGGGATCGCGGCGAGGGTAACGCCGCCGTCCTCGTCCGCGTCGACGAACTCGCCGGTCGTCGCGCCGTCGGAGATCACGATGTTGCCGGGGTCGAGGAGCAGTGTGCCGAGCGCGCCCCGCGGGGCGGAGAGGTCGGCGATGCCGGTGAAGCTCAGCCGCGCCTTGCCGGAGACCTCGGCCATGCCGCCGTCGCCGCCGAGCGGGCCGCCGCGGGCGGAGATGCGGCCGTCGAAGCGGGTGTGCCCGTCGGACCAGACCACGACGCTGCCGCCGTCGCCGGAGTCGAGAGCGTCGGCCGCGATGGTGGTGGCGCCGTCGACCGTTGTCGTCAGGGCGCGCGGGAGCGCGCCGCCGCCCTGCCAGTCGCCGCCGATGCGGACGCTGCCGCCGCCGGCCGGGCCGCTGGCGTCGAGGGTGGCGCCGGCGAGCTCGATGGCGGCGCCGGTGATGGTGATCGCGCCGCTCGGGCGGGGCGGGGGCGGGGTAATCGCGGCGAGCGCCGGCTGCGCGCGCGGGGCGCTGGCGTCGAGCCGGCCCGAGACGCGGACGGTGCCGCCGGCGCCGCCGCCGAGCACGATGGCGCCAGAGCGGCCGCCGACGCTGCGCGCCTCGACGACGCCCGAGAGGTTGATGACCTGGCGTGCCACCTGCCGGGCGGTCGCGGCCTTCAGCTCGACCCGGCCGCCGTCGGCGGAGAGGCGGCCGCTGTGGCGGATGAGCGGGCCGTCGTCGCCGGTGTCGCCCGAGGGGACGGCGATCTGCAGGAAGCCGTCGCCGGAGACGTCGAGCGTCGCCCGCTCGCCGGCGCCGAGGCCGATCCGGCCCATCTCGGCGCTGATCGTGCCGGCGTTGTCGACCCTGCCGCCGATCAGTGCGGCGTAGCCGCCCTTGCCGACGGTGATCGCGCCCTGGTTGACGACGGCGGCGGAGCGGCCCTTGCCGGCGAAGCTGCGGCGGCCGGCGATGAAGTCCTCGTCGCTGGTGGCGAGCGTCGAGGCGACGAAGGCGCCGGTCCTGACCGTGCCGGAGGCGGTGATCGCGATGCCGTTCGGGTTGACAAGGTAGACCTGGCCGTTGGCGTTGAGCTGGCCGGCGATGGTCGAGGGGGTGCTGCCGGTGACGCGGTTCAGCATCGCAGCCGAGGCGGAGGGCTGGCGGATGTCGACCCGCGCCCCCTCGCCGATCGAAAAGCCGCGCCAGTTGACGATGGCGGTGGAGGAGGACTGGCGGATCGCCATGGCGTTCGGCGCGGGGGCGGAGATGTCGACGCTGCCGTGCGCCACGCTGCCGCCGACCGGGAGCCGGTCGCCGGCATGGGCGGGGACGGCGCAGAGGGCGGTGCTGGCGAGAAGTGCGAACCTGAAGCAAGCCTCGGTACGGGTCATGATGGCGTTTCCGATACTGGCACAGCGGCGGCGCCCGGCCGGCGGCCGCTCAGAACTGGAACGAGCCGACGACGGTGAAGCGGTTCTCGTCCGGCCCGTCGTCGTCGCGGTAGGCGCGGCCGAACTCGAAGGTCAGGGTGGCGTCGGAGAAGCCCGGGTCGCGGATCGCGCCCAGCGACAGCCCCACCCCGAGCGCGCCGACGCCGAGGTTCGCCTCCTCGAGGGCGGTCGGCTCCTCGAGGTGCAGGCTGCCCGTGGCGCCGAAGGCGTAGGGGGTGACGATGAGCGGCGTCGCCCCGACCTGCCGCGCCCAGGGCGACTGCAGGTCGCCGCGCACGATCCAGCCGCTGTCGCCGCCGAGCGTGCCGGCGTCGAAGGTCGAGAGCTCCTGGAAGGAGGCGATGCCGAACTGCTCGCTGGTGGTCATCACCTGCCCGAAGGAGGTCTGGGCGCGGCCGTAGAGCGAATAGGCGAGATGCTCGCGGATCGCCTGGTCCCAGCGCGCCGCCACCTCGAGCTTCTGGAAGTCGGCGTCGGCGCCCTGCCGGGAGAGGGTCGGGAAGTCGACGTCCTCCTCGCCGCGCGCGCCAAGCCCGTCGATGCCGAAGGAGGCGGTGGCGCGGGCGAAGAGGACGGCGCCGGAGACGAACTCGCGCCGGTAGTCGCCGGTCAGGCGGAAGATGCGCAGGTCGTCCTCGGAGAAGGTCAGGTCGCTGTCGTCCGGGAGCATCAGGTGCTGCTCCTCGGACTGGGCGTCGAAGATGACGCCGGCATTGAGGTTCACCGCGCGCGAGCGGATGACCGGGTAGAAGGCACGCAGGGACAGCCGCTGGAACTCGGTTCGCGTCTGGATGCCGTCGGTCGGCTCGGGCGTCGTCCGGCTGTCGGTCGCCTCGAGGTTGAGGGTGAGCCCGTTCGCCCCGATCGGGAAGACGGCGCCCGCCGCCAGCGTGCGGGTGCGCGGGTAGCCGGTGAAGAGACCGCCGAGGCCGCCCTCGCCGTCGCCGCCCGGATAGCCCGAGGCGCGGAGGTAGATGGTCTCGCCGAGCCTGAAGGGGCTGTTGATCTCGACCCCGGTGGCCAGCGTCCAGGTACCGAGCTCGTCCGCCAGCGTGTTGTCGACCCCGACCGAACCGGTGACCGGGTGGAAGTCGCCCTCGACCACCAGCACCGCGCCGCCCGACTCGTCCCCGGGCGAGAGGGCGGAGCGGAGCGAGACACCGTAGGTGTCGCCGGCGATCAGCAGCCGCCGTTCGATCTCGCCGAGCTTCAGGCTGCGCCGACCGACGAGCGGCTGCACGACCCGCTCGATGCGCCCGCGTACCGGTTCGGGGATCCCCGCGGTGTCGAGCTTCTCGATGAAGCCGTTCACCACGACGAGCCGCAGCCGCTCGCCGTTGCGGAGCGACTGCTCGGGGATGACCACGCGGGCGAGGACGTAGCCGGCCTGCGCATAGGCTTCCTCGAGCGTCTGGGCGGCGACGAAGATCTCGGAGACCGGGACCGGCCGGCCGACGAGGCGCTGCTCGAGCGCGGCGGTGGCCGGGGCCATGTCCGGCAGCCCGCCGTCGACCGAGACGCCGGAGATGGTGATCGAGAGCCGGTCCGCCCCCGGCGGGGCCTCGAGCCCCGGCCGGCCGGAGAAGACGACGGTGCCGCCGAGGGTCGGCGGGGCGGGCTCGAAGGTGCGCGGCGTGATCTGGCTGGCCGTCTGGGCGGCGGCGGGTGTCGCGCCGGGCATCGCACCGGGCAGGGCGAGCAGCAGCGCCGCCGCGACCCGGGCGGCTCTCGGCGGGGTCCCCGGCACAGTGCTCATTCCGGTGCGGGATCGGAGCGGGCGGCAGATCGCATGCGGGCGGTCCTCGCTGAATGACTCGGATCTTCGAAGCTGCCGGTGGCAAGACAAATCAATGCGCCGAATCGTCGAAACATTTCTGCCTCGCCCTGCGCGGCCACCACGGAACCAACAATAATCAAAAGGTTAACACGGGTGCCGGAACGGCGCAACAAGATGCTTCCCGACCGGATCCGCACGGACGCTTCGCCCTGCTTTCGGGGAAGCAGGTGACCGGGAGGTGCGAGTTGTGCTATAGTCACCCGATCCGGGCCGAGCTGCGCAATTGCTTACGGCGCGCCGGCCGTCCGGCCGCAGCTTTGTCGCGGAGACCAGGATGCCCGAGGATCGCGCGATCACCGTCGAGACCGCCGGCGGCCAGACGCTGACCTTCACGCATCTCGACGGCTTCGACGAGATCAGCCGCTGCTTCGAGTTCATCGTCGGGCTGGTCGGGCCCGAGCTCGACGTCGAGGCGGACGCGCTCATCAACCTGCCGCTCGCGATCGAGGCCGAGTCGGGCGAGCCTAAGCGGTGGATCCACGGGCTGGTCACCGAGTTCCGCCTCGTTGCCGTCGAGGACCGGGTGGCGAGCTACGAGGTGGTGCTGCGCCCCTGGCTCTGGCTGCTGGCACTGACCTGCGACTGCCGCATCTTCCAGAACCTCGGCGTCGTCGAGATCGTCGAGGAGATCTTCGGCAAGTACCCCGAGGCGAGCTTCGACAAGCGGCTGCAGAAGAGCTATCCGCCGCGGGAATACTGCGTGCAGTACGACGAGAGCGACCTCGACTTCGTGCAGCGGCTGCTGGAGCACGAGGGGATCTTCTATTTCTTCGAATACAGCGACAGCGGCCATACCCTCGTGCTGGCCGACTCGATCGCGCGGCTGAAGCCGGCGAAGGGCTACGAGACGGTGCCCTTCCATATCGAGGACAGCCCGCAGCGGCGCGACCGCGACTTCCTCTCGCGGTGGCTGGTGACGAGCTCGCTGCGGCCGGCGGCCTATGCGCATGCGGACTACAACTTCGAGACGCCGAGCCTCTCGCTCGTCACCCAGTCCGAGGCCGAGCCGGTGGCCAAGCTCTTCAGGGGCGAGATCTACCGCCAGCCGGGGGCGCACCAGGACCTCGGGCTCGGCGACGAGGTGGCGGCGATCCGGCGCGAGGAGCTGCAGGCGCCGCACGTGCGGGTCCTGGCCGGCGGCACCGCGCGCGGCCTCGCGTCGGGGTGCACGTTCACGCTCGAGAACCATCCCCGCGAGAGCCAGAACGCCGAGTATCTGGTGCTGCGGACCGACTACCGCATCGTCGATCCCGAGCATCGCCCGACGCTGGCGGGCATGGGCGAGAGCTACCGCATCGAGCTCGTGGTCGCGCCGACCTCGCTCCCCTACCGGCCGCCGCGGGCGACGCCGCGGCCGGTGATGCGCGGGCCGCAGACCGCGACGGTGGTGGGGCCGGGGGGCGCGGAGATCTTCACCGACGAATATGCCCGGGTGAAGGTGCAGTTCCACTGGGACCGGCTCGGCAAGCGCGACGAGAACAGCTCCTGCTTCGTGCGGGTCTCGGCGGCCTGGGCAGGCGCCGGCTGGGGGTTCATCCAGATCCCGCGCATAGGCCAGGAGGTGATCGTCGACTTCATCGAGGGCGATCCCGACCGGCCGATCATCACCGGGCGGGTCTACAACGCGGCCGAGATGCCGCCCTACGGGCTGCCGGGGAACGAGACGCAGTCGGGCTGGAAGTCGAACTCCTCGCCGGGGGGCGGCGGCTACAACGAGCTGATGTTCGAGGACAAGGCCGGGTCGGAGCTCGTCAACTTCCAGGCGCAGAAGGACCACAACCTCCTGGTGAAGAACGATCGCAGCAAGCTGGTGCAGCACGACCAGGCGGACCGGATCGACAACAACGCCAAGCATTCGGTGGGCGTGGACCTCGACGAGGACGTGGGCAACAACAAGACGACGCAGGTCGGGGTCGACCGGACGGTGACGATCGGCTCGAACGATACGGAGAGCGTGGGGGCGAACCGCTCGCTGACCGTAGGGGTGGACGAGACCATCTCGATCGGCTCGAACTCGAGCGAGACGATCGGGGCGAACCATACCCAGACGGTGGCGCTGGTGCAGACGATCACCGTCGGGGCGGCGCGGGTCGACACGGTGGGCGCCGCCGAGACGCGGACGGTGGGGGCGGCGCAGGTCAACACCATCGGCGGGGTGCGGCAGGTCAGCGTCGGCCTGGCCCAGAGCCACGACATCGGCGCCTCGGACAGCTGGACGATCGGTGCCGGGCAGTCGGTGGACGTAGGCGCCGGGCAGGACGTGAAGATCGCGGCCGCCCAGAGCTTCGACGTCGGCGGGGCGCGCAGCGCGAAGATCGGCGCCGACGATTCGACCGAGGTCGCCGGAGCGCGGGCGCTGAAGATCGGCAAGGGCAGCCTGGTCGAGATCGCCGAGGACGGGGCGATCAAGGTCGGCAAGGACTGCCTGATCGACGCGGGCGAGTCGATCGTCCTGAAATGCGGCTCGGCAGCGATCGCGATGAAGAAGGACGGGACGATCTCCATCGAGGGCAAGGATATCACCATCAAGGGCTCGGGCAAGATCGACGTGAAGGCTTCGGGGGAGATCACGATGAAGGGGTCGAAGATCAACCAGAACTGAGCGTGCGTCCGCACAGTGCGAATATTGACTAACATGTTGATTTAAAAAGATATAACTGGCGGCGTTAACTCGAACGAAAGGTGTGTGAACGAAAGATGACAACGACGCTTGAGCGGATCGACGGCGTGGTGATCGGCGCGCTGGTCGGCTTCGAGGCCGAGGTGCCGCTGGTGGTCTTCGCCGGCAATCCGCGCGACGCGGCGGTCCCGGCGCGGACGCTGGCGCCGCTCGACTATGCAGCGATCGGCGCCGAGGTGGCGCTCCTCTTCGAGGCCGGCGACCCGGCGCGCCCGCTCATCGTCGGCCGCATCGTCGATCCCGCCCGTCGCCCCGCCCCGGTGGTCGTGCGCGACGGCGAGCGGGTGCGGGTGACGGCGGAGGAGCGGATCGAGCTCCGGGTCGGCAAGGCTTCGATCATCATGGAGAAGGACGGGCGGATCATCATCCGCGGCAGCTACGTCACGAGCCACGCCAGCGCGACGATGCGCATCCGCGGTGGGTCGGTCAACCTGAACTGATGCCGGCGCCGGTGCTCTACGAGATCGTGCGCCAGCACGCCGAGATGGCGGCCTTCCTGTGGACGGTCTACGACCGGGCGCGCCTCTACCCCGAGGAGAATCCCGAGCTCGACGAGGTGCGCCTGGCCCGGCTGGTGGAGCGGCTGGAGGCGCATCTCGACGGGCTGCGCGTCGCCGGAGCCGAGGGCCTGCGGATCGCCGAGGAACGCTATGCGGAATACCCCGAGGCGGGGGAGCTGTTCGTGCTGAGGATGCTCAGGCCGGGGGCGGAGCGGCTCAGGGTGGTGGACCTCGATCTGGCCAAGGTCAGGAAATATTTGTCCGAAACCTTGCCAAAGGCCGAGGCTTAACCGCCGTATTGGGTCATGTCGAGCTGGCTAAGGAAGATGTTGCCGTCATAGCCCAATTCAAAACCCCACCAGTCTTCACCGTCAAAGACAAAGACTTCTTTCCAGCCTGCAATCGCCAATAGCTCGGTCGAGGCATGCATGGTGAAACCCTGGCCAATGGCGCGGAAGGGCTCGATCACGTCACCGTTCTGCACCGAGATGCCGTAATTCGCGTCGCTCCAATAGCGGCGACCCTTGAACTCGATGACGCCCATATAGGCGAAGCCTTCGTTTGCGAGGGGGATAAGTTCGAAATCACGGACCTCGAAGCAATTGCCGTCGAAGCCGGCCAGAAAGATGCTGCCCCCTTCGCCGACATGGATGTCGTTGAAGTCCGCCTGGACCGGCAGGTCGAGCGACACCCATTGCCTCCCTTCGAGCTGCAACAGTTCACCACGGCTGCCACAGGCGTATATCTGCTGCGGCGATCGCCCGTGGATTGCCTTCAGATAACTGTCGTCATAGGGCTGAAGCACTTGCCACCCGTCTCCTTCGCGGGTGTAGCCGATACCCCGGTTGCCGATGACATACTGGTGACCCTCGTCCAACGCCCACAGCCGCCGCAGCATGCCTTGCGGAAGCTCGGTCTGGCTGTCGCCGCCGGGTTGCAGCTCGTGAATGATGCCCCCGAGTTCCAGAACCAAATGGTGTTCAGGACCAAGGCTGGCGTGCGACTTGATCGAGTCCTCGATACGCAGGCGAATGTCGAAGGTCAGCGACGCGCCGAAACGGACGTCCAAAAGGAACGAGCGCGCAAACTCGCTATGCTGGTCGCTCAGTTCAAAACTGGCGCTGAACCGGTCGCCGCCGAGATGAAAGGCGTCAATCGTCTCGATATCCACCTCGTCTGGCGCCAGCGCGTCGATCTTCCATCCGCCCGGCGGCGGCGCTCTCCTTGCCATGGGTCAGGTCCTGATCTGAACGGATTTCACTTCGTCGACGGTTGGCTGTCGCATCTCGCCAGAATCCTTGTCTTTCACCGGCTGGGCGCAAGCCGCCAGGTAGGAAAGGATGATCAGCGTCAGACATTCGAGAGCTTCCTCCTTCTTGTCTGGGTTGCTCTTCAGGGCTTCATGGTGCTCACCGACAGCTTCCATTGTCTTGGTGGTTGCCGCGCCCACGGTCGGCTGCGGGTTTTCGCTTTTGGCAAGATACTCGCGCATGTCCGCGGTCTTTTCGTAATGCGGCGTCCCCTTCTTCGAGCCTTCGCCGCGTTTTCCGAAGCCGGCGGCATCCTTGTGGCGGGCTGTCATGCAGACGCAAGGTGCATCATTCATGTCATAGCCGGGGAAATTCTTGTGGTTTGGTCCGCCACGCGCCTTTTGCAGCATCTGGTTTTCGAAGAAGTGCTCGGATTCCTTGACTGGCTTCTTGTCGGCCGCCTTCTCTGCTTCCGTCTTGCAGGGGTTGTCGCCGTGGGTATGGACCTGCATCCCCAGTTCATTCAGCAGGGTGGCGCATTCCATGATCTTCTTGTTCGCCTTGCAGATTTGCGGCCAAGGTCCCGTATTTCCAATTGGAGAGGCATGGTTATGCGTAGCCAAGTCGCTGAACCGGATCACCGGCTCGCCGTCGAACTTCACGTCGTTCGACCACGAGTTGAAGTACTTCTTGCCGGTATTCTTCGAGGTAATGAGACCTTTTTTTGCTGCTGCTCCGGCCTCGGTACCGGACGTTTTCGACTCGTCCGCTTTGTTCTTGATGCTCACGGTCTTGCCGCCGATGAGGACGGTGCCGGTGCCCTGTTCGGTGTCCGAGGCCATGCCGAAGCTCGGATAGGGGACTGGCACGCCCGGCGGCGTCGCCGGATTCTCGGGCGGTGTGAAGCAGGTGTCGGGCATTGCGGCGATGGTCTTGGCGTTGACCGCCTTGCCCGAGATTTCCAGCCCGTTGGCGAAGACGCCCGACATCAGGCGGCCCTCGCCGCTCCCGCGGCGCGGACCTCGTGCAGGACTGCGGCCCCGCAGGCGCCGTCGTCGCTCGAGGCCTCGATCAGGACCGGGCTGCCGGGGGCGTAGCCCTTGACCGCCGCCGTCAGCGCCATGCCGATCATCACGGGCACGACCGCCGCGCCGATGTTGCCGAGGTTCTCGCCGGGGCTCCAGAAATCCTGGAAGGCGGTCCGTCCGCGCTCGAGGCGGAGGCTGGCGAGCGTCGACTGCTTGAAGAAGAACTGTTCGCCGATCAGGTCGCCGATCCGGTATTCGACGTGGGCGAGGTCGACGTCGGCGGCCTTCAGGGCGGCGTCGTAGGCCGCCGTCATCCCGTCGCCGCGGAGCGGCAGGTGCGCGCCGTCCTCGTCCAGCCCGTTGTAGAGGAACGCCGGTTCGCGGGCGAGGCCGAGGCCGGTCAGGCGCAGGGGCCCGGTCGAGCCGACCAGCACCGCCGCCGCCGCCTCGCCGGGGATGAAGCCGTTGGCGTTGCCGGGGCCGAGGAGCCGCCTGGCGGCGAGGTAATGGGCGATGCTCGCGACGGTCAGATAGCTGTCGATGCCGAGGATCAGGACCTGCTCCGCCGCGCCTTCGGCCAGCAGTCTTCCGGCGCGGTTCAGCGCGACGAAGCCCGACGGCCGGCCATGGGCGATCAGTTGGGTGCGGGTGCGGGAGGGCAGGCCGACGATGGCGGCGAGATCGCGCAGGAAGGCCTCCGGGTCGGGCACGGGACGCCCGGGGCGGGTGGTTTCGGCGAGGCAGAGGACGAGGGCCAGGTCGGGCTCGACCACCGGCGCGGCGCCGAGCGCGTCGGCCACCGCGCCGGCGGCGAGATGCGCCATGCGCCTCCGGCCGATCCAGTTGCGGGGCAGCGGCACCGGGGCGCCGATGAGCCATTCGCCGCCTAGGCCGAGGAAGCGGGTCTCCCGGAAGCCGTCGAGGCGGGCGCGCATGGCGGCGCAGGCGGAGGGGGCGTCGAGGCCGACGGCGGTGACCATGCCGGCGGAGACGATGCCGAGCCCGAGGGTCATGCGTCCTCGTCCTCGGGGACGGGGATGCCGGCGGCGCGGAGGTAGGCGCGGCCTTCGCGGCGGGCGCGGAGCATGGCCTCGGTCGGGGAGCCGACCCAGGCTTCGGTGAAGTCGAGGATGGTGCGCTGGATGCGGCAGGAGACGCGCCAGACGAGGCAGAGGCGGCGGTTCTCGGGGTCGAAGAGGATCGTGTCGGGGAGGAGGGTGGCTTCGAGGGCGATGGCGCGGCCCTTGAAGAGGGTGACCGGCAGGCTGGTGGCGGGGAGGCGGAAGTTCTCCTTGCCGCGGGGCGTGAGGTTGGCGAGGACGACCTCCTCGCCGCCGCGGGGCGGGGTCGTCTGCTGGTCGGGCGGGGACATCTGGTAGTAGCGGTCGTCGAAGTCGGGCGGCAGGAAGGGGAAGATGTTGTCGATCCAGTTCCGGTCGTAGGTGCCGCCATGCTCGATGCGGCCGGGCCAGCCGCGGCCCATCGGGCCGAAGCTCATCGGGGTGTAGTCGCCGAAGGGGGTCGAGATCTCCTCGCCGACGGCCTGGGTCGAGGGCAGCGCGAGGCCGGGGATCAGGCGCTGGTGCCTGGGCTGCGACCAGCCGGTGCCGACCGGGTTGCGGAGGTAGGCGCCCGGCAGCGGGTCGTCGGGGTCGAGGCGGTCGGTGCCGCCCCAGGCGACATCGTAGGAGATCGGGCGGCGGAGGAAGGGCTCGGGCGAGGTGGCGGCGAAGAGCGGCCCGCGGGCGCGCCATTCGCGGTGGCCGAGGACGTCGAGGACCTTGGACCAGGCGCCGAGCTTGACGCCGACCCGGACGCGGGTGGCCGGCCGGCCGCCGGGGGCGTAGGCGGCGCCGTTGAGGACGATGTCGCAGCGTGGCTTGCGGTGGGCGAAGTCGGTCTCCCAGAGCGGGGCGGAGAAGCCGGGGGCGCCGGTGTATTCGTCGGCCATGACGAGCGGCACCTGGGTGTCGGAGGGGCGGACCGGGCCGCCGATCTCGTCGGGGAAGTCGTAGGTGCCCTTGACGACGAGGAGGAGGTACTCGCGGCCCTCCTTGTCCATCGCCATGGTGAACTCGTGCGGGAAGCCGGTCTGGTTGTAGATCTGCATCAGCGCGCCTCTACCGGGAGGGCGAGGAGGGCGTCGAGGAGGGGCTCCGGGCGCTCCGGATCGATGGCCTGCGGGGCGCCGCCCTCGAGCCAGAGGGCGAGGGGCGGCGCTGCGGGCGCTTCCGCGGCGGACAGGGGCAGGGCGCGCAGACGGGCGTCCAGCGCGTCGGGGCCGAGCTCGCCGCGGGCGGCGGCGGAGGCGGTGGCGGCGAGGGCGGCGAGCCAGGCGGGGTCGGCGGCGGTGGTGCCGGGGGCGGCGAGGGTGAGCGGGAAGCGGCGGCCGGCGCGGTCGGCGCTGGCGATGACGAGGCCGGTCGCGCGGAGCGGGCCCTGGGCGAGGGCGAAGCGGAGGGCCGGGCCGTCCGGCAGGCGGGCGGCGAGGTGGCGGGCGCACCAGCGGTCCCAGAAGCGGACGAAGTCGGCGGGCAGGCGCCGGGTCACGAAGTCGCCCGCCTGCGGCAGCTTGCCGTAGAAGCCGGGGAGGATCAGATCCGGTCCGGGCACGAGAACCTCGAGAACATCTGCAGGTCGAAGGGGTTGTCGACGCTCGCCGCCTGCAGGTCGAAGTCGGCCCAGAAGCCGCCGCTCGCCAGGCGCAGGCGGAAGAGGTCGGGCCGGTCGGTCGGCCGGAGGTTGCCGCCGCGCAGCAGGCGCAGCCAGGCCCAGGCGCCGCTCTCGCTCGCCATCACCTCGGGCCGCGGCTCGACCGGGCGGAAGGCGAGCGTGATGACCCCGGTGCCGTCCTTGCCGGGCCAGGTCATCTGCGCCCCGCGCGCGGCGCTGTTGAGGTAGGTGAGGCTCTGCCCGTCGAGGTTCAGCGTCACCGCCGAGGCGTTGGGCGAGAGGTCGGTCGGGGTGAGGTTGAAGGTCATCACCGGCCCGGCGCCGCCCGGGAAGAGCGCGTCGCGGATGCGCCGCGCCCGCTCGAGCGCCGCCAGCGCGCCGTCGTCGAGGCCGAGGTCGGCACGCCACCGCCACGGCCGGGTCGTGGTGTCGACGTAGGGCAGCAGGTGGTCGTTGGTGAAGGCGTCGATCAGCCCTCCCGGCCCGAAGAGGCGCTGGAAGTCGGCGGTGTTGACGTCGCTCACCCCGTTGGGGTCGAACGGATAGCGCCCGACCAGCGCCGCCTTGCAGAAGGCGAGGACATCGCTCTGCCAGATGGCGTTGAGCTTCTTCACCACCGCCTGCTCGGTGATCGTCGTGGTGTCGCTGGCGAGCCCGGCGATCCAGTCGTCGAGCGGGTCGGGCAGGACCTTCGCCTGCTCCGCCACCGCCCCGGTCAGCTCGGCGAGGCCGCCCTGGTTCTTGATCGCGATCTCGGGGTCGGGGCTCGCCGCCACCGTCTGCAGGACGTTCGAGAGCGCGGTCAGCGCCGCCACCACCGGGTCCATCGCCGGCGGCTGGCCGTCCACCTCGGCGATCGCGGCGCGCAGCGGCTTGAAGTGGTCGGAGACCTCCTGGCCGCTGGTGTCGAGCGGGGCGCCGCCCTCGGCGGGCGGGATGAACTTCATCCCCTTCCTGGCGAGCTTGCCGACCTTGCCGAGCTTGCCCAGCACCTTGGAGAGCCCCTTCGGCGGCCCGCCGGCCGCGGCCTCGCCGCTGTCCTCGGGCCGGGCGAGGTCGGTCTCGACGGCGACGGCGGTCAGGAGCCGCTTCAGCGCCGAATCCGCGCTCGAGAGGTCCTTGAGGTTCTCGGTCGCCGTGGGGAGGTCGGTGAGCGGCGCCAGCGTCACGTCGCGCAGGAAGCCGTCCCACTGCGCGACGAAGTCCTCGTAGTAGAGCTTCAGCATGTCGTCGGCGAGCTCGCTGACCGAGACCTCGGAGCTTTCCGGGCAGCCGCCGGCGAAGACCGAGCGGTCGAGCGCCGCCTGGGCGGCGACGTCCTCGAGCCGGTCGAGCACGACGCCGTGGAAGCCCTGGTAGGTATAGAGCCCGTCGATGCCGACGCGCAGCGTCTTTTCCGAGCGGCGGACGAGGACGTTGGCGGCGTTCGGGCCGGCGACGGCGGCCGGGATCCAGTCGGGGAGCGCGGTGGCCGCCGGGTCGGAGCGGAGCGCGTCGTAGGCGCGCTTGGCGAGCGGGATCGAGCAGACGCTCTCGAGCGCGGCCTGGACGAGCGCATCGTCGGGCGGCACGAAGCTCGCGTCGTAGGGCATGCGCTCGATGGCGTCGATCTGGTAGCCGAGCGCGGCCTCGGTCGGGAAGGGCTGGGTCTCGGCGAACTCCGGCAGCCGCTCCGCCCACCAGGTGGCGGCGAAGTCCGGGTCCATCTGGCTGAGGCCGGTCATCATCCGGTAGGTCTTGAGCGCGTCGAGCAGATAGTCCGGGTCGCGGATCTGCCGCCACATGGTCGCCTCGAGCAGCGCCACCATCCGCGGCTCGAGCAGGTTGCGCAGCGCGCCGGAATAGGCCGCCTCCTGTGCCGCCTCGATGTCGGGGACGGCGGAAGGGCCGACCAGGCGGGCGAAGGCGCCGGGCAGCGGCACGCGGGCATTGTCGACCTCGGTCACCGCATCGAGCGCGACCTCGAGGTCCGAGGGCTCGAGCGGCGCCTGCCGGGCGGCGGCCGGGGCGAGCGCGGTGCGGAGCCGCTCGAACTCGTCCGCCTGCGCCGCCACCGCGCCGCGGTTGGAGAGATAGGAGACGGTGAAGGCGAGCGCCCCGAGCAGGAAGACCGCGGCGGCGGCGACCGCCCCGCCGCGCCAGAGCCAGAGCCGGCGCAGCTCGGCCCTGGGGTCGAGCGAGGCGAGGCCGGCCTCGGCGAAGACGACGTCGGTCAGGAAGCGGCGGAGGAAGAAGCTCCGCCGCTCGACGCGCGGGGCGGCGTGGGAATGGGCGAGCGGCAGGCCGAAGGCCGAGGAGAGGGTGCCGACCAGCCGGTCGATGGGCGTTCCCTCCTGGGTGGCCGAGGTCAGGTAGAAGCCGCGCAGCCAGGCGCTCTCCTCGTAGCGGCTCTCGCCGAAGACGGTGTCGACGAGGAGGCGGAGCGGCGCCTCGAGGCTCGCGACCTGGGCCGGGAAGCGGAAGATCTCGGCGCGGACGCTCAGCGCCTCCTCCCCCTCCATGCGCGGGCCGACCCGCCCCTCCAGCCGCTCGACCAGCGCGGCGAGCTCGCGGCCGGCCGCGCCGCCGTCGGGCTTCTCGCCGGGGGCGAAGGTCGCGCCCCAGACCTGCTCGCGCTCGGCGGCGGAGAGGCCCTCGAAGCTCGCCTCGAAGCCCTTGATGAGGTCGCACTTGGTGACGAGCAGGTAGACCGGCAGGCGGATCTCCAGCCGCTGGTTCAGCTCGGCCAGGCGCTTCCTGATCTCGCGGCCGTGGGCGCGCACCGCGGCGTCGCCCTCGGCCAGCACGTCGGCCGGCACGGCGACGATGACGCCGTTGAGCGCGCGGCGGCCGCGGTGCTTCTTCAGGAGGTCGAGGAAGCCCAGCCACTCGGCGGCGTCGACCTCGGGCTGGCTCTCCTGCTGCACGTAGCGGCCGGCGGTGTCGATGAGGACGGCGGTCTCGGTGAAGAACCAGTCGCAGTTGCGCGTGCCCCCGACGCCCTGCAGGTCGTCGGTCAGGTCGAAGGGGAACTCGAGTCCCGACTGGCGCAGCGCCGTGGTCTTGCCCGAGGCGGGCGGGCCGATGATGACGTACCAGGGCATGTCGCGCAGGAAACGGCGGCCGCCGAGCTTGCGCTTCTTCAGCTCGGCCATGATCTCCTGGAACTTCGCCCCGACCGCGGCGACGCCCTCGGCGGCCGGGTCGAGCGGCTTGACCTCCGGGACGGCGAGCTCGGAGACGAAGAGCCGGTTGGCGCGGATGGCGCGGCGCTGGGCGAGGATGATCCAGACGAGCCAGAGGAGGACGAAGGCGAGGATCACGCCGAGCCTCGCGATCTCGCCGGCGAGCGGGCGCGTGGTGCCGATGGCGACGAGCGGGCCGAAGAGCCAGACGATCGTGCCGAGCAGCGCGATCCCGATCAGGCTCCAGAGCCAGCG
>ENA-UOUJ01000741-UOUJ01000741.1-activated-sludge-metagenome-genome-assembly--contig:-NODE-741-length-19820-cov-8.306856_pt1 | contig 19820 bp, 17 predicted proteins | sample MGYA00249839_ERZ747224 | MGnify/ENA primary metagenome ERZ747224 (study PRJEB28782, sample SAMN03220277) | activated sludge metagenome | biome: wastewater; feature: sewage sludge; material...
CGTTGAGCACGCCGACCCGGTCGCCCATCGACATCGCCTCGATCTGGTCGTGGGTGACGAAAAGGAAGGTGGCGCCGAGCGCGTTCTTCAGGTCCTTGAGTTCGGAGCGGAGCGCCTCGCGCAGCTTGGCGTCGAGGTTCGAGAGCGGCTCGTCCATCAGGAAGGCGTTCGGGTCGCGGACGATGGCGCGGCCGATCGAGACGCGCTGCATCTCGCCGCCGGAGAGCCGGTCGGTCTTGCGGTCGAGCAGGTGCTCGATGCGGAGCATCTTCGCCGCGCGGCCGACGCGCCGCTCGATCTCGTCGGGGCTGAAGTCGCGCACCCGCGAGCGGAGCGGGAAGGCGAGGTTCTGCCGCACGGTGTAGCGCGGGTAGAGGGAGTAGTACTGGAAGACCAGCGCCACGTCGCGCTGGGCGACGCTCCAGGCGGAGGCGTCCTCGCCGCCGATCGAGATGGTTCCGGTCTCCGGCTTCTCGAGGCCGGCGATCAGCCGCAGCGTCGTCGTCTTGCCGGCGCCGGTCGGGCCGAGCATGACGAAGAACTCGCCGTCGGCGATGGTGAGGGTCAGATCGTCGAGCGCCCGCTGGCCGAGGAAGCTCTTGCCGACGCCGTTCAGGGCGATCTCAGCCATGCGCCGGCTCCAGCTTCAGCACGTCGCCGCTCGTCGCGTCGAAGAAGTGCACCTGCGGCACGTCGAGGCGCGCCCAGACCGCCTCGCCGGGCCGCCGCACGAAGCCGCTCGGGGTGCGCGCCTTGATGAGACGCTCGCCCACCTTCAGGTCGACGATGTCGTAGGCGCCGAGCGGCTCGATGAAGTGGGCCTCGACGGGGCGGAGCCCGGGGGCCGCCTCGCGCGCCACCCGCACCGCCTCGGGCCGGACGCCGACGACGAGCTCGTGCCCCGCCGGCAGCGCCGCTCCGAGCCGGGCGGCGAGCTCGCCCGGGAAGGCGAAGGCCGGGCCGCCGCCGATCGCCACCGCCGTCTCCGCGCCGTCGGGGCGGATCTCGGCCGGGACGATGTTCATCACCGGCGAGCCGACGAACTGGGCCACGAAGAGGTTGACCGGGTGGAGGTAGACCTCGGACGGCGTGCCCACCTGCTGCAGCACGCCGTCGTTCATCACCGCCACCCGGTCGGCGAGGCTCATCGCCTCGACCTGGTCGTGGGTGACGTAGACGCTGGTGGTGCCGTTCTCGATGTGCAGCCGCTTCAGCTCGGCGCGCATGTCCTCGCGCAGCTTCGCGTCGAGCGCGCCGATCGGCTCGTCCATGAGCAGCGCCTTGGGGCGGCGCACCAGCGCCCGGCCGATCGCGACGCGTTGCAGGTCGCCGCCGGAGAGGGCGGAGGGGCGCTTGGCGAGCAGCGGCTCGATGCGCAGCGAGGCGGCGACGTCCTTCACCTTGCGCTCGATCTCGGCGCGGGTCTCGCCGGTGGCGCGCAGCGGGAAGGCGATGTTCTCGAAGGCGGTCAGGTGGGGGTAGAGCGCGAAGAGCTGGAAGACGAAGGCGATGTCGCGCTCGCCCGGCGGCAGGTCCTGCACCGGCCGCTCGTCGATGGTGATCAGGCCGCTGTCGATCTCCTCGAGCCCGGCGATTGCGCGCAGCGTCGTCGTCTTGCCGCAGCCCGAGGGCCCGAGCAGCACCACGAACTCGCCGTCGGCGATCTCGAGGTTCAGCTGCCGGATGACGTAGTTGGCGCCGAAATACTTCTCGATGCCCCTGAGGCCGATGTTCGCCATTCACTTCTCTCCGGGGCGCGAACTGACGTGGCTGAAGACGATGAACCCCGCGAGGCCGATCAGCGTGATGGTGACGCCGTAGCGGTGCAGGAAGAGGCTCCACGGCTGCAAGAGCGCCACGATGCCCGCCACCATGACCCACTGCGCGATCGCCTCCCAGGTGCGCGGTCCGAGACCCATCGCCGCCCCCTACTTGCGGATCGCGCCGAAGGTCACCCCGCGCAGGAGGTGATGGCGGAGCGCGAAGGTGAAGATCGCGACCGGCAGCAGGAAGAGGAAGGTCCCCGCCGCGATCGTCGTCCAGTCGGTGAGGCCCGAGCCCACCTGGGCCGGGATGAAGGGCGGCGCGGTCTGCGCCCGGCGGTTGGTCATGATGAGCGCGAAGGCGTACTCGTTCCAGGCGATGATGAAGCAGAAGACCGCCGTCGCCGCGATGCCGGTGACCGCCTCGGGCAGCACGATCTTCCAGAAGGCCTGCATCCGGGTGTAGCCGTCGACGAGGGCGGCCTCCTCGTACTCCTTCGGGATCTCGTCCATGAACCCCTTCATCAGCCAGACCGAGAAGGAGAGGTTGAAGGCGGTATAGAGGATGATCAGCCCGAGGTGGCTGTCGGTGAGGCCGATCGCCCGGTACATCAGGAACATCGGGATGGCGACGACGACCGGCGGCAGCATGCGGGTCGAGAGGATGAAGAAGAGCCAGTCGTTCTCGGCCGGCACGCGGAAGCGGGAGAAGCCGTAGGCGGTGAGCGTGCCCATGCCGACCGCGAGCACCGTGCTGGTGATCGCGACGATCAGGCTGTTCATGAAGCGGCTCGGATAGGCCGAGAGCTGCACCTCGCCCTTCACGCGGAGCACCCGCTCGCCGCCGTCGAAGATGCGCTGCTCCCACCAGGGCGCGGCAGCATAGGTTTCCGGCTCCACCGGCTGGCGCAGCTGCACCCGCTTGGTGAAGAGCTTCACGAAGGCGGTCGTCTCGGGCGTGAAGAAGACCGTTGGCGGCACCGAGGTCGCCTGGTCGCGCGGCTTGAAGGCCGTGGAGCCGATCCAGTAGATCGGCGCGAGGAAGATGAGCGTCACCACCAGGACCGCGGCGATGGCGAGGCGGTTGCGGATGCGCTTGCCGGGCGAGGCGACCATCGCCATCTCAGCGCTCCTTCACCTTGTTCAGGTACTTCACGTAGATGTTGGTGATTGCCACCACCACGATCAGCACGATGTAGGCGAGCGCGCTCGACCGCCCGGTCTGCCATTCCTGGAAGGCCATCTTGTAGAGCCGGATCGAGATCGTCTCGGTCGTCGGCTGGCCGGACATGATGTAGGCGAGGTCGAAGGTCTTGAAGGCCTCCATGGTGCGGAAGATGATCGCGATGAGCAGGATCGGCGCCACGAGCGGCAGCGTGATGCGGGTGAAGCTGTACCAGCCGCTCGCCCGGTCGATCGCCGCCGCCTCGTAGAGGTGCTGCGGCACCGCCGAGAGGCCGGCGAGCGAGAGCAGCATCACGAAGGGCGCCCACATCCAGATGTCGGTGATCGCCACCGCGTAGAGCGCGTGGTTCGGGTTCGACAGCCAGTCGAACGAGCCGAGGCCGAGGGCGTAGTTGATCGGGCCCCAGGACGGGTCGTAGAGCAGCTTCCAGAAGAGCCCGACCACCGCCATCGACATCATCATCGGCAGGAGCAGGAGCGTGGTGACGAAGCCCTTCATCGGGAAGGTCCGGTTGAGCAGCATCGCGAGCCCGAAGCCGACCACGACCTGGCCCGTGACCGAGACGATCACGTACTTGGCGGTGACGGTGAAGTTGCGCCAGACGTTCGGGTCGCTGAGGAGCTCGCGGTAGTTCCTGAGGCCGACGAAGCGCGCCGGCTCGCTCACCGAGGCACGGAAGTCGGTGAACGAGTAGCCGAGCGAGTAGATCAGCGGAAAGACGTTGAAGATGATGAGGAAGGCGATCGTCGGAATGATGAAGGCATTCCGGATGGCGAGATCGCTCCACCCCTGGGCCGCCGCCCGGGACCGGGTGTCTAGTCGTGCCAGCACGGTGTCTCTTCCCTGTCGGACCGGTTCTTGGCGCGGGGGCCGGGCGCCGGGCCCGGCCCCCTTCGGCCGTCAGCTGCGGCCGTACTTCTTGAAGGTCTCCTGCCAGTCCTGCGAGAGGCCGTCGAGCACCTCCTTCGCCGTGCCCTCGCCGCCGACCACGTAGGGATAGATCCGGTTGTTGATCTGGGTCAGCAGCTCGGCGTACTCGGGCACCGCCCAGAAGTCCTTCACCATGAACATCGACTGGTAGAAGGCCTCGTTGTAGGGCGTCGCGTTGCGGAACTCCTCGGACTCGAGGATGTTCTTGCTGGCGGTATAGCCGCCGAGCTCGGCCCAGCGCTTCTGCACGTCGTCCTGGATGAACCACTCGAGGAACTTCATCGCCTCCTCCTGGTTCTTCGAGTAGGAGACGATCGAGATGCCCTGGCCGCCGAGCGCGGCATGCTGGTCGCCGTCCGGCCCGGCCGGGTTGGCGAAGAAGCCGGTGACCTCGGCGTGCGGGTTGATCGCCGGGTTCACCAGCGCCGGGAAGAAGGCGAAGTAGTTCATGCTCATCGCCGCCAGGCCCTCGGTGATCGCCTGGTTGTCCTCCTGGAAGAAGGTCTTGCCCCAGTTGGGCGGCGTGAACTGGTAGAGGTCGCGGTACATCTCGAGCGCCGCCACCGCCTTGTCGGAGTTCACGATGCCCTCGACCTCGTAGGTCGAATAGTCGCCGAGGTCGCCGCCGTAGGAGAAGAGGGCGTTCTCGTAGCCCATGACCAGCGCGTCATAGGAGTTGTCGGTGTAGATCGCGACGCCATAGCGGTTCTGGTCCGGCCGGTGGAAGAACTCGGCGATGTCGCGCAGCTCGGCCCAGGTCTTCGGCGGGGCGAGGTCGTAGCCGTACTTGGCCTTGAAGGCCTCCATCTCGGCCGGATCCTCGAACCAGTCCTTGCGGTAGGCCCAGCCCGTCGCGTCGCCCTCGGCCGGGACGGCCCAGTACCTGCCGTCGTACTCGGCATAGGCCTTGACCGTGGCCGGCGCCATGATCTCGTCGAGCTTGTTCTTCTTGAACCAGTCGGTCAGGTCGACATAGTGCCCGCCGGTCGATCCCGCCCCCAGCCACTGGCTGTCGCCGACCACCATGTCGTAGGTGTCGCCCTTGGCGTTGAACTCGGTGAAGGCCTTGGTCTGGAAGTCCGACCAGGGGGTCGTCTCCACCGTGACGGTCACGCCCGTCTCCTCGGTGTATTCGTTCACCAGCTCCTGCAGGTAGTTGGCCGGATCCCACTCCGCCCAGAAGATGGTGAGCTCCTGTGCCGCCGCCGGAAGCGCGGCCATTCCCATGGCGAGCGCGCTCGACGCGCCGGCCAGCAGTCCGAATAGGCGCCGTCTCTGCATCACGTTCGTTCCTCCCATGTTAACACCTTGAAGCGCCGTCCCGCGGCGCCGCGATGCTCGTCTTGTTGTTGCCCGTGTCGAGGCTTGTGTCGATGCCCGTGTCGAGGCTTGGGTAAAGGCTCGTGTAAAGGCTCGTGCTCAAGCCGGTCTTCCGCTCGCGTCAGCCCTCCCTGCCGTTTCCGCCTCGGCGACCGCGGCGCGCACCAGGACCTGCGCCGACCAGAGTGCCACGTCGCGCGCCTGGGCGCCGTCGAGCCCCCAGATGTCCTTCAGCACCACGAAGGCCTCGGTGCCGAAGACGAGCGACAGCGCCTGGCGCAGCCGGTCGAAGGCCTCGGCCGCCATCTGCCCGCGCAAGGGCGCGAGCGCGTTGTAGAGCACCGCCTTGCGGTTGCCGCGCACGATCGGCGCCTCGTCGCCCAGCGTGCCGGCGCGGCGGCGGCTCCACTGGTCCATCGCCTGCAGGAGCGCGGCGCGCAGCGTCGCCTCGTACTCGTCGAGCCGCGGATAGGCGAAGGCGAGCAGTCCCTCGACCCGCGCCTCGGCGTCGGGCAGGTCGGAGCGCCAGGCGAGGATCGGCCCGAGCGCCTCGTCCACCGCCGCCTGCACCAGCGCCGCCTGGGTCGGGAAGTAGCGATAGGCGGTGGCGCGCGACACCTCGGCCGCCTCGGCCACGTCGGTCACCGAAGGCACCCGGCCGGACTGCATGAGCTGCATCGCCGTGTCGAGCAGGAGCCGCCGGGTCCGGGCCCGCGGCCCGGTTTCGCGCAATGCAATTTCCTCGCCTTCGGGTGAGACGTGCATGTCAATATGATACGAGCGTCTCAGGGCGAAAGCAACCGCCTTTCACCCGGCGGCGTGCCCGGTCGGCATCCTCGGCCGGGGCGTCAGCGGCGGTCGCGCATGCCGAGGAGGCGGAGGCGCAGCGCGGTGATCTTGATGAAGCCGGCGGCGTCCTTCTGGTCGTAGGCGCCGGCGTCCTCCTCGAAGGTGACGTGGGATTCCGAGTAGAGCGACTGCGGCGAGGAGCGGCCGACGACGCTGGCGCTGCCCTTGTAGAGCTTCACGCGCACGCTGCCCGAGACGTGCTCCTGGCTTCGGTCGATCAGGGCCTGGAGCATCTCGCGCTCCGGCGAGAACCAGAAGCCGTTGTAGATGAGCTCGGCGTATTTCGGCATCAGCTCGTCCTTGAGGTGGGCGGCGCCGCGGTCGAGGGTGAGGGACTCGATGCCGCGGTGGGCGGCGAGGAGCACGGTGCCGCCGGGGGTCTCGTAGATGCCGCGGGACTTCATGCCGACGAAGCGGTTCTCCACCAGGTCGAGGCGACCGACGCCGTGCCTGCCGCCGAGCTCGTTCAGGCGGGTGAGGAGGGCGGCGGGGGAGAGGGGGGCGCCGTTGATGGAGACGGGGTCGCCCTTCTCGAAGCCGATCTCGATGTATTCCGGAGTGTCGGGCGCCTTCTCCGGGTCGGTGGTGCGCTGGTAGACGTAAGCCGGCGCCTCCTCGGCGGGGTCCTCCAGCACCTTGCCCTCGGAGGAGGTGTGCAGGAGGTTGGCGTCGACCGAGAAGGGGGCTTCGCCGCGCTTGTCCTTGGCGATCGGGATCTGGTTCTTCTCCGCGAATTCAAGGAGTTTGGTGCGGGAGGTGAGATTCCACTCGCGCCAGGGGGCGATGACGCGGATCGACGGGTCGAGCGCGTAGGCGGAGAGCTCGAAGCGGACCTGGTCGTTGCCCTTGCCGGTGGCGCCGTGGGCGATGGCGTCGGCGCCGGTCCGGTGGGCGATCTCGACCAGGCGCTTGGAGATGAGCGGACGGGCGATCGAGGTGCCGAGCAGGTAGAGGCCCTCGTACTCGGCGTTGGCGCGGAACATCGGGAAGACGAAGTCGCGCACGAACTCCTCGCGCAGGTCCTCGATGAAGATGTTTTCGGGCGCGATGCCGAGCAGCTCGGCCTTCCTGCGCGCCGGCTCCAGCTCCTCGCCCTGGCCGAGGTCGGCGGTGAAGGTGACCACCTCGCAGCCGTACTCGGTCTTCAGCCACTTCAGGATGATCGAGGTGTCGAGGCCGCCGGAATAGGCGAGGACGACCTTCTTCGGGGACGACATGCGGCGGGCCTCCATGGCGGTTCGGGCTGGCTCTAGGCGGTTTTCCGCGGGCCGGCAAGCCGGGCTTCAGGCGAGGAAGCCGCCGACCGCGGCGATGAAGGCGGCGGGGGCGTCGGCGTGCAGCCAGTGGCCGGCGGCGGCGAGCGTCTCGTGCCGGGCGGCGGGGAAGAGGGTGCGGATGCGCGGCCAGTGCTCGGGGCGGACGTAGTCGGACCGCGCGCCGGTCAGGAAGAGGGTCGGGCCGCCGAAGCTCGCCTGCACCGCCGGGAAGGTCATGATGGCGGGCATCTGCGCGGCGAGCGCCTCGAGGTTCAGCTTCCAGCGGGCGCGGCCCTCCTCGACCGCGAGGCTCTGCAGCAGGAAGGCGCGCAGGGACGGCTCGGGGACATGGGCGGCGAGGCCGGCGTCGGCGTCGGAGCGGCGGTTGACGGCGGAGAGATCGACCGCCTGCATGGCCCGGACGTAGGGCATCTGGCTGTGGCCGTATTCGACCGGCGCGATGTCGGCGACGACGAGGCGGTTGACGAGGGACGGCTCGGTCAGGGCGAGCATCATCGCCGCCTTGCCGCCCATCGAGTGGCCGAGCATGTCGGCGCGGCCGCCGTGCGCGGCGATGGTCTCGGCGAGGTCGCCCGCCATGGCGAGGTAGCTGTGCTCGGGGCTGCGCGGGCTGTCGCCGTGGTTGCGCATGTCGACGGTCACCACCTGCCGGTCGTGGGCGAGGCGCCTGGCGATCGCCCCCCAGTTGCGGGCCGAGCCGAAGAGGCCGTGGGCGACGAGGAGGGGCGGGTGGGCGCCCGGGTCTGCGCTCTGGGCGCCGGTGACGGTGGTGGCGAGATGCATCAGATGATCAGGCTGGTGATGACGGCGTCGTCGGTGATGTCGACCCAGGTGAAGCCGGCGGCGGCCATGCGCGCCTCGAGGGCCTCGAAGTTCGCGCGCACCGTGGTCTCGATGCCGAGGAGGACGGAGCCGAAGTTGCGGGCGGACTTCTTCAGGTACTCGAAGCGGGAGATGTCGTCGTCGGGACCAAGGACGGCGAGGAACTCGCGCAGCGCGCCGGGGCGCTGCGGCAGGCGGAGGATGTAGTATTTCTTGCGCCCCTCCCAGCGCAGCGCGCGCTCCTTCACGTCGGGCAGGCGCTCGAAGTCGAAGTTGCCGCCGGAGACGACGGCGACCACCGTCCTGCCGGCGACGTCGAGGTCGCGGAGCGCGTCGACGGCGAGCGCCCCGGCCGGCTCGAGGACGACGCCCTCGACGTTCAGCATCTCGAGCATGGTGGCGCAGATGCGGTTCTCCGGGGCGAGGAGCGCGTCCCCGGGGGCGAAGCGGCCGAGGACGGCGAAGTTGCGGTCGCCGATGCGGGCGACGGCCGCGCCGTCGACGAAGTTGTCGACCGCGGGGAGGGTGACGAGCGCGCCCGCCTCCAGCGCCCGGCGCAGGCTCGGCCCGCCCTCGGGCTCGACGAAGCGGACGGCGGTGGCGGGAGAGAGGGCGTCCGCGACCTGCACCATGCCCGAGGCGAGGCCGCCGCCGCCGACCGGGATGACGAGGAGATCGGGGGCAGGCAGCTCCTCGAGGATCTCGAGGGCGCAGGTCGCCTGGCCCTCGATCACGTCGGCATCGTCGAACGGGGGCAGGAAGAGGGCGCCGGTCTCCTGGGTGAAGGCCTGGGCGGCGCGCAGCGTGGCGTCGAAATAGTCGCCGACCAGGCGGATCTCGACCCGGCCGCCGCCGAACTGGCGGGTCTTGTCGATCTTCTGCTGCGGGGTCGTCACCGGCATGAAGACGACACCGTCGGTGGCGAAATGGCGGCAGGCGTAGGCCATGCCCTGGGCGTGGTTGCCGGCCGAGGCGCAGACGAAGCGCCGCCGGTCGGGGCGGAGGGCGAGCGCCTTGCGCATGGCGTTGAAGGCGCCGCGGAGCTTGTAGGAGCGGACCGGGCTCAGGTCCTCGCGCTTCAGCCAGACGTCGGCGCCGTAGCGGGCGGAGAGATAGTCGTTGCGCTGCAGCGGCGTCGGCGGGAAGAGCTCGCGCAGCGCCGCGGCCGCTTCGCGCACGCCGGCCGTGAAGTCCCGGGCGCCCGTGCTGTCGTCTCTACAGGTCATGCCCGATCCTCCTCGGCCTGCATATGACGAAGGCGGGAGGAGTTAAAGCCCGGCTGCCGGACTCACCTCCCGGTGAGGTCTCGCACGCCGGCGTTGCATGGCGTGTTCCTTTGCCCTCAATAGCGGCACCCGGATCGGCCGGACCCGCCCCCGCGCGGCCAGGGCCGATCACCCCCAGAGACGGTGGCCGCCCCGTGTTCGTATCCTACTTTCCCAATCCGCCGCGCCTCTTCTTCTGGTCGGCGGTGCTCTGGTCAGCCGTCTGCGTCGCCGGATGGTATCTCGGCGGCGCGGCGCTCGGCGACGGCCTCGGCTTCGCGGGGCCGCCGGACGGGCGGCTCCCGATCGGGGTCTCCCGCTTCTGGTCGGGGCCCTTCCTCTGGTTCTACCTCTACTATCTCGTCTCGGTCGGCATCTTCGCCGCCTTCTGGAAGGTCGCCGCGCCGCATCCCTGGTGGAGCTGGTCGGTGCCCGGCTCGGCGCTCATCCTCTTCGCCACCTATTTCCAGGTCGAGCTGACCGTCGCGGTCAACGCCTGGTACGGCCCCTTCTTCGACATGATCCAGGCGGCGCTCGACAAGTCGCGCCCGGTCACGCTCGGCGACTTCTACGGCGGCATCGTCACCTTCCTCAGCATCGCGCTCGTCTATGTCGCGGTCGGGGTGCTGACGCTCTTCTTCGTCAGCCACTGGATCTTCCGCTGGCGCACGGCGATGAACGGCTACTACATGAGCCACTGGCCGCGGCTCCGCCGCATCGAGGGCGCCTCGCAGCGCGTGCAGGAGGACACCATGCGGTTCTCCCAGACGACCGAGCGGCTGGGGGTCAACCTGCTCGACGCGATCATGACGCTGATCGCCTTCCTGCCGGTGCTGGTGGCGCTCTCGAAGGACATCACCGAGGTGCCGCTGCTCGGCGCCGTGCCCTATCCGCTGGTGACGGCCGCGCTGCTCTGGTCCGCCTTCGGCACCGTCTTCCTGGCGCTCGTCGGCTTCAAGCTCCCGGGCCTCGAGTTCCGCAACCAGCGCGTCGAGGCCGCCTACCGCAAGGAGCTCGTCTACGGCGAGGACGACCCCGCGCGCGCCGATCCGGTCACCGCCGCCGAGCTCTTCGCCAACGTGCGGCGCAACTACTTCCGGCTGTATTTCCACTACACCTACTTCAACGTCGCCCGCATCTTCTACCTGCAGATCGACAACATGTTCGGCTACGTGATCCTCGCCCCCGCCATCGTCGCCGGGGCGATCACGCTCGGGCTGATGAACCAGATCCTGAACGCGTTGAGCCAGGTGCGCTCGTCGTTCCAGTATCTGGTCAACTCCTGGACGACGGTCATCGAGCTCGTCTCGATCTACAAGCGCCTGCGCGCCTTCGAGGCGACGATCCACGGCGAGCTGCTGCCCACCATCGACCGCGAGTTCATGGCCGCCACGCAAGTCCGCGGCTCGGCGCCGCTCGTCGACGGCTAGGGCGCTTGCGCCGCCCTCGCGCGGAAGCTATGAGGTGCCGGCGCGAGGCCCCAGTAGCTCAGCCGGTAGAGCAACTGTTTCGTAAATAGTAGGTCGGCGGTTCGAGTCCGTCCTGGGGCACCACAAATCCAGTTACTTGGCGGCGCTTCTTCATGTCCGTCCGAGCGTCACCCGACTCGGACGGAGCCGTCGCGCCGCGCGGCGGCGATTCACGGACATCGAACCCGGGCCTTTTTGCGCATCGGCCGAACCCGGCAGCCTCATCCGCGTTGGGGGAGATATCCAACCGAGGAGGAGCCGATGAACATTCAGTCCGACGCACCGATCGAGGACGAGATCGCGAGGGTCGCCCACGCCATCTGGGAAGCCGAGGGCCAGCCGGAGGGCCGTGATCACGAACACTGGATGCGGGCGAAGCGGTTGATCGAGGAGGGCCGCGCCGAGGTCGAGTTCCCGGCGAGTGCCGCTCCGCGCCCGGTGCAGCCGGGCTTCGAGGACGCGGCCCCGGGCATGGTCCCGTCGATGAAGGAGGAGCCGGGGGACGAGCTGCAGGAGGAGCCGGGCGGGCGCTTCGCGAAGCAGCTCGCCGATCTTCCGGAAGAACCGGATCGCCAGCGCGAGTAACGAAGTTTTAACCTGACGAATCCCTTCAGGATCAATGGGATACCTATAGTTTCGCGCGCGAAATCCTGATTTCGCAGGGGCTCGACGCGCCTGCCGGGCGGCCCGCCCCGGTGGTTCTCGCTCTTTCCTTACCCCGACGCCATGTGATAGCCGGGCGGGGAGCATTCGTGCGTGGCCCGGGTGGGCGGTTCGAGCCCGTCCGGGGCACGGCGCTTATTTCCACCGTCGGAGGGCCACGGACGGCCCCTGCGCAGCGGGGACGGCGTGAAGACGGCAGAGCTGGCGATAGACCGGAGCGGCGAGGGGGCGCGGGTGGCGCTGTCCGGCGACCTGCGCGTCGGCGGGGTCGAGGGCATCTACCGCCGGCTGGCCGAGGTCGCCGGGCCGGGGCCGGTCGTCGTCGACGGCGCGGGCATCGAGGGCTTCGACACCGCCGGCGCCTGGGCGATCGCGACGCTGCGCCGGCGGCTCGAGGCCGAGGGCGTTGCCGTCAGCATCGAGGGCCTCGCGCCCGAGCGCGCGGCGCTTCTCGAGACGGTCGAGAAGAGCCTGCCCAAGGCGGAGGAGGCCGCGCCGCGGCCGGGGGGCTTCGTCGGCTGGCTCGGCGACTTCGGGCAGAGCGTTGCCGAGGGCTGGCGCACGGCGGCGGAGCTCCTCAACCTCCTCGGCGCGATCATCGTGCGGCTCGCCGGCAACCTCGTCCATCCGTCGCGGCTGCGGCTGACCTCGACCGTCTACCACATGCAGCAGGCGGGGCTGAACGCGGTGCCGATCGCCGCGCTGATGGCCTTCCTGATCGGCATCGTCCTCGCCTACATGGGGGCGGTGCAGCTCCGCCAGTTCGGCGCCGAGATCTTCGTCGTCGACCTCATCGCCATCGCGGTGCTGCGCGAGCTCGGCATCCTCCTGACGGCGATCATCGTCGCCGGCCGGTCGGCCTCGGCCTTCACCGCCTCGATCGGCTCGATGAAGATGCGCGAGGAGATCGACGCCATGCGCACGCTCGGCCTCGATCCGGTCCAGATCCTCGTCGTGCCGCGCACGCTCGCGCTCCTCTTCACCCTGCCGCTCCTCGGCATCATCGCCAACTTCGCCGGGCTGCTCGGCGGGCTGGTCATGGCCTGGGTGGAGCTCGGGGTCTCGCCGGAGATGTTCGTCGTGCGTCTCTCCGATCAGATCGGCGTCTGGCACTTCCTCGTCGGCATCATCAAGGCGCCCTTCTTCGCCCTGGTGATCGCGCTGATCGGCTGCCACCACGGGCTGAGGGTCGGCGGCAACGCCGAGAGCCTCGGCAAGCTCACCTCCGCCTCGGTGGTGCTGGCGATCTTCCTCGTCATCGTGCTCGACGCGATCTTCGCGATCTTCTTCGCCACGGTGAACGTCTGATGCCGCGCGAGGCCGTCATCGAGGTGCGCGGGCTCGTCAACCGCTTCGGCGCGCAGGTGGTGCACGACGGGCTTGACCTCGACGTCTACCGCGGCGAGGTGCTCGGGGTGGTCGGCGGCTCGGGCACCGGCAAGTCGGTGCTGCTGCGCTCGATCGTCGGGCTGAACCGCCCGGCCGCCGGCTCGATCCGGGTCTTCGGGGTCGACGTGCTGAGCGCGTCGGATGCCGAGCGCGAGGCGGTCAGCCGCCGCTGGGGGGTGCTCTTCCAGCAGGGGGCACTCTTCTCGGCGCTGACGGTGCAGCAGAACGTCGAGGCGCCGATGCGCGAGCTCATGCACATCGACGCGGGCCTGCGCTCCGATCTCGCGCGGCTGAAGATCTCGATGGCCGGGCTGCCGCCGGTCGCCTGCGACAAGTATCCGTCCGAGCTCTCGGGCGGCATGCAGAAGCGCGCCGGCCTGGCGCGGGCGCTGGCGCTCGATCCCGACATCGTCTTCCTCGACGAGCCGACGGCCGGGCTCGATCCGATCGGCGCCTCGGCCTTCGACGACCTGATCCGCCAGCTCAAGGAATCGCTCGGGCTGACCGTCTTCATGGTGACGCACGACCTCGACAGCCTGCACGCGATCTGCGACCGCATCGCGGTGCTCGCCGAGAAGAAGGTGCTCGTCACCGGCACGATGGCCGACATGCTGAAGGTGGACCACCCCTGGGTCCGGGAATATTTTCACGGGCCGCGCGCCCGCGCCGCGCTCGCCGCGACGGACTGAGGAGAGAGGATGGAGACCCGCGCCAACTACGTGCTTATCGGGGCGTGCGCGCTGGCGGCGATCCTGCTCGGGCTCGGCTTCTTCGTCTGGCTGGCCAAGGTGCAGATCGACCGGCAGTACGCCTATTACGACGTGCTCTTCGACGACGTCTCGGGGCTCAGCCGAGCGGCAGACGTGCGCTTCAGCGGCCTCTCCGTCGGGCAGGTGGTGGCGCTCGATCTCGACGAGAAGGGGTCGGGACGGGTCAGGGTGCGCATCGAGGTGGCGGCGGAGACGCCGATCCACGAGGGGGCGACGGCGCAGCTGCAGGCGCAGGGCGTGACCGGCGTCTCGCTCGTCTCCCTGACTGCCGGCGATCCGGAGAAGCCGCTCCTGCGCGACACCACGGAGGGCGTGCCGGAGATCCAGGGCCAGCGGTCGGTCGTGCAGTCGCTGGCCGAGGACGCGCCCGACCTTCTCGCCGAATCGATCAAGCTCGTGAAGGAGTTCCAGGGGCTGGTCGGGCCGGAGAACCAGAGCAAGGTCGCCGGGATCCTGGCCAACGTCGAGCAGGCGTCCGGGGCGTTCGAGCAGGCGCTGTCCGACTTCTCCGGCATCTCGAAGTCGGTGGCGAGCGCCACCGGGCAGATCTCGGTCTTCACCGACCGGCTCGATCCGCTGGCGGTGGCGGTCGAGAAGGCGCTCGGCGAGGCCGAGACGACGATGGCGGCGATGACCGGCGCCTTCGACAAGGCGGGCACCACGCTCGAGACGGCGACGGGCGCGATCAGGACGATCGACGGCGCCGCGGGCAAGGCGGGCGAGGTCATCGCCGGCGACGGCGCGGCGGCAGTGGCCGAGTTCAAGGCGAGCGTCGTCATGCTGCGCGACCTCGTCGAGAGCCTCGGCGGGGAGGCGAAGACGGTGCTGGCCGCCTATGGCGACACGGCGACCACGGCGACGGCGCGGCTCTCCGAGCTCGAGGCGACGGTCGCGAGCCTCGACAAGGCGATCGCCGGGGCGACGACGGCGCTCGCCTCGGTCGACTCGGCGGCGACGAGCTTCGACACGCTGGTCGAGGGCGACGGGACGGCGCTGGTCTCGGAGGCGCGCACCACGCTCGCCTCGGTGCAGGCCTCGACGGCGGCGATCGAGAAGGCGGCGACCGACGACCTGCCGGCGATCATCGCCGAGGTGCGGCAGGCGATCGCGCGGGTCAACGCGACGGTCGGGCAGGTGTCGAAGGACCTGACGGAGCTGACCGGCGACCTCGCGCCGATGACCGAGCAGGCGACGCGGACGCTCGAGACGGCGAGCACGACCTTCCGGGACGCGAGCGCCGCGCTCGAGCGGCTGGAGCCGACGATCGCCGCGGCGGAGCGGACGCTCGTGGCCGCCGAGGGCGCCTTCACCGGCGCCGAGCGGGTCATCAGCGAGGATGTCGCACCGGCGACGGCGGATCTGCGGGTCTCGGCGGAGCGGATGAGCGCGGCGGTCGAGTCGGTCGCGGCCGACCTGCCGGCGGTGACGGCGGAGCTCAAGGCGACGCTCGCGCAGGCGACGGCGACCGTGAAGTCGATCGACCGGATGGTGCAGCAGAGCGCGGCGCCGGTCGGGCAGTTCACCACCCAGGGGCTGCCGCAGTTCGTGCGCTTCACCCAGGACGCGCAGGCGCTGGTCAACCGGCTCGACCGGATCGCGGCGCAGCTCGAGCGCGATCCGGCGCGCTTCATTCTCCAGTCTCCCGCGCCCGACTTCAGGAGGTAGCCATGCCCGCCATCCGCCTTCCGGCTGCCCTCCTGCTCTTCGCGCTCGCGCTGGCGCTGGGCGGCTGCGCCACCGTCTCCTCGCTGAACAGCGCCGCGCGCAATCTCGACACCTATGCGCTCAACCCGCTGCCGCCGCAGCCGGTGACCCGGAGCGGGGGGCGGATCGTCTTCGTTGCCGAGCCGACGGTGCCGGGGGCGGTGGCGAGCGACCGCATCGTGATGAAGCCGAGCCCGATCCAGGTGACGCTGCTCGGCGACGGGCGCTGGGTCGAGCCGGCGCCGGTGCATATCCGCAACCTGCTCACCCGGTCGCTGGCCAATACCGGGCGCTTCGCCTTCGTGACCTCGGCCTCGGTCGGGCCGCTGCCCGACTTCACGCTGATGACCGACGTCGAGAGCTTCGAGGCGCGCCTGCTGCCGCCGGGCGACACGGCGCCGGCGCGGGTTTCCGTCTCGATGACGCTGAGCGTGGCGCGCGACGCCGACGGGCGGCTCGTCGCCAGCCGGCGGTTCGGGCGCACGGCGGACGCGGCGGACACCGATGCGCTCTCGGTCGTCTCGGCCTTCGAGGCGGCGACCGGGGCCCTGCTGCGGGAGGCGGTGCCCTGGGCGACGGCGGTGATGACGGGCGGCCCCGGGGTCTGAGAGATCGCTGCAATGGCCTGCGAGACCGCCCCGGGGCGGGCCCGCGCACGCTTGTCGCACGCGTGCGAAACTAGACAAGTGATTGAATATATTTCAATATCCTGGGCGCGTTCATTCTTCCTTCACCGAGGTTAACGCCGCGGCCCGTCGTCACTAGGCGGCCGTCCTGGCGTCGTCGCGGGGCGTGCGGCGGCGGAAGACGAGGTCCTTGGCCGCTATGATCGCGCCGGCGGTGATGAGCAGGCAGGCGAGCGCCATCGACCAGTGGAAGACGCCCTGTCCGGCGAGGAGCAGGATGAGGACGGAGAGGGGCGGCGCGGCGTAGGAGACCGCGCCGAGCACCATGATGTCGCCGTGCTTGATGCCGTGGTCCCAGGCGTAGAAGGCGAGGCCGAGCGGCAGGAGGCCGAGGAGCGCGACGGCGGTCCACTGCGTGGCGGTCTGCGGCCAGGCGGTGGTCTCGAAGGCGAGGTGCAGGAGGAAGGTCGCGGCGGCGGTGATCAGGCAGTAGGCCGCGACCACATCGGTCGGAACATGGCCGAAGCGGCGCGACAGCACGGAGTAGCCGGCCCAGACGAAGGCGGCGGCGAGGGCGAGGCCGTGTCCGGGGCGGATGCCGCCGGCGAGGCCGACGCGGCCGCCCTCGGTGATGATGAGGACGGCGCCGGCGAGGCCCATGACGGCGCCGGCGAGGTGGTGCGCGCCGAGCCGCTCGCCGGGCAGGAGGGCGGCGAAGAGGACGATGAGGAGCGGCCAGAGGTAGGCGATCAGGCTCACCTCGACCGGCGGCGCCGCCTGGATCGCGAAGAAATAGAGGCAATGGTAGATGCAGAGGCCGGCCGTCCCCAGCGCCCAGACCGGCCAGGGCTGGCGGAGGGAGCGGATCGCGCCCGGGCGCAGGAGCCAGCTCGCCGCGCCGGTCAGCCCGCCGACGAGGAAGGTCATGGCCGCGAGCTGGAAGGGCGGGATGGCGCCGGCGAGCGTCGAGAGCAGCGCCAGGAAGGCCCAGGTCACGATGGCGACGAACCCGATCAGTGTCGCACCCCGTCTCGGCATGGTCGGCGGCCTCCGGTCGTGGCGGCTGGCGATCTACCTAATCCGCCCCCGCGTCAAGGGTGGGCCGCTCGCCGGCGATCTCGGGACGGATCGCCTCGAGGACCGCGGGCATCCGCGCCGGGTAGTCCTCCGGGAAGGTCCAGTAGGCGGCCCCGGAGGGGGCGGTGCCGGGGGCGAGGGCGCGGGTGGCGGGCGGCAGGTGGAAGAGCAGGGTGAGCAGGACGTCGTTGGAGACCCAGGGGTGGTCGTACCAGAAGGTGTGCGAGGTCGCCGAGAGCTCCGGCATGCGGTCGGGGTGGACCTGGACGATCTCGATCTCGCCGGCGGCGGAGGCGGCGAGCAGGCGCGCGCTGGTGTCGGCGGAGAGCTCGCGGATGTCGGGGCGGCCGGCGCGGGAGGCGCGGTTGACCACCTGGGCGAGGCGGAGCGCGCTGTCGCCGAGGTTGACCGCCGCCGTGACGCGGCGGGCGTACGGGGCGTAGGCGCCGAGGTCGTCGACGAAGGCGCGGAAGTCGGCGTCGGGCGCCGCGTGGTAGATCTCGCCGAGGCGGTCGGCGACCTCCGGGGTCTCGCGGGCGAGGAGGGCGAGGCCGTCGCTGCCGACGGTGGCGCCGGCGGAGATGGTGAAGACGTCGATCTTCGCCGCCTGGGTGCGGGCGGCCAGGAGGCGGACGAGGTCGGCGAGCTGCGGGGCGCTGCCGAGGGCGTTGCGGATGTCGCGGGCGTAGCGGAGGAAGTTCTCGGCCGTCGGCCAGGCGAAGAGCACGACGACGGCCTCGCGGCCGGCGAAATGCTTGAGCATCGCCGCCTGGCCGGCGGCGCGCTCGACGGTGGTGTTGGCGCCGTGCACGTAGACGAGGATGTCGCGCGAGCGGCTGGCGGCGAGGGCGGCGTCGATCTCGGCGAGCCAGGCCTGGGCCTCGGGGCCGATCTCGGCCGGGTCGGAGAGGGTGGCGGCTTCGTTCATCCGCTCGAGGCGGACGAAGGGGCGGTCGGAGCCGGTGTTGCGCGTCGTCCATTCGCGGATCTGCTCGAGCGTCGTCTCCTCCTCGCCGATGCGGAGCTCGGCGGTGCCGACATGGAGCCGCCAGTCGGGGGCGACGGAATAGATGCGGTTCTCGCGCGCGCCGACCGGCAGGCGGCTCGTGGCGTAGAAGAGCTCGATCTCGCTTCCCTCGGTCGCCGGGGCGATGTCGAAGACCCGCTCGCCGCCGGCCTGGAAGAGCAGCGGCGGCGGCATCAGGCGCATCGGCGGGTGGTGGTAGACGAAGAAGGTGACGATCCCCACGGCGGCGAGGACGAGAAGGATGAGGATCTTGCGCAACGCCGGGGATCTCCTGCTGATCGCCGAGTGGTGGCGCAACCGGGCTCGGTTGACAAGCCGCGGGCGCGGGGTCACATGCCCGGCCATGCTCGCCTTCAGGAACATCAGCTTCTCGATCGAGGGGAAGAAGCTCTTCGAGGATGCCTCGGCGCTGATCCCGGCCGGGCACAAGGTGGGATTCGTCGGGCGGAACGGCTCGGGCAAGACGACGCTCTTCAAGCTGATCCGCGGCGAGCTGGCGCTCGACGGCGGCGAGATCGAGGTGCCGAGGCGGGCGCGCATCGGCGGCGTGGCGCAGGAGGCGCCGGCGACGCGCGACAGCCTGATCGACACGGTGCTGGAGGCGGACGTCGAGCGGGCGGCGCTGATGGCCGAGGCGGAGGAGGCGCGCGACCCGATCCGCATCGCCGAGATCCACGCGCGGCTGGCCGACATCGACGCGCATTCGGCCGAGGCGCGCTCGGCGTCGATCCTGAACGGCCTCGGGTTCGACGCGGCGGCGCAGGGGAGGGCCTGCGCCGAATTCTCCGGCGGCTGGCGGATGCGGGTGGCGCTGGCGGCGGTGCTCTTCGCGCGGCCGGACGTGCTGCTGCTCGACGAGCCGACCAACTATCTCGATCTCGAGGGGGCGATCTGGCTGGAGAATTTCCTCGCCCGCTATCCGCACACGGTGCTGGTGATCAGCCACGACCGGGACCTGCTCAACCGGTCGGTGGGAGCGATCCTGCATCTCGAGCGGCGCAAGCTGACGCTCTACCAGGGGCCCTACGACACCTTCGAGGATACCCGGCGGGCGCGGCTGGAGCAGCTCGTGTCGGAGAAGCGCAAGCAGGATGCGGCGCGCGCGCACATGCAGAGCTTCATCGACCGCTTCCGGGCGAAGGCGTCGAAGGCGCGGCAGGCGCAGAGCCGGATCAAGGCGCTGGAGCGGATGAAGCCGATCGCGGCGATCGTCGAGGACCAGGTGGCGGCCTTCAACTTCCCGACGCCGGAGGAGCTGTCGCCGCCGATCGTGCGGCTGGAGGACGTGTCGGTCGGCTATGACGGGCGGGCGGTCCTGCGCGACCTGAACCTCAGGATCGACCAGGACGACCGGATCGCGCTGCTCGGGCAGAACGGGCAGGGGAAGTCGACGCTGGCGAAGCTGCTCTCCGACCGGCTGGCGCCGATGGGCGGGCGGAAGGTGGCGTCGTCGAAGCTGCGGGTGGGCTATTTCGCGCAGCATCAGGTGGACGAGCTCGAGCTCGAGGAGACGCCGTTGCAGCATCTGCAGCGGCTGAGGCCGGAGGAGCCGCAGGGCAAGCTGCGCGGGCGGCTGGCGGCCGGCGGGATCGGGGCGGACATCGTCACGACCGAGGTGGGGCGGCTGTCGGGCGGGCAGAAGACGCGGCTGTCGCTGCTGCTCGCCGCGCTCGATGCGCCGCA
>ENA-UOUJ01000742-UOUJ01000742.1-activated-sludge-metagenome-genome-assembly--contig:-NODE-742-length-19803-cov-16.274813_pt1 | contig 19803 bp, 18 predicted proteins | sample MGYA00249839_ERZ747224 | MGnify/ENA primary metagenome ERZ747224 (study PRJEB28782, sample SAMN03220277) | activated sludge metagenome | biome: wastewater; feature: sewage sludge; material...
GACTTGAACTAAGGACCCTTAGGGTATATCCTATGTTTTGCTGACACGCAGCTCGATTAATTTGGAGCAACCCCTGAATTTTTTGCCTGCAACCATAGCATTTCCCCGTATTCATTTATATCCAGCATCTTATAGTTACTGGTATTTCGTGCCACTCCTATTCTGCTGCTTACACTAACCTCGGGAGCCCGGGATTTTGTACCCTGTTTGGTTGTCACAACAATAACGCCATTAGCGCCCCTTGCTCCATATATAGCAGTGGATGCAGCATCCTTTAAAATCGTGAGAGATTGAATATCTGCGGGATTAATTTCATTAAAGCCACCGGTTCTGGGCACTCCATCTATTACCCAAAGTGGATTATTATTATTGATAGTACCCAACCCTCTGATCCTGATTTGAGCATCTGATCCGGGCAAACTTGATGTAGAAACATTTACACCGGGTGCCGCTCCCTGAAGTGTTTGCGTCAGATTCCCTACCGGGCTGGTTTCCAATACTTCTTTTTTAACAGTAGTAACACTGGATGTTAATAGCTTTTTTGTCTGAGAACTATATCCTACAACTACCACCTGATCCAACGCGCCGGCTATTTGGATCATAGTGATATTTAACTCAGTGAGGCCTGTTATTTTTACCTCCTGCTTCTCATATCCTGTTGCCGTGAATACCAGTACACTGTTTGGTGGTACATCAATAGAAAATTGCCCCGCAGCAGTTGTTGAAGTACCTGTGTTACCCTTTTGTACAACAACACTGGCTCCTTCAACAGGCTCACCGGTTGGAGATTTAACGACCCCCTTCATCGTAATTTTAGTTTGCGAAAATGCGATGAGAACGCAAAAACTCAGGACAGTGGCTAACCAAACCTTTTTTATTAGGTTAATACATGGCATAAGCATCGTTTAAGTTTTAAGTGGTTTATAATTTATTGACTGGAATATTTAGAATTAATTCATTACGGTTGGGTATAGATGATTGAGCCCCCATTCTGGTTACAGATATTGCTGCCGCCCGGCAGGCGAACTCTACAGCAGGCAACATCTCCTTCCCTTCAGCAATAGCAACACTTAAGGCCCCATTAAATACATCACCTGCAGCAGTTGTGTCAACAGCCTTACAATTTAGAGCCGGAATAATGCTGAATTCATTGTTGTGTAGCAGTACCGCTCCCTTACTGCCCAATGTGATTACTATTGTTTTTACCCCTTTATTATGCAATATTTCGGCAGCATGGCGTGCACCTGTAGAATCTTCAACTTTTACGCCGGTAAGTTGTTCCGCTTCATACCCGTTTGGAGTTAATACATCAATGAAGGGAAAAAGAGAGGAAATAAAATCATTTACAGGAGCCGGGTTCACGATCACTTTAATTCCTTTTGCCGATGCATATTCAACAGCATACTGAACTGCAGACATAGGTATTTCTAATTGCAGAAGAAATAAAGCAGGGTCTTTGATTTTTGTCAGGGCTGTTTCAACATCACCGGGCGTTAAGTTTGCATTGGCACCGGAAGCAACCACAATAGCATTTTCGCCAATGTCATCTACCGTTATTAAAGCAACACCAGACGGTGTGGTATTATCAGATAATATACCTGATGTATCAATGCCTTCATTATTGAAAAGCTGCACAGACTGCTTTCCAAAAACATCACTTCCTACTTTCGAAATAAACGCGGTGTTACCTCCGAGTCTTACAGCAGCAACTGCCTGGTTGGCTCCTTTACCGCCCGGATTCATTAAAAATTTGCCTCCTAAAATCGTCTCACCAGATACCGGTATATGATTCGCCTTTACTACCATATCCATATTGGTGCTTCCAATTATAACAATCATTTTTCTATTCATACTGGCTAAGCTTTGTTGCCTAAAATTATTAATAGGATTTGTAGATTTTTTACAAACTTGCAGGTAATTTAATAATTTTGATTTGACGGTTTCCTGATATAATAAATTTTATATACTGGTTATCAAGAGTTTATATTTATTAATACTAACCATTTTTTATAATTCTGAATAAAATGCTGATAAACGATCTTATCCAACTCGTAAGAACAATGTCGGGATCAGAAAAACGTATTTTTAAGCTTTACAGTAATAAGCAGGGAGGTGAACGAATTTATCTTGACTTGTTTGAAATGATGAATAATAGCGGCGCAGACATACAACAAAAGTTCACAAAGAAATTTCCCGGTAAAAATTTTGAAAATGCCTGTCGTTACTTATTAAAGCTTGTTACAGATTCCCTTGTTAATACACGTAAGGAAAAGGATAAATGGTTTCAACAATATCAATGCCTGATGCGTTCGAGAATTCTTATGGAAAGATCTGTAGGCCACCAGGCTTATAAAGAGTTAAAGCATGCGCAAAACCTGGCGTTAGAGCTTCAGGACAACCTGGTGTATTATTTTACGTGTTTTCTTGATATAAGATATTGGTCTGATGCAGGATTTATTGATAAATCAGAAGATGAAATAGTACAGATGCATGTCAATGCAAAATCTGCATTGAGACTGGTTCAGAAAATCCTCGACCAATCTTCATTATTTGACACACTAAAATACCGGGGACTTCATTCCGGAAAATCATTTTCAAAAAAAGACGATGAAAAATTAAACGACCTGCTGATCAGCGAGCTCAGTTTGATTACGAGGGAATTCCACGATAATTTTGAATCCAACAAACTGCATCTTTTGTTTCAGTCTTTCTTTTTTATTAACAGCGGTGACTACAGAGCATCCCTTAAATGTTTTTATGAGTTGAATGAACTCTTTGAAAAGAATGAATCCGTATGGCATTTTCCTCCTTATGAATACCAGGCTACGCTGGAAGGAATTTTAGACAATCTTCGAACCATCAGGCACTACGATGAGATGAGCTATTATATAGAAAAATTAGAGAAGCTGGCAGAAAAAAACTATCCGGAAAACTTCAAAACAACTTCTTTACAAACAATATTTATCTATAGATTAACAGCGCTTCTTCATAGGCAGAAATTTGCTGAGGCAAAGCTGGTAGTACAAAATATCCCTTCGTATTTATTGAAAGACGCAACCGTTTTTGATTTTGAGAAACTGGCGGAATTGCATTTTAATATTAGTCTTATACACTTTCATGAAAAAAAATATTCAAAAGCAATTCGTCAGTTGAACTTCGTTAATAAGCTTGGTAAAGTAAATTTCAATCTTTCTGTGTATAAAGTGTCCAGGTTAATACAGATAGTAATACACTATGAGCTACATGATCTGGAATACCTGGAATACGAAATAAGGTCATATAAAAGGGTATTTAAGAAGATGGGCAAAGCTTCATTTATAGAACACCTGGTGCTTTCTGTTATTAAATTTGATCCACACAAAAAATCAAACCCTGTAAAGTCAAACTACTGGAAGAGAGTTTCGGGGCAGATAGAAACAATAATGGAAAGCAGATACGAAAAGCAAATATTAAAATATTATGACTTTGCATACTGGATTAAATGTAAATTAACCCGATAAGCATTTATCTGCGCCAAATATCAATTGTTAGATTGTTTCTGCCCGGCTCTAAAAAATCAGGATAATGAGAAGCCTTTTTTGCCGGCAGGTAGCCATGAGCGAGACTCGGCCAGGAAAGTGGAATGCCGCGCGGCATTGCAACGCGGCATTCCCTGACGCTTTTTTGTATAAAGTAACTGTTTTCCTAAAACCAGACTTTAGAAATTTCTATACTCACCACTTAAGAATTTATTCGCTTCTTCTTCTTTGAAGCGCGCATTTTTTCCATCCCAGTTCAGTGTTTGGCCGGGGAACCTGGCGGCTACCACACCCAGCAAAATCACTTCCGTTAATTTTGCTGCATAAGAGAACGGTGCACTGCATTCGGCTTTTCCCAGGCAGGCATCCACAAATTCGTGATAGTGCTTTTCGCCTTCAATGTCGTAGCTGGTAACGGGTTTTCCGGCCTTGCCTTTGGGGTCGTATTTTTTTATATTAATAGCTTCATACTTATTGTTAACAATTAACCGGGGCAGTTCCATAAAATGAGGCAGCAACAGGCGTTTCCCATTTTCACCAATGAACATAGCACCCTGGTCGGGTAGTTTTTGTCCATCGGGCAGCAGCAGGTCTTTTTCAGGTTCAGGTGCGCCCTTTCCGTCAAACCAAACCCACTCCAGCGTTTTAGCCGTATAGGGTGTTTGAGGGAACACATAGGTTACATGATTTTTTTCGGGATGTCCAAAATCGTTAGGAGCCCTGCACGAATTTTTAACCGTTAATGGAACGCTCAATTTTAAAGCGTTATAGGGCGTGTCAAAAATATGAACACCCATATCGCCTAAAGTACCGCAACCGTAATCAATACATTTTCTCCAGTTGCCGGGGTGATAAAATCCTTCTTTATACGGTCTTTCCTTAGCCGTGCCCAGCCACAGGTTCCAATCCAATCCTTCCGGTACAGGGTCACTTCCTTCTGGCTCAGGACCGTCATATCCCCATACTTTGGGCGACCAGGCAATTACTTTTTTTACTTTACCGATAATGCCTTCCTGAATTAAAATAGTAGCCAGTTTATAATCGTAGAAGGAGTGCACCTGGATGCCCATTTGCGTTACCAGTTTTTTCTGCTGTGCCAGTGCGTCCATTTTTCTTGATTCAGCAATATAATGCGTAAGGGGTTTTTGGCAATACACGTTTTTATTCATTTCCATAGCCTTCAACGCAACCGGCGCGTGTGCATGGTCGGGAGTGGAAACCACTACAGCGTCAATCTCACCGCCTATACTTGTGAACATTTCCCTGTAATCGGCAAAGGTTTTGGCATTGGGATAACTGGCTTTTACGGTATTGAGCTTGCTTGCATCAACATCGCATAATGCCACAATTTCTACCGATGGGTGAGATGCAATGTCTTTCAGATCGTTTAGCCCCATAGAACCCAGTCCAACTTGTGCAACCCGTAGTTTTTTGTCGGATGCAAATGCCGATGGTGAAAATGGAAACATGAAAGCCAGCGTTCCTGTAGCCGTGGTTTTTATAAAATTTCTTCTTTTCATTGTGCTTGTTTATTTATTATCTTTTTCGAACGGCTATAAAAATAGGAAACAATTTTGTTATGCCGGTTTTAAATCTCTTCTTCCCTGTAAAGATCCCCTATGGGTGCATTTAAAATTGTCGCCGGTTGGTGGGGACACCAACCGGGGCGGCCTGCCGTGGGCGGTGTCTCCACCGCCCACACGAAGCAAAGCGGTGCGACAATTTTAAATGCACCCTCTCCTATCACCTCAACTTAGATCTGCAAAAGAATCACTACCTTAATGCCATCATAACTAAAACGGATGTATGAAAATGATCATGATCTTTTTCTGTGTGTTTGCCTTAACCAAAGCAAATGCACAGCTAACAACGCCTGACACTATCATTACATCACAGGGAGATATTATTGTTCAACCTGTATTTCATGGAGCTTTGGTGCTGCAATGGAATGGTAAGTGCATTTATATTGACCCTTATAACGGCGCCGGCGCGTACAAAACGCTGCACAAACCTGATCTGGTTTTGATCACGGATATTCATGGAGATCATATGGATATAAAAACCCTGCAGGCGTTGGATCTGAGCAATGCAAACCTTATCGTGCCCCAGGCTGTAGCAACCTTATTACCCGCTGAATGGAAAGAAAAAACGGTTGTCCTCAGCAATGGCAATACAACCGAACAATCCGGCATTTCAATACATGCCATCCCCATGTATAACCTGCCCGATGATTCCACTTCCAGGCATACCAAAGGCCGGGGCAATGGTTATGTACTTACTTTGGGGGATAAAAATTTGTATATCTCGGGCGATACGGAAGATATACCTGAGATGCGTAGCCTCAAAAATATTGATGTGGCTTTTATTTGCATGAACATACCCTACACGATGACGGAAGAGCAGGCTGCCGGTGCAGTGCTTGATTTTAAGCCAAAGATGGTATATCCTTATCACTATCGCGGCCAGGGTGGCTTCAGCGATACCCAAAAATTTAAAATGCTGGTGCATAAAGACGATCCTTTAATAGATGTGCGGCTGAAAGACTGGTATGCCGGCGGAAGATAATTTTTAATGGGTAATGCACAGGCGATCACAGCCGCGTTGTATCTTCACTTGTTCATATAAACGAAATAAAATTGAAGTAATACGAATGGCATCAGGAATATTTGCACTGCTCGATGATATTGCCGCGCTGATGGATGATGTGGCTGTGATGAGTAAGGTAGCTGCTAAAAAAACCGCCGGGATTCTGGGTGATGATTTGGCCGTGAATGCTGAAAAGGCATCGGGCTTTGTTTCTGACCGGGAGCTGCCCGTTTTATGGGCCATTACCAGGGGCTCATTTTTTAATAAGCTCATTATTCTGCCTTTTGCTTTTCTGCTGAGCGCTTTCCTCCCTGCTGCCGTTACCGTTATCCTGGTGCTTGGAGGATTGTATCTCGCTTATGAAGGTGCAGAAAAAATTTACGAATATATTGTGCCGCATAAGCATACTAAAGTGGTTGCACTGGCAGAAGATCTCACCAAAGAACAAATCCTGTTAAGAGAAAAAGAGAAAGTGAAGTCTGCGATTTTTACGGATTTCATCCTTTCCGTGGAGATCATTATCATAGCATTGGGTACGGTAGTGGGTACCCCTATTGTTTCCCAGGTTATGGTAGTTTCATTGATCGCTGTTCTGGCCACGGTTGGCGTATACGGAATAGTTGCCCTCATTGTGCGAATGGATGAGCTGGGGTATAAGCTTATAGCGCTCAATAATAAAAACAACAGCTTTTCAGATAAGGTTGGGAAAATATTAGTGGCTGCCCTTCCTAAAGTTATCAGGAGCATGGGTGTTATCGGCACGGTGGCTTTGATCCTGGTTTCGGGTGGCATTTTTGTACATAATATTGATTTTTTCCATCACCTGTTCCCGGTACTCCCGGCTTTTATTCGTGAAGGGATAGTGGGGCTGGCGATTGGTTTCATTGTTTTTCTCCTTATCGGATTGGGAAAGAAAATATTTAAAAAAGGAGTGAAGAAAACAGCAAAGTAATGAAGATATATCTGCTTTTAAGTTTCATCACTTTTTCATTGCCTGCACTTGCGCAGGATAGCATTCCTGTAGCAATAAAGGGAAGGCTGAACGCTGATGTCAATAACGAAACGTCCGGCCTTGCCGCCTCTTCCGTTAATAAAGGCCTGCTTTATATTCATAACGACAGCGGAGATATCAGCCGGTTTTTTTTAATTAGTGAGGGTGGAACACTGAAAGCTGTTTATACCTTCAAAGCTAACCCGCTTGCAAAGCATGGTGTAACCGATTGTGAAGATATGGCGGCGGGCACAGGCCCAAAAGGAAAGCGGTATGTTTATATCGGGGATATCGGAGACAACAACGCCAAAAGAAAATACATTACCATTTACCGGGTAAGAGAACCGAAGCTTAAACCTTCAGCAGGGGTTTTTGCAGGAACTACAGGTGCTGATCCGCTATACCTGAAATACCCGGATGGGGCACGTGATGCGGAAACGCTGATGATTGACCCTGTGGAAAAATTGTTCTATATCATTTCAAAACGGGAAGATTCCGTAAGCGTGTATACGACGCCGTTGTTTTTCAAACGGGGTGATACGGTAACGCTTGTTAAAAAGGCTACTTTATTTTTTGAAGGCAGTAACAGCGGTAAATGGATCTGCGGCGGAGATATATCCGGAGATGGCAGCCGGGTGCTGGTAAAGAATTACCTTAAAGTGTATTACTGGAAGCGTAAAGGAAAGGAGCCTGTATGGCAGTTGCTGATGACCCCGCCCCGCGAAATGCCGTACAAAACTGAACAGCAGGGCGAAGCGATCGGCTTTGCAACAAACGGAAAAGGATATTATACGATCAGCGAGGGAATACACCCGGAAGTGTATTATTATGGCATAGAGTAATCGCCGGGAAGAGGTTTGCTGCTGTAACATACATATTGAATCAGCATATCGTGTATTATATTTTTTATAATCCCATAGTATAGCTCCAGCTGCCCCGGCTCTATACTATCTTTAAGCGCCGGCCGCAAAACATACCGGTTTGATCAATGCATAACTCAATACGTTTCCAATGAAATTTGTTTTACCCGTAATCCTTTTGCTCATTTTTATTATTCCCGGCCATTCTTATGCGCAGGTTGCTGAAAAGCTGGTATTTTATGTTTCTCTTAGCGGCAATGATGGCTGGTCGGGGAAACTGGCAGCACCGGGTAAAAATAAAACAGACGGGCCGTTCAAAACTTTTGAGAGGGTCAAACTGGAAATTGAACAGTTGAATGAAAAAGGCAGCATGCCTGCACAGGGCATTGAGATCATTATTCGCGGCGGTGCTTATTTAATAGAAGAAACGATTATGCTTACAAACAAACATGCGGGAAAAGTTAATGCGCCTGTGGTATGGAAGCATTACGGGGATGAAAAAGTGCAGTTGGTGGGCGGCAAAGCAATAGAAGGGTTTCATACGCTTTCTGATCCTGCCGCCAGGAAAAGCATACCTGCTGCCTATCAAAAAAATATTCTTGAAGTGAACCTGAAGGCTCATGGCATCACAGATTTTGGTACCATTACGAATCGGGGTAAACCCGGGCTGGAACTTTTTTTCAACAATAAAAAAATGCAATTGGCCCGGTGGCCAAACGAAGGATGGGCAAAGATTGCAGATGTGCCTCAAAGGGGCGAACTGGTGTACCAGGGCGATCTGCCGCATATGCGTTTTGGAATTCCTGTTGGAAAGCATTACGGGCGGTTTACGTATAATGGCAACCGGCAGAACAACTGGTCGAATACCGGTGATGTTTTTTTACATGGTTATTGGGTATGGGACTGGTATGATGAGTTTGTGCAGGTACAATCCATTGATACCGCCACTAAGGAAATTTTTATACAGCCGCCGCATTCTCACTATGGCTATTCCAAAGAACAAAGATATTATGCTGTAAATGTGCTGGAAGAACTGGATCTGCCCGGCGAATGGTATCTTGATCGCTCAAACGGTTTATTGTTCTTTTGGCCTCCTTCATCCATCGCAACTGGTAAGACCTTTGTTTCTTTGCTCGATAACCCGGTGATGTTGCTTGACAATACAGAAAATGTACGGGTTGAAGGACTCTCGTTTCAGTTTTCACGGGGAAACGGTATTGTAATCAGAGGTGGCAGGAACAATCTTATTGGCGGCTGCACTTTTAGTAATCTCGGGGATGTGGCAGTAAAGCTGGAGGGTGGCGAGAACAATGGTATAGCTGCCTGCAATATATATGATGTTGCCGCCGGGGGCGCTATACTTAACGGAGGCGATCGTAAAAGTCTTACCCCGGGTGGGAACTTTGTGGTGAACAGTCATATACATCATTTTTCGCAATGGATCCGCACCTATCAGTCTGCCATCACTATTTCGGGTGTGGGCAATCGTGCAGCCCATAACGTAATTCATGATGCGCCCGGATCCGGTATTTTACTTACGGGCAATGAACATATCATAGAATATAACGAACTGCATGATCTTGCCCTGGAAACCGGCGATGTAGGCGCATTTTATATGGGACGCGACTGGACGGAAAGAGGGAATATCATTCGCTATAATTATTTTCATGATCTTACCGGACCTGGCGTACACGATGTAAACGCGGTTTATCTTGATGACTGGGCCAGCGGTACCACGGTAAGCGGAAATATATTTTACAATTGTGCAAGAGGCATCATGATCGGCGGTGGCCGGAATAATATGGTGGATAATAATATTTTCATTGGGTGCAAACCCGCGGTGCATGTTGATTCCAGGGGACTGGGCTGGGCGAAGTATTATTTTAACGGAACCACCAATACTCTGTTTGAGCGGATGGACGCCATGCATTACAAATTACCGCCTTACGCAGAAAAGTATCCTGCATTGTTATTATTGTATGATGATGAGCCTGCTGTGGCCAAATACAACACGCTCACGCATAATATTTCGTATCTGGGGAGATGGATAGATCTGCACGACGGACTAAACCTGAACACGGTACTGAGTAAGGACAATATTATTGCAAAACCCGAAAAAGAATTTATCAATGCAGGGGATCACATCATTAATGAAAACCCGGGGATAGGCAATTATAGTAACGGAGATTTCGTGCTCCAACAAAAAGCGTTGCGGTATGGATTTAAGGCAATCCCTTATCATAAAATAGGTTTGCAGAAAGATAAGTATCGTAAAAATCCACTTAAAACTTTCAACACAAAATGAGAAATGTTTTTTTAATTATCGCCTGCGCGTTTTGTACAGTTACGTGCATAGCACAAAGACCGGCTCAAAACCCGATGTCGCAAAAACGCTATACCCCTAAAAAAATGGGATATAAATTGGTGTGGAAGGATGAGTTTAAAGGAAATAAGCTGGATCCCCAAAAATGGGCAGTGCGGGGTGTGGGGCCGAGAGCCATTGCCTATGTATCGGAAGAAGCGGTTAAAGTGGAAGATGGTTACCTGAAATTATATGCACTAAAAAAAGGCGACAGCCTGTTAGGAAGCGCAGTGGGTACCCAGGGCTTATTTATGAGTAAATACGGATACTACGAATGCCGGGCGCAATTGCAAAAATCGCCGGGTGTATGGGCGGCATTCTGGATTCAGTCTACTGAAATAGCAAAAGGGGAAGATCCGGCGGTATTTGGCGCAGAGATTGATATTTTGGAATTCTTCAAAAAATTAGGAACAGACATTGTTTCGCATAATGTGCATTGGGCTTACGGACCCAACCAGCGCACTACCCGCGGCATGCAGAGTTATCTTAAAGGGGTGAGCGAAGGCTTTCACACTTTTGGTTTGGAGTGGACGCCGGAGAAATATATTTTTTATATAGACGGGTATAAGTTTTATGAAGTAACACAGGGCATATCACATATTGAGGAATATATGATACTGAGCATGGAATATCCCTCCACGCATGAAGAAATTCAGCACACGGTATTCCCTGATGTTTTTATTGTTGATTATGTAAAAGTGTACCAGAAGAAGGAGCGATAAACCTGCTTCAGCGTTCAGTTTTTTAAAAGCATTTTTAAATGAATGTATACAAATGCACAAATGTGTTTCCGGCTTGAAGTAGGAGCTTTGTCCGGCATTAACATAAAAGCCCAACTCTACTGCTACAGCTTGTCATTGGCACGCAGGAAGAATCTGTATTTGCCTGAATTATATACAGATGCTTCATCTGCTACGGCGGGCAGGGTGTCAGGATTCGGTTATATGCTCTCTTTTTTACATAATGCCGGAGTTTGTTTTTTAAAAGGAATAACTTTAATTACCTTAAATATATAAACCTTGCTGAATATTAATTGCCATACATGCCACGCTGCCGCGCTGCTCCTTTGCGGCTTATTGTTCTTTTCCTGTACCCAAAAGCGCTATACCGATGCGCTTTCTCCTGAAGAAGCAATGAAACATTTTCAGATTATTGAGGGTTTTAAAATAGAAGTGTTTGCATCGGAGCCGGACGTACTATCTCCGGTGGATATGGTTTTTGATGAACAGGGTAATATGTACGTGGTAGAAATGGGAGATTATCCTTACCAGCCCGAAATTGGCAAAGGCACAGGACGGATTCGCGTATTAAAAGATACCAATGACGATGGTAAAGCCGATACGTCTTTTGTGTTTGCCGACGGGCTTCCAAGTGCAACCAGCATGCTGCCGTGGAAAGGCGGGCTGATCGTAACGGCCGCACCGGATATACTTTTTTTAAAAGATACTACCGGCGATTTTCGTGCAGATATTAAAGAAGTGCTCTTTACCGGTTTTTTCGCAAGCAATTCCGAAGCGCAAATTACAAGCCTTCGTTTGGCGCCCGATAACTGGATCTATGCCAATAATAACGGGCAGGCGGGTAAAGTATATGCGGTAAATAATCCTGATGCGGATACATTGTCTATGGGAGGAAGTGACTTCCGGTTCAGGCCCGGGAGGGGCTTATTTGAAAAGGAATCGGGAAGCGGTCAGTTTGGACTGGCATTAGATGATTGGGGGAACCGTTTCTATACGCAGAACACCATTCATATTCAGCAGGCGGCCATTCCGTGGCGTTATTTACACCGGCACCCTTATTTACCTTCCGATCGTGTTGATATAAATATTTCCGATCACGAACTGGTGATGTTTCAAAAAACGCCACCGCCTTACTGGCGGCTTGAACGCAGCAACAGGCGGCAAAAAGATTATGATGAACGCAAACTGAACCGGAAAGAATATGCCGAAGGGCATTTTACCGGGGCTTCAGGAGGTACGTTCTATGGTGGAGATGCATTTCCCGGATCTTTTTATGGTTCCATTTTTACCGGTGATGTAGCAGGCAATCTCGTGCACAGGGATGTGCTTACGCTCCAAAATAACAGCCCCTTATTTGTGGCAAAACGTGCGGAAGGGGAAAATAACAGGGAGTTCCTCGCATCCACTGATCCCTGGTTCCGGCCGGCAAATTTTACAGTTGGTCCGGATGGATACCTGTATATAGTTGACATGTATCGCCAGCATATTGAAACGCCCGTTTCCATCCCGGAGGATCTGAAGAAGGATATGGATTTTACTAACGGTGAACAGTACGGCAGGATTTACCGTGTTGTTCCGGAAGGTGTTGAAAGAAAGAAAACTCAAATGCCTGATCTGAGAAGTAAAACTCCGGAAGTGTTGGTTACACTGCTTGCGCATCCCAATCAGTGGTGGCGTTTGCAGGCCCAACGGCTTTTATTAGAACAGAACGACCTGACGATCGTTCCTGCATTAAAAAAAATGTGTGCAGAGCACGCCGATGCAAGAGCGCGCCTGCATGCATTGTATACGCTGGAAGGCTTAAATGCGCTGGATGCCGGATTGATACAACAAGCATTGAAAGATCAGCATCCCGGAATGCGAACCCATGCTATAATACTTTCAGAACGCTACCCGCAATGCCTGCCCCAATTGTTAACGATGGTTAGCGATAGTTCGGCACAGGTGGTTTTGCAGTTGGCACTCAGCCTCGGTGAGTTTTCTTCGCCACAGGTAATCACGGCATTAGCTAACATTACAGAGCGGTATGGAGAAACGGCGTTGTTTCAAACCGCTGTATTAAGCTCGGATGCAGGATCTTCTATGGAGCTTTTAAAACTTTTGATCAGTCGTGGTATTTTTTTTAAAAGTGGCAGTCCTGAAAAGATGGCTTTCGTAGAGGATTATTTATATGCAATTGGTGCACGTAAAAAGAAAGAAGACATCCTGGCATTAATCACATTGTTGTCTCATCCCGAAGTTAAGGAAGCAATCAACTGGCAGCTTGCCGGATTAGAGGGATTCACTAAAGGACTACAAAAATCAGCAAATAAAGACAAGCCAGACCCAGAGCTGATCAACGTTTTGCAGGTATATGAATCAGGGGCAACAGGGGAAATTAAAAGTGCATTAAAAGCGGTAAGACAGGCGCTGGGTGATTCCTTACAATGATTATACTGGTGTTTTGATGAGAAATTTATAACCGGATAAAAGAGCAGATCACCATGCATGAAATGAATTCGCGAAGGTTGTTTTTACAAAAATGTGTTTCAGCCGGCATGCTGCTAACAGGCGGAGCGTTCATGCTGCATGGTTGCAGTGCTAAAAAGAAATCACCGGCAGAAGAGGATGGAAGTGAAGCTCCGGCAGATCCGTGCGGCGATTATACAGGCCTGTATGAAAATGATCTGAAAGCCCGTGAATCCATGGGATATGTAAAGCAATCTCCTATTCCCGGAAAGCAATGCGGCAATTGTAATCTCTGGCTTCCGCCGCCGGCAGGTAAAGATTGTGGCGCATGCCAGCTTTTTAAGGGGCCTGTATATACCGAAGGATATTGCACCTATTGGGCCCCGCAGGTATGATATTGAGATCAAGTAATAAATAAAAGCATAAAATAATGGCAGGTATCTTTCATAAAAAACACATAACGGTGCGCATGTTCTCAAAGCTAATAGCGTTGGGGTTACTGATACTTGTTGTCGCGGCCAGCCCAGGAAAGGCGCAGTCGGTTCGTGTGGGTGTTTTTAATGCAAATGTTACGCCACCCATCGGTAGCCCGGTTGCTTACGCCCGGGCGCGTTCAATTGTTGATTCGCTTAGTGCGAGAGGAGTAGTGATCCTTTCTGATGACAAACCTGTGGTGTTATGTGCAGTTGACTGGATAGGCATTGGCAATGAAGGGCTGGAGGAATGGCGGAAACAGTTGGCGGCAGCGGCAAATACTACTGTTGACAGGGTATCCGTGCATGCCCTGCACCAGCACGATGGGGTGCATTGCGATTTTACAATGGCGAGGGTTATGGAGGCATACGGATTGGGTGAAACATATTTTGACACAGCATTTTTACATAGCGCTATCCGGCATGTAGCCGAATACGTTAGTGCAGCAGTAAAAAATACCTTTCCTGTTACGCATCTCGGCTTTGGGCAGGCTATGGTAGAAAAAGTAGCGTCTAACCGACGTATTTTGGGAAAGGATGGCAAGGTAGCTATTATCCGCTGGAGCAAAATGACGGATTCCGCAGCCATTGCGGCGCCGGAAGGACTGATTGATCCCTGGCTGAAATGTGTAAGTTTCTGGAACAATGAAACTCCCGTAGCAGTAATGACGTATTACACCACACATCCCCAGAGTTATTATGGACAAGGCGATGTTACCTGTGAATTTATTGGTATTGCGCGTAACGCGAGAGAAAGAACGATGAACGGTGTTCCTCATATTCACTTTAATGGCGCCAGTGGAAATATTGCAGCAGGTAAGTATAACGATGGTTCCGAAGCGATGCGGCCGGTGCTTGCGGGAAGAGTGGAAAAAGCCATGCAGGAAGCCTGGGAGCAAACCAGGAAAACACCGGTAAGCGTAAAGGTTATGCGCTGGAAAAGTGTTGATGTTCAGCTTCCCGTAGGAAAAAACATTATTGAAGCAGATCTGAGAGCCACGCTTTCAGATGAAAAGTTGGCGATAGCCCAAAAACTGGCTGCAGCCGAAAAGCTTGCCTGGTATTTGCGTTCCGAAGCGGGGCAGAAAGTTACGATATCTTCGCTGCGGCTGGGCAAAGTTTGGTTGCTGAACCTGCCCGGAGAGCTGTTTGTGGAATACCAGTTAGCGGCACAGCAAATGAAACCGGGCAATCAGGTTTGCACTGCCGCTTATGGAGAATACGGACCGGGATATATTGGCACCAGAATTTCCTATGCACAGGGTGGTTATGAAACCGGCGGCATTGTTTCGGGTGTAGCTCCCGAAGCGGAAGATGTTATTATGAATGCCATCAAAAAAGTATTGAGATAAAATGATCTTCCGTTATTCAGGGGCGTAAATGATAAGCGGGCTTAAGCACTTTGAAAAAGACATGATGTGTCATTGGCAGGGTAACAGTTTTTCTTTTTAAATGTTCTTCCTGTAAATGCAGCCCTGGCTATAGCAGTTTTCGTCCTGTTGTTTTATCTTTGAAACTACATACAGCAGCAGGTTCTTTCGCTGATCCATAAAAACAGGCAGGCATTTTTTTACTTTTAAAAGATGCATATGGCTAATCGGATTAAAATAAAAGGAGTCTTCCTGATAACCGGAAGCATATTGATTGGTATTATACTAATCACCCAAAGCTGCAGCACTACAAAAGTGATCAGCCAATACGACTGCGATACTTTTGCCAACAATACCGTATACAAAAAAACAACCTGGAGTTATGCATGGGGCCTGGTACAACCAAAGGATATCAACCCCCGCTGTGATCCGCGGTTTAACCACCTTAATAAGGTAGTGGTAAAAACCAACCTGGGATTTGCCATTCTTTCCACCGTTACCCTCGGAATTGTTATCCCGCAACACGTGGAGTGGTGTTGCGCGCCCTACAGTCCCCCAACGGATTCATTGGGAAGCAGACCCTGATCAAACTTTTAAATTTTTTTACAATGCCCGACCATACTATTTTGCCCGATGGCGTGGAAAAGCTGGATATTACCGATTGGGAAAACGGCCATCAGAACTTCACCCACCGGTTTAAAAAAGGAGCTTCCTTTAAATTAAGGATCCCGTTCCTCCCCGCCACGCCTTCAGATCAGTACAAACAAACCACCTCTAATTTTCAATGGCTGATCAGTTATGCTATTGAGCATGATATTTCATTGCGCGCTATGGGAAACGGCTGGTCATTTTCGGACGTTGCGGTTTGCGATGGGGGAGTAGTTGATACCAAAGCGCTGCGGCTATCCTTCTGGATTCCCCGCAAGTTTATCGCGGATGATTATATCAATACAGGAAAGGGCACTGCCGATCTTTTTTTGGTACAATGCGGAATGAGCATCCTTGATCTGAATGAAAAGCTGGAAAAAGAGGCCAATCCAAAACGATCTATTAAAGCATCGGGAGCCAGCAACGGACAGTCCATAGCCGGCGCTACAGCAACAGGCACACATGGATCGGCATTCAGGGTTGGAGCTGTACATGATGCTATAGTAGGAATTCATCTCGTTGTTTCGCCAACGCGGCATGTTTGGCTTGAAAGTGCATCTTATCCGGTTGTCTCCAATGAATTTATTGAATGGATGGGGGCCGAACTGATCAGAGACGATGACCTGTTTAATGCGGCAGTGGTAAGCTTTGGCAGCTTTGGTTTTGTGCATAGTCTTATGATTGAAACGGATCCGATCTATTTACTGACTGAACAGCGCGCAGATGAAGTAAAATATGATGACGATCTTATTAAGGCCATAGACCATCTTGATTTCTCCGGAATTGAATTAAAGCTTCCCTATCCACCGGATGGGCCGGATAAAGAACTGTATCATTTTGAAGTGATCATAAACCCCCACAGGTTTGAAAAAGATAGCAAAGAAAAGGGCGTATATCTTAAAACAATGTATAAAATGCCTTATACGCCTGGTTACCCCAGAAGAGAAAGGGATGACCATGGATTTCAGTATGGCGACAATACGCTTGGGGTGATAGAAACTATTATTGACGGGCTTCCGGCCGATCTGTCGGCAGCATTGGTTCCGGCGTTGGTAAATCTTATGTTTCCGCTTGCCTTTAAATCGGCTGTTGATGCATTTGGAACAATTGGCGAAACTTTCAGTAACACTAAATTCAGGGGTAAAGCCATCAGCGCCGCTATAGGTATCGCCGCCGAAAATGTGAGCAGGGTGGTGGATGAAGTTATTTTTATTAACAGGCAATCACCATTTCCGGGTGGCCTTGCTTTGCGGTATGTAAAAGGAACAAAAGCATTGCTGGGTTTTACACGGTATGAAAAAACCTGCATACTGGAGCTGGATGGAGTGGAATCGGAAACTGCCAGGAATTTTTACCAAAAGCTTTGGAACAGGTTAGAAGCAAAAAATATCCCTTATACATTGCATTGGGGAAAAATGAATTTCAATCTCAACCCTCAGCGGATAAGGAGAATGTACGGCGATGCCGCTGTTGATACCTGGATTAACTGCCGGCATAACCTGCTGGATATAGCAGAACGGAAAGTATTTAATAACGCCTTCCTGAAAAGATGCGGATTGGACGGGTGAAGATAAATGAGGCTTTACCGGCAAACCAATTCCCGGCCGGATTGCAATAAAAAAAGACTCCGGGTTGAACCGGAGTCTCCGATGTTTCTTTTTTTCCTACGCTGGCATTATCCAGATCAGGTATGAGAGTATATTCTCAGGAACTGTTTTACGAGACCACCCCTTTCCGGAAACTTCTGCATATATAGTATAAATAATTGTGCCGGAAAATCCATCTCGTTATGCTATTAAGCGGAAAGATATTATTGGGTAATAAATTCTACAATCTGCACTGTTCAGGCAATAATTTCATGTAAAATATTTAACACTGTAATACAGTAAAATAGCTGGATATTGAACGGCTCGTCTTTATGGGGTATTAGCTTTCCCGTTTTTTTTATTTCGCCCTTAAAACCAATAGCATACCAGGCAAATACTTCATTACCGGATTCAGGAACCGGTGTGGCATAGCCGGTAATACCAATTCCCCAGTTGCTGCAAAAAAGCCTGCACACGTTCAAAGCCATTTCAGCCGCCACTTTTTCCGACACGCAATTGCATGCCTGCGCATGGATAGGTTCTATATCAAGATGCCTGTATTTTTGCGCAAGATTATAAACGGTAATTCCACCCTGGTAACATGAAATGGCTCCTTCGGCTGACGAGAAAGCCGCCTGCATCAGGCCGGAGGTCACACTCTCCGCTACGGCAATGGTTTCACCCCGCTTAAGCAGTATGCCGCTTATTTCATTCAGGCGAACAGGAAATAAATTCATGGAATTTGTTTTGCAGGTTTCTTATATAATATACAAGATATATGCCTGACTAAAAGTATTATACTTCAATTGGTCTTACCGCTTAGCCCTGGCTTGTCATTTGAATAGGATCTCATTAAACAGTATACAATGCCTGAAGGACCCAGTATCGTTATTTTGAAAGATGCAGTGCAACAATTTATAGGTAAAAAAATAAAAAGCGTTTCGGGGAACGCTAAAATTGATATCAGTTCCTTTGCGCTGTAATCTTCCTTTCGTAAAAAAACATTGCGGCGAAACCCATAGAAGAAGCTTTTTTTGTAATAACTGCCAGATAAGATATCGCTGATTGCAAATTAAGTTAGCGTGCATTCAGGGTTTCTTTCTTACCGTAATGATGCTCCCCGCTGAATATTCGTACGGCTCAATACCAGGCAACGTTAAAAGAAAATGCCTTCCTCATTGCTCAAACTGTGTAATATTTTCCTCCTACTATAGCGATGCAATGACTGTGTTTGTATTTACTTAAAAGGGAACCGCGGCAATCACGGGCATGGAAGCTGTTTTTTATAGCAATACATCAGTGGCATATCATTTGTAAACCTTACATGTTGAGATAATCTATTCTATTTATTCCTTACAATTTAAAAAATACAATTATGCCAAACACAAAGAAAGCACCGGGGCGTAAAACCCAAACCAATGGAGCTAATGCATCAGCTATGATGGGCAACAAACAATTAGAAAGTTTTTTCATGGATGCGCTTAAAGATATATACTGGGCTGAAAAGCATTTGACCAAAGCATTACCTAAAATGAAGAAAGCAGCTACCACCAGTCAATTGAAGGATGCCATTGAAGAACATCTGGGGCAAACACAGGAGCATGTAGGCCGGCTGGAGCAGGTATTTGAAATGCTTGGTAAAAAAGCCCAGGCAAAAAAATGTGATGCCATGGAAGGACTGGTAAAGGAAGGTGAAAGTGTTATTGAAGAAACGGAAGATGGAAGCATGACAAGAGACGTGGGCATTATTATGTCGGCTCAAAAAGTGGAGCATTATGAAATTGCGGCTTACGGAGGCTTAACCCAGCTTGCCCGTACCATGGGCTTGGAAGATGTAGCCGGCATTTTACATGACACACTCGAAGAAGAAAAGCAGGCCGATATGTTGCTTACGGAAATAGCCGAAAATAATATCAATTGGGAAGCAGAGCAGGAAGATGAAGCAGGATAAGTAAAAAATGCACCATCGTATACAGAACCCATATTTTATCAGTTGTGCTGGTGGATGTATGCCGGTGCGTGTAATGAAGCCGCAGTTTTGCAGATCGGCGGGATGCATCATTGTATTCTGTAGCGTCTGCCAATTGCGGCTTTATCATGGGCATCAGCCGGCAGAACAGCTATGCGGGTGTTATATAAAATATTATGCAAACGGGGTGTATTCCAAATTGTCGCATTGCTTTGCTTCATGTGGGCGGTGAAGACACCGCCCACGGCGGGC
>ENA-UOUJ01000744-UOUJ01000744.1-activated-sludge-metagenome-genome-assembly--contig:-NODE-744-length-19771-cov-5.076080_pt1 | contig 19771 bp, 17 predicted proteins | sample MGYA00249839_ERZ747224 | MGnify/ENA primary metagenome ERZ747224 (study PRJEB28782, sample SAMN03220277) | activated sludge metagenome | biome: wastewater; feature: sewage sludge; material...
ACGTGCTGACCGAGCTTGAGGAGCGCACGGAGCGCGTGATCATCGTCAATCGCGGACACCTCGTGGCCGACGGAACGCTGGACGAATTGCGACGCATTGCCGAGTTGCCGGCGACTGTGCGCATCTCCGTGGCGCAAGGCGCAATGGAGTCGATGAAGGACATAATCGGAGCCTCCACCGCGATGCGAATGCTCGGCGGCCATCGTGTCGAACTGGACGCCACACGAGAGCAAAAAATCGAGCTTCTGCACCGCGCGGCTTCCGCAGGCGATCTCATCGAAGACATGGACATCATTCCACCGTCCCTCGACGAGTTGTACGCCCATTTTCTCAGGAAGGAGGCTCCATGAGAAACATCCTCCTGATCGCCGCCAAAGAAATCCAGGAGAGCCTGCGCAATCGCTGGGTTCTCGCGATGACGGCACTGCTTGCCGCGCTTGCCTTGTCGCTGACTTTCCTCGGCAGCGCGCCGACAGGGAGCGTGGGTGCGCGCGCACTCGACGTCGTGATCGTGAGCCTGTCGAGTCTCACCATATTTCTGGTGCCGCTCGTCGCGCTCCTCATCTCCCACGACGCGATTGTCGGCGAAACGGAGCGGGGAACCATGCTCCTTCTGCTCAGCTATCCTGTCAGCCGCGGACAAGTCCTGCTCGGCAAGTTCGTCGGACATCTTGCTATCCTCGCGTTCGCGACCGTGCTCGGCTACGGCACCGCAGCTGTAACACTCGCAGCAACGGGCGCCGCCATCGACACGCAGAGCTGGGCAGCGTTTGCGGCCATGATCGGGTCTTCCATCCTGCTCGGCGCCGTCTTCATCGCCATCGGCTACCTGATAAGCGTACTCGTACGCGAGCGGGCGACGGCAGCCGGCATCGCCATCGGCGTCTGGCTCCTGTTCGTCGTCGTGTTCGATATGGTTCTTCTTGGCGTGCTCGTCGCAGATCAGGGCCGGATGATTTCATCGGATATTGTGACGGCCTTGCTCCTGCTCAATCCAACCGACGTCTACCGCCTTTTAAATCTCGCGGGCGCGACCAACGCCAGTGCGTTTTCCGGCATGTCCGGTCTTGCGGGCACCGTTGCTCTTGGCCCGGCCAAACTCCTCTGCACGCTCGCGGTCTGGACCGTTGTTCCACTCGCGACTTCGGCAATGATTTTCTCCAGGAGAGAGCTATGAAAACGACGCCGACCTTCGCGACCCTCGTTTTCGCGACCTTCTTCTTTGCCGCATGCAGCGAACAAAAGAGCGCAGAACGACCCGCACCCCATACGCTCACGACAGAGGCTATGGGCCACTATTGCGGCATGGGCCTGATGGAGCACACGGGACCTAAAGGACAGATCATCCTCGCCAGCCAAAGCACGCCGGTTTGGTTCTCCTCGGCGCGCGACGCCTTTTCCTACACGATGCTCGACGAGGAGGCGAAGGATGTGCGCGCGGTCTATGTGTCGGATATGGGCCAAGCGCCAACGTGGGAAAATCCAGGCGCCGACAACTGGATCGAAGCCCGCAGCGCGCTATTCGTCATCGAAAGCCGCATGCAGGGCGGCATGGGCGCGCCCGAAACCATCCCCTTCTCCGATCGCAGCGCCGCCGAGGCGTTCGTGGCAAAGAATGGCGGCCGCATCGTCGCATTCGCCGATGTACCCCAAGACTATGTGCTCAGTTCGCAGACTGGATCCGACGACGCCGACGGCAGCGCAGCGCACGATCATGGCGCTGGAAGTCATCGATAGGAGGGATCATGCGGAACACTCTAAGCCGAAGGAAGGTCATCGCGCTCTGCGCAGCGGCAGGCGGAGCGGCACTGGTGCCGCTCGGAACCCAGCCGCGTGCGGGAAGCGAGCCGCTCGTGGAATGGACGGGCATCTCGCTCGGCTCCGTCTCGACAATTCGCCTCTCCCATCCGGATCGGCGCGCTGGTAAGGCGCTTCTGCGTCGCGCCGTGGCAGAAGCCCGCCGACTGGAAGCGATCTTCAGCCTCTACCGCGAAGATACGGCCCTCAGCGAGCTCAACCGCACCGGAGTGCTCGTCGGGCCTCCCTCAGAGCTCGTCCATCTCCTGCACCTCTGCGATGAGATGTGGCGCACGACCGACGGTGCATTCGATGCTTCGGTTCAGCCGATCTGGCGATGCTATGCCGATCATTTTTCTGTCTCGAATGCAAACCCCGAAGGACCACCACCGCAGAAGCTCGCGGAGGCCGTCGATTTAACCGGATGGTCCAATGTCCGTTTCAATCTCGACCGCATCTCGTTCGCGCACCGCGGCATGGCCCTCACGCTCAACGGCATCGCGCAGGGCTACATCACCGACCGGGTTATCGAGATCCTTCGCGCGGACGGGATCACCAGTTCGCTGGTCGACATGGGCGAGATCAGAACCATTGGCAACCATCCAGACGGACGGGCATGGCAAACGGCGATCGACACCGGCACACCCAAAAACCTCACGCTCGATCTGGTAGACAAAGCTGTCGCGACCACGAGCGCAGATGGATTTCGGTTCGATACGAATGGACGCTGCAATCACCTCTTCAACCCGGCAACCGGCCACTGCGCGGGGGCTAGGGAGAGCCGGACGGTCGTCGCGCCCGCAGCAGCCATCGCCGACGCCCTATCCACAGCCTTGATTTTTATGGACGACAACGCCACCCGTCGCGCATTGGCGCGAGTACCTGGCACCCGCCTCGTTCTCGAGTCCGCCAAAGGCTGAAGGAGTTCCAAGACCGACGGGACACGGAATAATGCTTGCCAGGCGCACAACTATGGAATGAGCGACGCGGAAGCACCACTCGGGCTAGGCGCCCCCCTCCGCGACGCCGGGCATTTTGCCCGACAGCAAGCTCCGCACCTTCAATTTCGCGACGGATATGCCAAAATCCCGCGAAATCGGAGGCTCCCATGCGCCTGCTTACGCTCCTCGTCCTCCGCCTGATGGCGGTGGTTTTGCTTTGCCTGATCGCCGCAATCGGATGTCTGATCTTCGACGCACATCGCTCCATCGAAAGCGATGTGTCCGCCACAAGCACTCGTGTCGATCAGCATCTGAAAGGGCTCTACTGGCAGCACCTGCTCTGGCGCAACGGCATGGAGCGTGGCAGCCTCCTACCTCTGCCGGACTGGCGATCTCTCTCTACGCAAAGCATCATCTCTCCCGGAGTGTGCGTGAATTTCGCGCCGCCCGGCGCAGACGTCCAAACGCTTTGCAGCCAGGTCGAAGCCCTAGGGCCTCCGGCGCCTCTCTGGTTTGAGACATCCTATCTGGCGCTGCTCGGCCCCCATGCGCCCGTAGTTCAGCCGCTCTCCATCCGAGATGCGTCGGCCGGCGTCGTCGCGACAAGCGTAAATCAGGACGCCGCACTTCGGCGGGCCTGGCGCGAAATATCGACGGTTGTCGAGATCGCCGTGGTCATGGCAGGCGGCATTGCCATACTTGCCGCCATCATGATCGGCCATGCGCTGCTACCCGCCCGCGCCATCATCGAAGCCCTGCGAAAGCTGGAAGAGGGACAACTCTCGTTCCGCCTGTCCAAATTCCGAAGCACGGAGTTCAACCACATCGCGAATGCCGTGAACCGGCTGGCAACCACCCTGCGTCAAACGAATGCCGAACGACTCACCCTCACCAACAGGCTGTTCCAGGTGCAGGAGGAGGAGCGACGAGCCCTCGCCCGCGATCTGCATGACGAATTCGGTCAGGCCCTCACCGCCACATCCGCGCTCGCAACCTTGATCGAAAGCGGCGCGCCATCGGACCGCCCCGACATTGCAAAAGACGCGCGCGCAATAGCCGCCACACAGAACCAGATGATGGACGCCCTGCGCTCGACTCTCGTCCGCTTACGCTCGCAGAGCATTGAAGAAGTCGGCCTCGAAGCCAGCCTCCGCCAACTCGTCAACGACTTCAATGCACAGTCGAAAGCGGACACCATATACAAACTACAGATGTCGGACCGCATCGCGGACTTGCCCAAGCGCGTTGCCGTCGATCTCTATCGCATCGTGCAGGAATGCCTGACGAACGCAACTAAGCATGGCACGCCCACGGAAGTGAACGTACGCCTCGAACACGTCGGCGACAACGCGCCTCATATTGCACTGACCGTCGAGGACGACGGCGGAGGCGAGGTCACGAACGTGCGCACCTCATCCGGTCACGGCATCCTGGGCATTCGCGAACGACTTGCGGGTCTTGGAGGCGCCCTCACGATCGGCAATGCACCACGCGGCATCCGTATTTTCGCCGTTGTGCCCGTTGACGGAACGGCTGCGCACGCATGAAGAACGTTGCGATCCTTCTTGTCGATGACCACCCAGTGGTGCGGGAAGGTTATCGCCGCTTGCTCGAAATGCGCCCCCACTTCTCGGTCTGCGCAGAGGCGGAGGACGTCGGACAGGCCTATCAGGCCTACAAGACGCACAAACCCGATGTCGTGGTGATGGATCTCGCATTGCAGGGTGCCAGCGGCCTCGAAGCTGTGCGCCGCATCCGTGACTGGGATAAGGACGCCCGCATTCTCATCTTCTCGATGCATGCCGGATCCGCGTTCGCCTTGAAAGCTTTCGAGGCAGGCGCGAGCGGTTACATTACGAAAAGCAGCCCCCCAGGCGACTTAGTGAAGGCCATCGAAGCCGTCATCCAGGGCGGGCGCGCGTTGAGCGACGACATCTGTCAAGCGCTGGCCGCGGATCGCTTGAGCGGTACCAACCCCGCTATCGAAGAGCTCTCGCCGCGCGAAACGGAAATTCTCAGGCTCTTGGCAACAGGTTTGAGCAGCGACGTCATCGGCGAAATGCTCAACCTCAGCCAAAAGACCGTCCGCAATCATCACTACACCATCAAGGCTAAGATCGGTGCGAAGAACGATGCTCACCTTGTATGGCTCGCGCTAAGCGCAGGTCTCGTCAGCCCCGAAAAGCTCGCCGGCATCGCGCGCCAGTCCTAACCGGGCACAATACCCGGCGGTAGAAAGGCACGCTGCTCTGGCGCAGCGCGCACCCGTTATCGAAAGTAGCACCTGAGGAACGGCGAAGCCTAGAGAACCACACCGCGCCTCGCACGCTCATCAGCGCACAAACAAAGACAAGTCGAAAACCGCGCAAGAACGGAGATTGACTGAAGAACGAATGCCGATAGCATTCGATATATCCATAAGGATATATCGCTGCCACCAACTGGCGGCGCAATAAATCGGGAGGACGATCACATGCCTTTGGATTCTTCGATTCCAAGCCACCTGCGATGCCCGCGTACACGCACGCGCCGCGTTAGCGATACTTGGAAACCGCCAATTCCTGCGTATTCCGCACGTGGCGAGGAAAACATTCAGCAGCTCGTGATGGCTTATTTTGGCGTTCAGTCAAAAGGCGACGACATCAAAGGACGCGCCCGCGCTGCATTTCAGGAAATCGTCAAGAGCTTCAAGGAAACGGATGGACCCGAGCGCCACGATCTCGTGCAATTCGTTGATGGCGACGGCTATCTCAACTTGATCGCTGTTGCGTATTGGACAGATCCGGCTCTGTACGCAAAGTGGAACGACAGCCCCGAAATTTCGAGCTGGTGGGCCTCCGACGATCGCCTGCAGGAAGGCGTCGGCTACTTCCGCGAGATCCTGTCTCCGCGCATGGAGCAGTTCGAAACCATTTTTACACACCAGCACGGACCACTGGAGGGCGTGAGCATCCTGCTGGGCTCGATGAGTGAGCCGATCATCGAACACGGCTACTGGGGCTCTATGCGCGACCGCCTGCCCCTATCGCAATCCGACACGATGGACCCTTCGGGCCAACTCTCCCTGATACGCGGCAAACCCACGCTCGGCGGCCGCGTCATCGTCTCAGGTCACCAGAACCTGACGCTGATCCGCTCCGGAGAAGATTGGAGCAAGACAGAAGGCGAAGAGCGGCGCACATGGTTCGAGGACATCGAGCCTGTGCTGCACGAAGGCATGAACTATCTGCGGGATGACGGACTTGAAGCCGGATGTTACTGCAATCGCTATGTCCATCACATGGACGAAAGCGGAAATCTTCTTGAGAAGGGGTTCGGCGTAAGCCTTTGGCGTTCGCTGAGCCATCTCGAGTCATGGGCGGAATCGCACCACACGCATCTGCAGATCTTCGTAACGTTCAACAGGCTCGCAAAGAAGTTCAAGGAACTGACCCTCTATCACGAGGTTTCAGTGTTTGACGCAGGTTCGCAATACTTCGAATATATCAATTGCCATCCGAAGACTGGCGTTCTGCGCGCCGTCTAAGGTCCGTTTGCCGCAAAGCAGACATGCACATCTCGCGGCGCCGTCCTTTGGTCGGCGCCGCTTCCCATGAGCACAGGAGAGCCATCGAATGATCAAGGCATGGGCCACGACGGCCAGCGACAAGCCGCTCGAACCGTTCGAGTACGATCCGGGGCCGCTAGGCGCGGACGATGTCGAGATCGCGGTGGAAACCTGCGGCATCTGTCATTCGGACGTGTCCATGATGCACAACGAATGGGGCATGACGGAATATCCGCTGGTTCCGGGTCATGAAGTCATCGGGCGTGTCACCGCACTCGGCACGAATGCCAAAGGTCTCAAGATTGGCCAGCGCGTCGGTGTCGGCTGGGCTGCATCCAGCTGCCTGCACTGCCAGCCATGCCTCAACGGCGATCAGAACCTCTGCGCAACGCACACGGGCACCATCGTCGGTCGCCACGGCGGGTTTGCGGAAAAGGTCCGGGCCCAATGGCCATGGGCCATTCCGATCCCCGAAGGCCTCGACGCTAAAGAGGCGGGCCCGCTCCTATGTGGCGGCGTCACCGTTTTCACGCCATTTCGCGCGTTCGACATCAAGCCCACCGACCGTGTGGGCGCGGTCGGCATCGGCGGTCTTGGACACATGGCGCTGAAATTCGCGCATGCATGGGGCTGCGAAGTCACCGCATTCACATCGACCGACGCTAAGGCCGCGGAAGCGCGCTCATTCGGCGCGCACAACGTCGTCAACTCACGCAACGAAGCGGATTTGAAACGCATCGCGGGCACGATCGATCTCCTGATCGTCACCGTCAACGTTCCGCTCGACTGGCCCGCGATGATGGCCACGCTCAGGCCCAAGGGCCGCCTGCACGTGGTCGGTGCGGTTCTTGAGCCGATCCCCGTTGCGGCATTCCCGATCATCATGGGCCAGAACAGCGTATCCGGATCGCCCAACGGCGCACCGGTAACATCACAGCTCATGCTCGAATTCTGTGCGCGCCACAACATCGTGCCCCAGACCGAGCATTTCCCGATCTCGAACGTCAACGAGGCGATCCAGCATCTCCTCGACGGAAAAGCACGCTACCGCATCGTGCTCGACGTCGCGTAAACGACAACACGCTTCACGGGCGAGACCTGTCTTGCCCGTGAAGCGCCCAACCGCCGAAACTGCGTCCGATCAGTGCCCGAGCGGTATCGAAACGTTTAAAAATCCACCGTCTCCTTCGACGCGGTTCTTGGCATCGAACTCTCGAAAATATTTCCATTCGGTGCTCACGGGCAGCGTCCCGAGATTGAAGCTGTAAGTGAAAACGGGACCCAGCGCCGTGACGCGTCCCTTGAAATCGCCGACGATAGCTCCAGCGCCGCTGTCGCCAGTGACTTGCTGATAGTGATAGCCGGCCAGTCCGATCGAACACGACTTCGACAGGTGCTGGATCAGCGCCCACTCAACGTGAAATTCCGTTCCGGTCCTATAGTCCTTCGCAGGGTTTTCCAAGTTGAAGGTAAATCCGGCAGCAACCGATACCTCGCGCCCTTTCGCAGCATCCAGCCATGTCACCGCCGCGCTTGTATCCAGACCCCAGTGATGAAACGAAATGTTCGAAGAGCTGTTGCGGTCGTAAGGTCCGATCGGAACGTTGAGCAGGCCCGTAAGATTCCAATGCCAGTTGCCGCTGTGCCAACCGATGAGAGCGCTGAGAAGTGGGTCACCAAAGTTGGTAGTGCTATCCTCAAACTCGAAGTGCGAGCCCGGCCCGACAACGCTGCGGCGTGGAAGAGTAATCGTCGTGAGCGTATCGAGCGCGACATCGGACTTCTTCCAGCCGGCCGGCACCATGAGGCCAAAACCGACGTTGCCGCCCATCACCTTTTCCGGCGCGATCCACGTCCCGACCAGCGCATTGACATATGCATCGCCGACCACCGATACGTTTGCATTCACCGTAACGTTTCCGAGGTTCTGCAAAGCGCGCCCGACAGCGGCCGCACCGCGCGCATCTCCTGAGTAAACGAAGTTGATGTCGGTCACGTAGAGGCCTGGCGGCGGCGTGTAGCCAGCCATAGCGCTCTTGGAACCCAAGAGATAAAAACCTGCCGCATTTTCCGCAGCATTGCTGGAAGAAGCGACAGAGAAAACACTCATCGCAACGATCGAGAGGGCCAAAATTCGGCTCATGGCAATCCGCTGTTCCTGTCGCAAAACGCGATGCACACAGCGCAGCAATACGAATCAATTAGATTTCTCATTATAGAAAGTTTATAATTGAATGTGGTGGCCGAATAGGCACGTTTTTTCGTTGCCATCTCCGACCTGAAATAACGTCTGCAAGGATAAGTGCAAGGCCTCGGCCCAGGCCTTAACCATTCGGCGACACCCATCTGCATCAAACCATTGGCGCAGCCGGTGTTAGGACTTGGCGCTTGCGACGTTTCGACGACGAAGTTTCGTTTGGCCTATTCTAGCTTTGGATGTCGACCTAAGGCAGCGCTCGAAGGACGCTCTTTCTCGCGACACATCAATAGCTAACGCGCGCCATTGCACCGCACAATACAAGAAGACAAACATCTTACTAACCGAGTTTTAGAATCAGCGAAGACGCCCCATTTTTTCCATGTGAGGCTCCGCACGAAGAAATGCAGAAAATGTTCGCGTAACGACGTGGTTCACTTTTTTGGGATGCCGCTCGATGTCGAAGCTCGTTCTCAAATCCGGAGAGACGGCACGCAAGGAAACTTCGCGGCCAGGTTCAGAGACGCGAAACGGTATGATTTTCATACCGGGCGGAACGTTCCGCATGGGTTCGGACACGCACTATCTCGAGGAAGCCCCCGTCCATCGCGTAAAAGTCGACAGCTTCTGGATCGACACCACGCCCGTGACCAATGCCCAGTTTCGTGCATTCGTGGAGGCAACAGGCTACGTCACCTTCGCGGAGATCGCGCCCAAAGCAGAAGACTATCCGGGCGCACTCCCGCACATGCTCAAAGCTGGCTCGCTCATCTTCAATCCGCCTGATGGCGCCGTCGACCTCAGGGAGTGGAGCCGCTGGTGGGAGTTCCGGTTCGGCGCCAATTGGCGCAAGCCCTATGGCCGCGGAAGCTGGATTAAAAATCTCGACGATCATCCCGTCGTTCACATCGCCTACAAGGATGCGGAAGCCTATGCCGCCTGGGCGGGAAAAGAACTCCCCACAGAAGCGGAATGGGAGTTTGCCGCCCGCGGCGGCTTGGATGGCGCAGAATTCGCGTGGGGTGACGAGTTCACGCCCGACGGCCGCCACATGGCCAACACATGGCAGGGAAACTTCCCATACGAAAACCTCAACACCGATCGCTATGAGCGCACGTCGCCCGTACGCGCGTTTACACCGAATGGCTATGGCGTGTACGACATGATCGGCAACGTCTGGGAGTGGACGACGGATTGGTACGCACCGAAGCATCCGGCGGACGCCCAGAAATCATGTTGCATTCCACAGAACCCACGCGGCGCAGGGCGTGAGGAAAGCTACGATCCCGCCCAGCCCCGCATAAAGATTCCACGCAAAGTCCTAAAGGGAGGCTCGCATCTCTGCGCGCCGAACTACTGTAAGCGCTACCGCCCCGCCGCGCGACACCCCGAGCCCATCGATACCTCCACGAGCCACGTAGGATTCCGATGTGTCGTCCGCACCGGGAGCGACCGATGATGCCGCGCACCGAGCAAAGCAACGAAGCCAACATACTGGCGCTCTTCGTCGCTGTGCTCGCCGTTCTGCTCCTGCTTCTCGGTGCCGTGTGGTACGGAAGTTCGAGCGCAGTCCTTGAAAGGCTCTGGACCGATCTTATTGGCCGGCCGAGCGGGTCCTTATCGTTCAGGTTCTTCCTCCAACCGGCGATGGCGGCAATTGTCGCAACACATGATGGCATTCGAGACGCCCAACTCGGCCGGCCTCCTTACTTCTGGACAATCCTCAGCGACCCCGAAAAGCGCGCCGGACGCCTCCGCGAAGGTTGGATCTCGACGGCACGCATCATGCTGCTCGGGATTGGAATGGACGTCCTCTACCAGATCAAAACGTTCGGCACGGTCTACCCAGTAGAAGCTCTCTTGATCGCACTGGCTCTTGCCTTCGTCCCTTACCTCCTTTTGCGAGGCCCGGTCGAGCGGATCGCACGGTGGTGGCTCGGGCTTCCGGACAAAGGACCGGCACCGTGACGCAGAATGCTCATATATCCGATGATCTCTCCGTCGAGTTGTCGTCGCGCCGGACGGGAATGTCATTCCAGCGCACGCGAATGAGCGCCGATCGCACCCTGATGTCGGTGATCCGCACGTCTCTCTCGCTGATCAGCTTCGGCTTTACGATCTTCCAGGTCTTCGAAAAGCTGCGAGACCAAGCCGTCATCACACATGCAGCCGCGGCTCGAAACTTCGGCGTGGCCCTCGTCGCCCTCGGCATCGTCATGCTGATCGGCGGCATCGGCTACCACCTCCAATTCATGATGCACCTGCGCGAACAACGGGCCGCCATGATCGCCGATGGACTAGTTCACGGGGAAAGCAAGTTCCCACCCTCTCTCACACTCATCACCGCGGTTATCCTGTTGCTGATCGGCGTCTTCGCCATCGTCAGTATGGTGTTCCGCGTCGGCCCGTTCGGTTAGTGGAGAGGAGGCTCGGATGAGTACATAACCTTCAGCGACATCCAACGTGAAACAAAACACTGACCTAACCGGGGGGAGGGCGCAAACACACATCAGGGAGTTATGCGTATGTCCAAATCGGAAAAAGGCGGAAAGGGGAAGAGGAACGGGTCGCCAGCCAAACCCAACTTCCTCATCATCTGGGGCGACGACATCGGCATTTCCAACTTGAGTTGCTATTCGCACGGCGTGATGGGCTACCAAACACCCAACATCGACCGCATCGCGAATGAAGGCATGATGTTCACCGACAGCTACGGCGAACAATCCTGCACGGCAGGCAGATCCTCATTCATCACCGGACAAAGCGTCCTTCGAACAGGCTTGTCGAAAGTCGGCATGCCGGGAGCGCCCGTAGGCATGAGTGACAAGCTTATGACCATCGCAGGTGCCCTGAAAAATCAGGGATACGCTACAGGGCAGTTCGGAAAGAACCACCTTGGCGACCTGAACCACATGCTGCCGACAAACCACGGCTTCGATGAGTTCTTCGGCAACCTCTACCATCTGAATGCCGAGGAAGAACCAGAGATGTACGACTATTTCCCGGAAAAGGATTTCCCCGACTACCGCAAAAACTACGGGCCGCGCGGCGTCATCCATTCTTGGGCAACGGACAAGGACGACCAAACCGAACAGCCACGCTGGGGGCGCGTCGGAAAACAGAAGATCGAGGACACCGGGCCGCTCACCAAAAAGCGGATGGAAACCTGCGACGACGAATTCATCGCAGCCGCCAAGGATTTCATCAAGCGCGCCGAAGCTGAAGGCAGGCCATGGTTCGTCTGGCTGAATACGACCCACATGCACTTCATCACACACACCAAGAACAAGAGCCTCAAGCAAGCGGGCCGCTGGCAATCACCGTATCACGACACGATGATCGACCATGACAAGAGCGTCGGCGAAATGCTTGATCTCCTCGACGAGTTAGGCGTCGCTGACAACACCGTCGTGCAATACACGACGGACAACGGACCCCATCGCAACACTTGGCCCGATGCCGGCACCACACCGTTCCGCTCGGAAAAGAACACCAACTGGGAAGGCGCCTTCCGCATCCCGATGCTTTTGCGCTGGCCCGCGAAGATCAAAGCCGGCTCGATATCGAACGAAATCGTCCAACATCACGACTGGCTTCCCACGTTCCTTTCGATGGCTGGAGAACCCGACATCATCGAAAAAGCCAAGAGGGGTTATGAATGCTGCGGGCGAACGTACAAAAATCTTATCGACGGTTACGATCTCACCGCGTACCTGACGGGCAAGGAAAAGGAGAGCCCGCGCAAGCTCTTTGTCTATATCAGTGACGATGGAGACATCATCGCGCTGCGGTACGACAACTGGAAATGTGTCTTCATGGAGCAGCGTTGCAAAGGCACACTGCAAGTGTGGGCAGAACCGTTCACGCGCCTTCGCGTTCCTAAACTCTTCAATCTCAGAACCGACCCTTACGAGTTCGCCGACATCACGTCGAACACGTACTACCAGTGGTTCCTGGAGCGCGATTACATCATCTTTGCAATAAACATCGTCGCCACGAAGTTTGCGGAAACGTTTAAGGACTTCCCGCCGGTGCAGAAACCAAACAGCTTCACGATCGACGAGGCGATCGAGAAGATGCAGATGGCGGCTGCGGGCGGCGACTGATCTTGCATCGGGCAGCGGAACATTTCCGCTGCCCACCGCGAGAATTGTCCTCCGCGCCTAGAACTTCGAAAACTTGGTGAGATTGATAACATGCGCCAGCGAAGCAAATGGCTTGCTGCACGCCTCGTGATAGACGCCGGTCAATCCGCGAAACCCGTGCGGATCGCTATCGAACTGGACGCGCACGCGGCGTTGACCCGGCGTGATGGGAGCTTTGCAGCTCGCACACCAAGGCCCTCGCGGCTCGTCACCGCCGAACATTCCGTCAAGAGGCATGAGACCTTCCCCCCCAAAGCCCCCACTGGCCTCTCACGGTGGCACGAAGTTGCACCTACGCCAAGGCCGTTTTGGTCGCAGCCCACACCCTCGCAGATGCTCCAAGCGTGACAGCCATGGAACAGAGCCTCGCGGACATTACGAGACTGGCGATCATCGCCATCGACGCCATGGCGCTGTTGCTGATCGTCATCGGCACCGCTGAAGCATTCGTGTCAGGCACGCGCGTATTTTTAGGCTCGCGGAGCGGTCACGAACGCCGCGCCGTATGGCTACGCTACACGCATTGGCTGGTCGCGGGCCTCACCTTTCAACTTGCGGCCGACATCCTCGAAACATCGATCACGACGCGGTGGGAGGATGTCGCGCGCCTCGCGATCATCGCGATCATCCGCACCATGCTCAACTATTTCCTAGAACGAGACTTGGCCGAAGTACGCACGCTCGAGCACGGCGAAGGACACACGCCGACCGAATCCGCCACACCTGCAGGAAACTGACATGGGCACCATCCATCTCCGCGCCGCGCTGGCAGCTTGCATCGCAACGCTCCTCGTATGCGTGCCAGGCGTCGCACCCGCAAGCGCAGATCCACTCCCCTCTTGGAACGATACCGGCCCGAAGCACGCCATCCGCGATTTCATCGTGCAGGTGACCGCAGAGCGAAGCCCAGCCTTCGTACAACCGGAAGCGCGCATCGCCGTCTTCGACAATGACGGCACGCTTTGGGCTGAAAAGCCCGTCTACTTTCAGCTTGCATTTGCTGCGGATCGCATTGTGGCGCTCGCACCCGAAAATCCTGCATGGGAAACCACACAGCCGTTCAAGGGCATCCTTGAGGGAGATCTCAAAGCCGTGACGAGCGCGGGCGAGCATGGCCTGCTTGAGATCTTGGCTGCGACGCACGCCGGAATAACCACTTCGGCATTCGGAGAAATTGTCGACGCCTGGCTCGAGAACGCCGAACATCCGACGCTCCACCGCCCGTACACGAAACTTGTCTACCAGCCGATGCTGGAACTGCTCGACTATCTCAGAGCCAACGGGTTCAAGACCTTCATCGTATCAGGCGGGGGCGTGGAGTTCATGCGCCGCTTTGCCGAGAGGGTCTACGGCATTCCACCTGAACAGGTTGTGGGGTCGTCCGGCGTCGTCGCGTTTGAAACCGCAGACGACGGGTCCGTGACACTCGTCAAAAAACCGAAGGTCGAGTTCGTCGACGATGGCCCGGGCAAGCCTATCGGCATAAACCGCTTCATCGGACGGCAGCCGATCTTCGCGTTCGGAAACTCCGATGGCGACCTCGAGATGTTGCAATACACAGCCTCGGGCGCAGGGGCACGCTTCATGGGCCTCGTGCATCACACCGACGAGACGCGCGAGTGGGCCTACGACCGAACCTCTCACATTGGAAAACTCGACACGGCGCTCGACGAGGCGACGGCTAAAGGCTGGAGCATTGTCGACATGAAGCAGGATTGGAAGGCGGTCTTCTCGCCAAATTAGGAGTGTAATGCGATGAGTATTCTTCCAACCGACCAGATCCGAACATCGCTCGCAACCATCGCCACGATCTTCATCCTCACCGCAAGCATTTCTTCCGCGCAAACCGAACAAACCTTCGACGGCAAAACGTACGAGCTCGCGCGCGAAGCCTATCTATATGCCTATCCGATCGTTCTGATGGACACGACCATGCGGCAGGCAACCAACGTACCGAATGCCTCAACCATAGCCCTCCGCGCACCCATCAACCAGTTCGCGCATTTTCGCGCATATCCCGACGCCACAACCCGCGATGTCGTGCGGTTCAACTTCGATACGCTGTACTCGTTCGCCTGGCTTGACGTAGCGGAAGAGCCCGTCGTGCTCTCCGTGCCTGACACGGACGGTCGCTACTATCTCGTGCCCATGCTCGACATGTGGACGGACGTCTTTGCCAACGTCGGCGCACGCACGACAGGGACGAACGCCGGCAGCTATGCCATCGTGTCACCGAACTGGAGCGGAACGCTCCCTGAAGGCGTCGAGAAGATCGTCGCGCCGACCTCGACGATATGGATCATGGGCCGAACGCAAACGAACGGCAAAGAGGACTTCGCCAACGTCCACAAAGTACAAGATGGATACCGGCTGACCCCACTTAGCCAGTGGGGAAACAACTACACGCCGCCCGACAATGTTTCGACCGACCCCGCAATCGACAACGAGACCGCTCCCGTGTTCCAGATAAGCACTCTGGACGGCATGGCCATGCTCACGCGACTTGCGGATCTGCTGCAAAAGCATCCACCGCACGCCAACGACTATCCGCTCCTATCCCGCATAAGTCATCTCGGCATTGAGCCTGGAAAACCATTCGACACAAGCCGGATCGCCCCGGAAAAGCGAGATGCAATCAATGCTGCCGCCAAGGACACCCTTGCGGAGATGGCACAAACCATAAAGAAAGGCTTCGGAACCCACGCAAACGGTTGGGCCTATGCCGTGGAAGGTATTGGCACCTACGGGACGGCCTACAAAACCCGCGCCGCCGTCGCGCTTGGCGGCCTCGGCGCCAATCCCACCGAAGATTCCGTCTATCCCGTCACGTTCGTAGATGCTGACGGCGCTCCGCTGAGCGGTGCGAACCGCTATGTCCTGCACTTCGAAAAAGGCAAATTCCCGCCGGCGGACGCGTTCTGGTCCGTTACGCTCTATGACAACGAGAGCTTTCAGGTTCCCAATCCGCTCGACCGCTATGCGATCGGGGACCGTGACAATCTCGCGTTCAACGCCGACGGATCGCTCGACATCGTTATCCAGCACGAGCAGCCCGCAGCAGGAGAAGAGCAGAACTGGCTGCCTGCCCCGAAAGGCGATTTCAACCTCACCATGCGCATCTATTCGCCGCGTCGCGACGTGCTCGACGGCATGTGGACACCGCCCGCAGTGAAAAAGATCCTCCCGTCCGAGGCCCAGACCTCAGCACGCGAGAGCTCCGCCACACCAGTCACGCCGGTGACGTTCGAGAACTTTATCCGTGCCGAGTCGGATCTCTATCTCCAACGCACGGCCGCAGGTTACGGCTTTGGCAAGATCGGCCACAGCCGCGAACTGGCAGAGATAGACAATCAAACCGTCATCCGGCTCAACCGCGATACGCTCTACTCCGCCGGCGTGTTCGATCTCGACGCAGGCCCTGTGACAATCTCATTGCCGGATGCGGGAGCGCGCTTCATATCGATGCAAGTCATCAACGAGGATCACGACGTCGTCGGCATCTACTATGATTCCGGACCGCACACCGTCGACAAAGAAACGGCCGGAACACGCTACGTCGTTGCGGCATTCCGTATCCTCGTTGATCCGAAAAATTTCGACGACGTAGCAGAAGTCCACGCCCTCCAGAATGCGATCGAAGTTGATCAAGACTCGGCGGGAACGCTCGACTTTCCCAAGTGGGACACTGTCAGCCAGAAAAAGGTGCGCGACGCACTGCTGACGCTCGCTTCAACAATGCCCGACTTCCGTCACGCATTCGGCGCGAAGGGCCAGGTCGACCCGGTCCGCCACCTCATCGCAAGCGCGGCGGCCTGGGGCGGAAATCCCGATAAAGATGCCACCTACCTCAACATCACGCCCGAACACAACGACGGAAAGACCGTATACACGCTCAATGTGCGCGATGTTCCGGTCGACGGCTTCTGGTCTGTCAGCGTCTACAATGCAGAGGGCTATTACGAGAAGAACGCGCTCGACGCCTACACCCTGAACAACCTCACTGCGAAGAAGGAGGACGACGGCACAATAACCATCCAGTTCGGAGACTGTGACGAGAGCAACTCCAATTGCCTCCCGACGATGCCAGGGTGGAACTACACCGTTCGTCTCTATCGCCCCCACGCCGAAATTTTGGACGGAAGCTGGAAGTTCCCGGATCCGCAACCCACATCCGGGAACGCGGCGGAAGGCGCAGGCAGCGGTGAAGGCACCGACCGATAGGGGTCGAACGATCCCTTCCCATACCGAGCGGCCGCATCCCAGCGGCCGCTTAGTATGCCTCGATCAGAAATTGATCTCCGATCTCACGCCGACGAGAAACGCATTCCCGATTCTCCGCGCATCATCTTCGGGATGGGGATCGCCGCCACCGGGGCGAATGATGTACTGAACATCAGGTTGAACAACCCACCACGGCGCGACTTGCACGGCATAGCTCAGCTCCAGAACGGTTTCACCGCTCCGCACCGGATACGGCGTCCCGGAAAAGAAAGCGACATCGCGATCCAAATCGGAAAGATCGCCACTGACATGCGTGTGCGCGATACCAAACGTCAACGTATCGTCATCGCGCCCCGCAAAGAGCCCGTTGATTCCGATCCCACCATCGACATACCAGGACACGAGGTTCCTGTTCGAAGGCGATACGCCGCCTCTGAGGAAGAAACTCACGCTCGATGCGTCTCCGCGCCAGATCATTTGATCGGCCACGCCATAGATGCCCCAGTTCCCGTCGTGCATGTGATCGCCGTCGACAGCCGGATCCGCCAAAGATACGCGCAGACCCGCAGCGTCCAATCCAAACCGCTGATCAGCAAATCGCCCGGTATGGTACCACGCGCCAACTTTGTAGGCCGCCGCAAGCCCTGGGGCATCATCCCCTTGGTTCACCAGATACTGCGCTTCTCCGAACCATAACGCCCCACCGTTGAAACTGAATGTCGTGCCGCGGTCGTTGCACGCCTGCGGATCGGCCTCCGGGTCATCGCGATAGCAACGGCTTCCGGCGGGATCGCCGCTGAAAACCGCAGCTAGAAAGGAAAGGTTTTCGGAAACGCTGATCTGGCCGCGAACGCCTGGAGTCGCCAGAGGGTAGCCGGGCCCACCGCTCGGCAGGTTGGCAGCGAAATTGTTTCCCCAGCCGAACGTGCCATTGATCAAGCCGCCCGCTGTATCGCTGATGAAGAAATCGTCGTCCGCCGCAAGCTGACCGATCCGGATCGAGCCCACAGTTCCGAACTCCTGCTGGAACCACGCCGTAAACAAACGTGTCGTAGCGAGAGCATCGATGTTGCTCGGATCGGAAATCGCCCCGGCATAGTCCGCAGCGTTCTCGCCGCCCGCATTGTGGATCTGGAAAACACGGATATGTGTCGTGGCGCCCCGCCATCCCACCAGTTTTTCGAGATCCGTATCGACGGAAATATCGACCAGCCCCTCGAACGCCGTTCCCTGCTTGGCACCGCCGGAAAGCGTCCTCAGCGCTTCAGCCGTGTACGTAACGCTGACATCGATGCCTTTACCGTCGAGCGCCGACCTCGCCCCTCCCCAGTCGCCCGTCAGCGTATCGGAAAAGGCCGCCTCATCCGCCAGCGCACTGCCCAGCGACAGAACTCCCAAAATCGGCAACGTAACCGCAAACCTCGCAAACCTCCCGCAAGCCGCGTTCCCGCACCCCCGTTCAAGCATCCTTAGCACCCCATTATTGCAATTCACTCGCAATAACGTCTGGCACGTCAGAGCACGGGATGCAACCATTTTGCAATTGCGACTTTATTGCAAATATATCCGCCGGAGCGGTTGACTGGATAGAAAAGAAGCCAGCCGGCCATTCCACCTCACACTGGCGGGTAAATCGTCTCCAATGGTCGACGTGATGACCCCAGGGCATCTCGGCAGGACGTCAATGTGTTGATTCACCACCCCATAGAGGTGGCCGGGCATTTCCGCTTGGGGTAAAGACCAAACACGGAACGATGCGCGAGAAGCTGCATCGCGGCAAAGGCAAGATCGGGAGGCCGCGCTTTGAGCAGGAAGCCGACATTGAGCGACAGCGTTGAAGAGATCTGTCGCGCGCTCGGCCTGCGCGTGACGGGCCCTCGGCGCGTCATCATGCAGATTCTCGCTGAGGCTACCGATCACCCCGACACGGTCGAGTTGCACCGACGCGTGACGCAGATCGACCCCAGCGTCGCCCTCGCCACCGTCTATCGCACCGTAAAGCTTCTAGAAGACAAGAAGATCATCGAGCGCCACACTTTCGGCGACGGACGCGCACGCTACGAATCGGCGGACCACGCGCATCACGATCATCTCATCGATGTCGAAACTGGAGACATCATCGAATTCCATTCGGACGAAATCGAGCGGCTACAGGAAGAAATCGCGCGCAAACACGGATACAAGATCGTAAGTCACAAGCTCGAGATATTCGTCGCCCCGCTGGACAAGCAGGCGAAATCCACTTCGCGAAAAGCGAGAAAGACGTCCTGATCACGCGGCATTGTGGAGGCTGGACCTGGAATCGAACCAGGATGAACGGATTTGCAATCCGACGCGTAACCACTCCGCCACCCAGCCAAGCGAGGAGATGATCTTTCTGCAGATCGAATTGGAATGTGAACGCGCACCTGTGCGTTCACGGCCCCCTCGCATCTCGCAAGTATCATCCAACTCTTTGTCGTAGCGTTAAGATGTGCAGGAGCAAATCGCCCTCAAATACCGTAGGTATTGAGCGACGCACGCAAAAGCGAAATGAGAACAAGCGGTCTCGCCGCGCACAAATCACGCGGACGCAGGCACACGCGATCCAGACGCCTCGCGCGCGGAAGCGAGGCGAAACCGCTCAGGACGGGCAAACAGAAATCCAGCCCACGTGCCTTTGACCATCCAAGCGAGCAAGAGCGCACCGGCGATCCCCGCAAAGGTGGACGCAAGCGCGATCGCTGTCGCGTGCTCCCCGCCCGTAAGCTTCAACAGCACGATACGCGCAGGCCCCATGAACACCGTGAAGGCCAGATAAACGGCAATGGAATGCTCTCCGCAGTATGCGAGTGTGCGTCCGAACCAAGACGTCGTCACAAGAACGCTGAATGCGATGACGGCGGCAATTCCCACGTACGAGAACAAAAGATCCGCGCCGGCC
>ENA-UOUJ01000745-UOUJ01000745.1-activated-sludge-metagenome-genome-assembly--contig:-NODE-745-length-19764-cov-11.132731_pt1 | contig 19764 bp, 18 predicted proteins | sample MGYA00249839_ERZ747224 | MGnify/ENA primary metagenome ERZ747224 (study PRJEB28782, sample SAMN03220277) | activated sludge metagenome | biome: wastewater; feature: sewage sludge; material...
GATAGGGCCTGAAGCGATCATGGTCTCTTGAGTCAGACCGATGATTCACGCTTCAGGCTGATAGGGCCTGAAGCGATCATGGTCTCGTCTCACAGCATCGAGACGAGGAGCCGCGTCGCGACGAGCGCCAGGAACGCGGCGAAGGCAAGCTCCAGCGCGCGGCGTGAGATGCCGTGCGCGACCCGCACGCCGAGCGGGGCGGCCAGGACGCTCATCGGGATGATGATCGCGGCCCCGATGAGGCTCACGAAGCCGAGCGACATGGCGGGAAGCTCCGGATTGCCCCACCCGGCCCACACGTAGCCGATCAAGCCCGGCACCGCGATGACCGGGCCGAAGCCACTCGAGGTGGCCACCGCTTTGAGGATCGACCAGCCGCACAGCGTGAACAGCGAAACGAGGAACATACCGCCGCCAATGCTCATGAGCGTCGAGACGAGGCCGATGAGAAAAGCGGCGAAGCGAACCAGCGCATTGTTCGGCACGTCGTTCGCGAGGCGCCAGTCCTCCCGGCCCAGCGCCATCTTGAGCGCCAGAAGCAAGCCGCAGACGACCCACACCCACTTGAGCGCCGAGCTGGACACCACCGACACGAGGGCGATCCCGACCAGCACGCCAGCGACGACGAAGGGCGCGAGGCGGCGCATGACGTCGGTCTCGACGGCACCTTTTCTGAGATGGGCTCGAAAAGACGAGATCGCCGTCGGAACGATGACGGCGAACGAGGTGCCAAGCACGAGATGCATGCGGATGCTGTCGGGCACCTGGAGGAACGTGAACGTTTCGAACAGGACCGGCACCAGAACGCCGCCGCCACCGATGCCGAGCAGGCCTGCGAGGAAGCCCGTGGCAAGACCGCCCACGAGCAGCGCCAGCACGAGCCAGAGCAGGTCGCCATTTGCGAGCGCGAGTTCCATGATCCCGCTAGCCCCTACTCCGCCGCGCAGACGTCAGCCTCGGCCGCGTCGTCCGTGCCAAGAGGACGGCCTTCGGCAATCGCGATGGCGTCGCGCAAGACGCCGATGCCCGGTCCCTCGCCGACGCCGTTCTCCGAAAGGTAGCGGCGGAACACGCGTGCGCGCGGTTGCCCGTGATAGAGGCCCAGGATATGGCGCGTCACCGAATTGAGGCGTCCGCCTCGCGCGATATGCTCTTGCACATAGGGAAGAAGACGGGCGAGCACGTCGCCGCGCCGGGGCGCGGGCGTTTCGCTGCCGAAGAGAACGCGGTCGACATCGGCCAGCAGATACGGCGTCTGGTAGGCTGCCCGGCCCACCATCACGCCATCCACGTGCTCGAGATGCGTCGCGGCGTCTTCGAGCGTCTCGATGCCGCCGTTGATGACGATGGCGAGATCGGGACGCGCGGCCTTCAGCCGATAGACGCGTGCGTAATCGAGCGGCGGGATCTCACGGTTCTCCTTCGGCGACAGACCGTCCAGCCACGCCTTGCGCGCGTGCACGATAAAGAGGCGGCAACCGGCATCCGACACCGTCGCGATGAAGCGCGTGAGATCGGCCTCGCTGTCCTGGTCGTCGATGCCGATGCGGCATTTGACGGTGACGGGGATGGAAACGCACGATGCCATGGCCGCGACGCACGCAGCGACGCGCGCGGGCTCCGCCATCAGCGCGGCGCCGAAGCAGCCTTCCTGCACGCGCGGCGACGGGCAGCCGACGTTGAGGTTGATCTCGTCGTATCCCATCGCTTCGCCGACGCTCGCGGCATCGGCGAGCTTAGCGGGATCCGAACCGCCGAGCTGCAGCGCAAGCGGATGCTCCTCAGCGCCGAACCCGAGCAGGCGCGCGCGATCGCCATGGAGCACGGCCTCGGCCGTCACCATTTCCGTATAGAGGCGGGCGTTGCGGCTCAACAGACGGTGGAAGTACCGGCAATGCCGGTCCGTCCAATCCATCATGGGTGCCACGCAGAACCTATGCGATTGAGATTGCACGCATTTTCCTATATAGTTCAAAAGCATGAAACGTGAACGTGCTCACGCTCGTTCGCAGATGTTCTCACCTGCCATCAGGTGTTTTTAGCCTCTGTGCTCACGAAATTGCTCACGTGAGCACAGCGTGAGCACGACGACCGAGCAACGCGCATGCATCCAATCGGGAATTGGACAGACAGCCATGGCAAGCATCGTCAAGCTACCCTCCGGCAACTGGCGGGCACAACTGCGCCATCGCCAGAAATCGATCTCGAAGACCTTTAAGCTGAAATCCCAGGCCCTGCGATGGGCCACAGAGCAGCAGGACCGCATCGAGCGCGGGCAAACGCCCACCGCCCGTGACTCCGTTAAAACGGACACCGTGGGCGAACTCATCAAGATGCACCTGGACGACATGGCCCAGGTCGGCAAGGCCGCCCAGCGCAGCAAAGAGCATGCCCTGCTCCGCCTTCAGGATGACCGCGATGTCGGCAAGGTGAAGGTCGCCAACTTCACGCGCGAACGGGTGATCGACTTCGGCCGCCGCCGCGCCAAGGAAGGCGCCGGGCCGTCCACGCTCTCCGGCGACTTGAGTTTTATCGGCACCGTCTTCGAGCACGCCTCCGCCATCTACGGACACAAGGTGCCGATGGAAGACCTGCGGCTTGGCCGCGGCGCTCTTGTGCGCCTTGGGCTCGTTGGTAAGTCCGTTGAACGCGACCGGCGCCCCACAGCCGACGAACTCAACCGCCTGCTGGCCTTCTTCCGTTTCCGGCCGCGCCTCATTATTCCCATGGAGCGCATCGTCAAGTTCGCGGTCGCCACCGCCATGCGCCAGGAAGAAATCACGCGCATCCTCTATGACGACTTCAACCGCGATGAGCGCACGGTGCTCATCCGTCAGCGCAAGCATCCGCGCGACAAGGCATCCAACAACCAGGTGGTTCCGCTTGTGGCCGATGCGGGCTTCGACCCGATTGCGCTGATTGACGAGCAGATGCAGTGGGTGTCGCCCAAGGGCGCCATCTTCCCCTATTGCGCGCGCTCCATCGGTGCCGCCTTCCGGCGGGCCTGCATCGAGCTACAGATTGATGACCTGCATTTCCATGACCTGCGCCACGAAGGCATCAGCCGCCTGTTCGAGGCAGATTGGGATATCCCAGAAGTGGCGGCCGTGTCGGGCCATCGCGATTGGAAGATGCTGCAACGCTATACACACCTGCGTCCGAACGACATTGCAAAGCGGGTGCGACGTAGCCGTTCGTGAGCGCCGTTGCGGGAGCTCGCGTGCAACAAATCTTTATAGCTAAATATCTAGCAATCTAGCTTTGTTGCAACATGCTCACAAAGCTACCATCCAACCTTTATAGCTATCTTGCAATATTCATCCGTTGGCGCATAATTCCCCCACAAGGAAAGTTTTATGCGTGTTTGTAAGCTTCATCAGCCAGAAGGGCGGCACCGGTAAGACCACGCTCGCCCTCCACATGGCGGCCCTGCTGCCGACATTTGGCTACAAAACCCTCCTCATCGACGCCGATCCGCAAGCCAGCGCCATGGCATGGCACGCTTGCCGCCTGCAAAGCGGGCGCGCCGGTCCAAAAGGGCTGACGGTGATGGCCAACTGCAACGGCACCATCACCGACCAGTTGCCGGAACTTTCGCAAAGCTATGACTGCGTCCTCATCGATGGCCCGCCGCGCGGCGACCGCATCGCGCGCGATGTCATCTTGGCGAGCGATCTTGTCTTCGTACCAACACGGCTGTCCGGCTTCGATGTCTGGGCCGCCGACAGCATCTCGAAGACCATCGCTGAACTGCGCACCATCCAGCAGATGGCCTCCAAACGGCCGCTAGATTGGTTTTATGTCGTCAACCAGAAGAACCCTCGCACCCTGGCCGGAAAATCAATCCTGCGCGGTCTGGAGAAGTCTGGGGCCCATATTCTTGAGAGCCATGTCTGCGAACGCGCGTGCTTCGTCGAAGCCACCAGCCAAGGGCTGACCATCCTGGAAACAGAACCGGCGCGCAGCAAAGCCCGTCTCGAAATCGAAAGTATCGGCGACGAGCTCCGGCACCTTATCCAACAACGCCAAAGCAGGAGTATCGCCGCATGAACCGCCTCACATCGTTCTCGCCCGCCAACCCCACCGGCGACACGCCTGGCATGGAGCCTGTTCGCCTGGACGTGCTCAAGGCCGCCGTCAACAACACACCTGACATACCCGCTCAGCCCTTCAAGGACGTTCCGCTGGTCAGCAAGAACGTCAGGCTTCCGGCCGATCTCGTTGAGTACATCGACTTTGTTTTCACGAAGGATAACCGGATGAAGAAGCGCGACGCCTACACCTTGGCGATTGAAGCTTACTTCCGGCCGAAGATGCAGGCAGGCGCCGCGGAATAGCTCCATGGCTATCGACACCTACCTCCCGACGCCGCAAATCAGAGATGCTGATCTGCTGCGGCGCCTGGACGAGGCGCGCGATACCTTCACGTTTCAGTTCGTACTCAGCAGCTGCGAACGTGAACAGGCGGAACGAGACCGCCTCGCAGCGTTGCCACCCGCCAAGCGCCGCCGCACGCAGATCGCCACCGCCATCGTGGACACCGATCCGACCCTCAAGGACTTGCGTGTTCTCCACTCCGTCCTGGCCGTATGTGGATTGCCTTACGAACGCCTACCGAATGCGCAACGCGACTTCGCCCGTAAACAAGGCAACATGGCCTTGGACGTGACCGCAGGCTTTCTTCGGGACCCCCACGGCAACGCGGCACTCCAACCGGTGCCGTTTGGACCTAAGGCGCGCCTGGTCCTTATGCACTTGTGCAGCGAGGCCATCACACAGAAGACCGCTACCATCGAGATTGCGGAAAGCTTCACAGGCTTCGTCCGCGACATGGGCTTCAGCGACAGTGGCGGCAAACGTGGTCCGCTCCACGCCTTCAAGGAGCAATTGAACGCCCTGGCCGCCTGCACCATGCGCATCACCGTATGGAACGGCTACGACCGCGTGCGTACACGAAACATCACGCCTATCGAGGAAATGAGCCTATGGCTGTCAACCGATCCAAACCAACGGTCTTTGTGGTCGAGCACCGTCACGTTCAGTCCTGCGATGTATGAAAGCCTCAAGCGCCACGCTCTTCCGCTTAATGCCCAGGTTGTCAGGGCGTTTGCTGCGTCCGCGCGCAAGCTTGACCTCTACTTCTGGCTCGGATGGCGAATGCACAACCTCTCTCAGCCGCTGACACTCTCCTGGAAAAACCTGTACGAGCAGTTCGGCGGCACCAATCGCAGCGCCCGCGACTTCAAGCGGCACTTCAAGGGCGACCTGAAAGAGGTAAAGGAGGTTCTGACTCGCCTTCCGGCCGATCTCACTGACTACGGCCTCACGCTGATGCCCGCTGACCCAAGCGTTCTCGCCCTGCCCGCCAAGACCACCTCAACCCGCAAAAAATAGCCGCGATCACTCCCGCAGAGTTGGCCACGGAGAGGATAAGTCGAAGCACACGTTTTCAACGCGTTGCCAGCAGCCCTCCGCAGACTTGGCCACACCCCTCCGCAGAGTTGACCACACGTAAGGGCCTACCACCGCAGAATAGACCACGCCGAGCCGCAGACTTGGCCACGCCATATAGAACAGAACATCCCAGAACGTTTTTTCCGAACGTCTTCCAGAATTTCAGAAAACACGCGCGAGAAAGTTTTCTTGAGAAGTGGTCTGTGACGTTGGTTCTCGTGCGGCAATCAGCCAAAATGGGCTTGATTACATTTCGCCGGTCTAGCAACGCGGAAGCTCAACGCAACCTACAAAACCCTCTTGTGCGCCGAACGAGCCCCGTACAGGCGAACATCCGCTGCGTGCGGGCGTTGCTCACGTTCAGCATGGACTTCTATGTCCCGTGCTGAACGCCACATCCATGGCCGGTGTTATGGATAAGATTGCTACCCTGATGAGATTGGATACCATGCTCGCCGATTGGCGTCGGTATCTGCTCAAGGAACATAATCAATTCCTCTATCAGTTCCGAAACATTGCGCCCATGTACAGGCATTAGCCGCGCATTGAAGGTTGATGCTTCCAATCCGGCCGTAAGCACCGCGTTCCCCATCGATGCGCTTATCTGCGACGCACATCTCAGCGCCATGACCATGCCATACTGGTTCCCCGCACACTTCATCAGCTCGCTGGCTGCAACATACCAATCCATCCACACTGACGCGCTGAACACAGAGTTCCCCAGAAGCATCTCCATCACGTCGTAGAGGTGGGATGCTGCCCTATCGAGTTGATCAGGGCTCCCCATCTGCGCACGTGCAATAATAATAGTTCGTAAAGCCCTGCGCGCGCAGTTCAACAGAAAGCCATCAGCCGTCATGGAGTCGTACGGCGGCTCAACAAGCACGCCACTTACTTCACGCCATGCATACGGATAATAAAGCTCAGGCCCCAAAGGAAGGATACCGGGCACACAAAAGGCAACACTTCCATCCGCAGAGGTCATCATCCTTTGCGGCACCCGCAGCGCCTTATCAACGGTACCATTCTTCGTGATTTTCAACTTCGATACGCGTTCGGCAGCCAGCTTATATGTCTTCCCTACATTCCGCAGCAGCTTCTCAAACGGCGCGCCCCTCCCTCCGGAATCGACATCGCTTCGGATAAATTCTTTCATTCCTTGTTTTGCACGCGCGAATCCAGCTTCGTCCCCATGCTCAAGGGCGACCACACCCGACACGAAGTAGGCCTCAAGAATGGCCAAGGGCACTTCGGAATTCTGGGATCCGTAGTATTCTTTCCGGTATCCGGTCAGTCCATGCGCAATTGCAAGCCCTCGCGCCACTGCCAACTGAGGCTTGTTCTGATATACAGCTGAAAAAATCTGATCCCGACACCAACCCCGGCGGCCACTGTCGTCTATAACAGCACCACGCAGTTGACGGCTTTCAGCCAGACCCTCAAAAACTTCTTGAAGCTCCGCATTCCTCTTCTTCTTGTCGAGCCATGCTTGCTCCACCGGCCAATAGTCTTTGGCCACCTTCTCTAAGAACGCATTGTATCTCGCTGTATCGGTCAACCACGGCCTTATGGCTCTCTCGCAAAACAGCCTCAAGGATTCAAGGGTGGTAATCCGCTTTTCGTCCGGATGCTTCGCTGCCGTAGCCACCTTGGAATAGGTCACATGCGCGGAGTTCCCCACCTCATCCCGCAAAAACGACGTGAGGCTCGCTTCACGATCATAGTCACTGCTCCTTTTCCAGTTCGTCCAGGCCTCCCTCGTTAGAGCGATCAACTCGGTAGCCAGCGCTTTGCGCGCCACCACGTGCGGTCTGTCGGACATCATTCGGCTCCAGTCTCGGCAACCTGACATCGTGCCCTCGCAACAGGGCCGATCGTATGTCAACAAATCGGCAACACTTGGTAGCTCGTGGGGCCGATTTGTTTTCAAGGCCTTCGACTGTTGGCACTGTCACCAACAGCAAGGGTAACCAGGTCCTCGCCTGCTACGCCTGTAACCAGGCCAAGGGAGACATGGACCCGCGCCTCATCCTGCGGGTCTGGCTCAGGCTCGATGCCGCGGGCTTCCACCATGCGCTGCAGCGAATCGCAAGCTGCCTCCCGCAACCCGTCACCACCCGGTGTTGAGCGCGCGCGCCATGTCCCCAGCAAACCAGGAACCTCACAAACAGTGCCAACCTTCCGACAAAACTGGTCAAACGAGCGCCCATGCCTTGCCCCCCGCGCGCGCTTCCCTGGAAATGGCGCCAATCCGCGTTCCGCGCCCTTTCCATCCACGGCCGCATCACCCATGGCCCACAAGTTTTCAATTCAGCCACCAGCCCACACAATGACGGCTTACCCTCGCATGCCGCCCGTGGAGCCGTGCCCTTCACCGTTCCTCATGCGCGTCCACACCCTCGTGCGCGAATGGGTGCAGGACGAATGGCTGGTGATCGACGACATCAAGCGCAATGCCCACCGCCTTGGCGGCAACGCCCAGGCCGACGCTGCCATCAACGACGCGCGCCTCACGCCAGACTCGCTCGCCAAACGGCTGGACAATATGAGCCGCAGTTCCCTGTTTCGGGAATTGCGCAAGCTGAACGCGCCACCACCGGCCGAAATCATCCGCAAGGCGCGCATGGAGTTTGCCAAGCACCTACTCACGCACACGCGCATGCTGGTACGCGACATCGCCCAGCGCGCGGGCTTTCCCCACGAGGAATACTTCACGCGAAGGTTCGCGCAGGAGTGCAAGTGCACGCCCATCGACTTCCGACGCGCCCATATCGAAACGACAACCACTCCTAAGAAATCCGCAAGCCCCCGAAAGAAGGCCGGCAAAGACTAAAGCCCGTCCCAACATCCGCACTTATCAGGTCACGCAGTTTACCGGGCCGCCGCCCCGTCGCCAGTATCGTCCTCGGTCGGGGCAACACGGGGAACTTCCACAATGATACTCATCGTTCTCTGGCTGCTGTTCGCGATGCTGGTCGGCGCGTTCGCATCGGGGCGCGGCAAATCCGGCTTGGGCTTCTTCCTGCTCAGCGTGCTTCTGAGCCCTCTGATTGGCTTCATCATCGCTTTGTTGGCCGCTCCCGAGACATCCGCGGCCGCGGCCCTTCCCGGCGCCAACCCTGATTTCCGCGCCAAATGGGCCGACCTCGCCCGATACGACGCCGACGTCAGCAACGCCGTCGATCAGCTGGCGCCCTACGGCAACGAAGCAGTCCTTCGTTTCCGCGATGTCTATTCCGCCGTGAACGATAAAGCCGCCATTCCCGCCATTGTCGCCGACATCGAAGCCCACGCCCAATCCATTTCAGACGCCTCCGGCTGGGCGCCGGCAGGCTTCAAGAAGGACTTCACCGAACGCGGCGTTCCCATCTTCAAGTCAGGCAAGACGTATTGGGTGGCCGGCGAGTATTTCCCCGACATCTACGGCGCGCGGGTCTTTGCCCGACAGCTTGCACAAGCCCACCGCTCCTGAAGCCGCCAAGCCCCCGATGTACCGCGCGCGTTAGCCCCACCAGCCTAAACCGGATTTCACCATGAGATTCACCATTATTGACTTCATCGCACTCGCTATCGTCATCGGCGGCCTCATCTTCTTACGCCGCTACAGTTGGCCGAAGCCCACTCAGAGGGACAATGCTCCGCGCGTCCACGCCCCGCTGACGCATCAGGATCGCCCTGCTCCGCCGAGCCTCGACAGCATTCCGCCTCAACTCCTGGGGCCGGGCGCGCTCGTCGCCGGCATTGTCATCGGCGCCATCACCCTTTCCACGGTGAAGAAGGGCATGGGCGATTGCTACTACGTTGGGGAACTGACGCTGCGCACCAACTGCGTCAATCCTCTCGCCTACTACTACGCACCGCTGGGCCTTGCCTTGTTGCTCATCATTCTCGGTGTCGTCAGCCTAGCCACGCGCTCCCTCAAGCCTTAGCGGCAAGAAACAATACGGCGGTTCGCAATTCTGCGCCCGCTCGCCTTTCCTCAAGATTACATCAGGACACTCGCAATGTTTCCAAAAGCATTGTCCATTCCATCCACCCTACGAGCATTCCTTTTCAGCCTTCTGCTCACCGCCGTTCCACCTTTTGCCGAGGCGCGCGAGCTCTCGAAGATGCAATGGCAATTCATGAAGGCGATCACCAGCGGCGACATTAACAGGGCCCGCGACCTTCGAAGCCTCTCCGATATCGACGTGATGGATTTCAATGGCCAGCCCTTTATCCGTTGGCTGTTCGCCGCCGGCGGCGGTCCGAACTTTCTCACTGACGAAGCCTTCGATTACGTATTCAAGGAACTTAAGCAACCCTTCGACCTGCCAGTCGGCGATAGCCCGACGACGACCAACATGGCGTTGTTCTGCCTTAATACCGGGCAGGCATCTCATTCGAGGCTAGGAAACCTCACAGGCCTGCAGAACACCCTTGCGCGCGTTCAATATGCCATCGGTACCGGAGCATCCGCTAAGCACTTGCCGAACATGTCGTGGGAATTTCACGACCGCCAGGCCCTCCCCCAGTGCGTGAAGGAATACTTCCGGTGGAACCACAACTCTCAGACGACAGCGGTGATGTTGCAGATCATCGAACTTCTCATCCAAGGCGGGGCGGACCCAAATTATGGGCTCCCCATCATCAAGGCAGCCGAGACTTATGATGTGCCACTGCTACAGATGCTGCAAAAACATGGTGCCCGGGTCGATAACGTGTTTCCCGTCACTCATGAAACAGCCTTCTGCGACGGCAGCAGTCTGCCCCAAAATACCATCATCGCAAAGTTGCCCAACCCGCGCGACATGGACGTCAGCAAGGCATGGGACTTCCTGTCCGCCCTCCACCAGATGGGGGTCATGGTCAATGCGCCGCAACTGTTTGTGGGCTTCTCAGGTACCAAGTGCGAGAAAAGGCAAGAAACGCTGCTCCAACGCGCGCTGAACAGCGGGCAGACCGAGTACGCTAAAATGGTCAAGGATCTGGCGGAACAGCAAACTTCTGTCGTTCCCAACTCGACTGGGCAGGGCTTCACCGAAGGCGTGGGCACGGACGTGCCCGTAGGCGGCGTTACCCGCATCGTCACCGACAGCTTCAATGTGCGGGAGCAGCCGAACCTCAACGGCAGGCTTCTCGGCACCGTCGGTCCCAATGCCGTGTTCGAGCTTGGCGATGAAAGTCCAGACCGGGAATGGGTCATGATTTCAGCGCCGCCCTCCCTACGAGGATGGGCCAACGCCGCTGTCCTAACCCGCAACAGCAAACCCAACACTTCCTTTGAGGATGATCGCAGGGCGCCTGCGGGCGCGCACCCCTAAGCCGTGACTTTACCCACAGCCACCCATGACTGCGCACTTAAAGGAAAGCCCATGGCACACATGCCTTTCAAGGCCCTTACTTTGGCCGTTCTGTGCGGTCTTCTTGCCGGATGCGACAGCCCTGACGACAATGCCAACCGGCTCTATGTCGATGCCTCCTCAAAGGCAACGCAGTCGCTTTCGGAACCCGACCTCACCAAACAGCACGCGCTTCTCGCTTCCGCGCGCGACTCCGTTCTGGAAATTCTTGAAAAATATCCCACCACCAATGCCGCGGTGCGGATTTCCGCGAACGAACCTATCGGGCCCTACTCCCGTACCCAACTCGACACCACCATCGCGGCGTTGGCCGCGCGGCCGGAACTCTGCATCCCCAACCTCACACGCGAATGCCTTCTCCAGTCGCTTGAGGCAAGTTCCAGAAACTTGTTCGAGCTCTTGGCGAGCGAGCCATCAGAAGTCAGCAGGGATGAAATTCAGGCCCTCTCGCCGTCTTTCCTTATGCTTCATGTTCTCGAACCCGCTCGCGCTGCTGCGCTGGTTCCGGACACATCCCAAATGAGAGACTACCACGCCTTCATCTTGGAGAACGCTTTGGCCGGCAGCGATACCTTTGTACCGATTTTCGAGGCCTATCGGGCTTCGCCTTCCGCCGACGCCGTCACAGCGATAGCCGAGTTGGTTCGTGCGATACCTCGGGGACGGCAAACGCCGTTGGACATCCTCGCCTCTGCATTCCACACGTATCCTGAGGAATCCCGGACGGCCGGAAGCTACAAAGACTTCATGCAGATTGTCGGCCAGTTCGCCAACCCGCTGCCCGACCAGGTATCCATAAGGCTTGACAATGCCTTCTGCTCTTTTCCGATCTACCCAACTGAGGAAATCATCAACCTCATCAAGGCTGATTGCTCTCCTGCTCAATTGGCACGGGTCGGACAACTACCGGCGTTATCCAACGACGAATACGAGGCAATGTACGCCGCTGCCGCGGAGGAACGGAAAAAGTCAGTTGCCGATTCCGCGTATGGCAGGAAGGGCGCAACTGTTGACGACATGCTCTCCTGGGCTGACAGGAGTGGATATGGCAAACGTATCGACCTGTTAATGCCGCTTTACCGGAAAGCCGCCGAGGAGAACCACCCCTCTCTTCCGAAGGTGCTCACGGTCATCGAGAATGCGGATCAGCCCGATTCCACGCATCCCATTGCCCAGGCTGGGGTGACCATGAAAAACATCATTCTCATCCACGCCGCTGGCCAGCTGAATGCACAGTTGCCGAATATCCTTCAGGTATTGAACGCCCATCCTTCCTATTCATACGAGCTTGAGTCTGCATTGGGTTACTTGATGAGCCTGGCGCGTTTTGATGCTTCTATTCCCATTGATTCCCTGTCCGACACCGTTGCAGCGGTCACTAAGGACTGGAGCGAGGATAGAAGTGCCAGCAGATCCATCGCCACTGAAAGGATGATGGCTCTTCTCATCGATCGCGATAACGATCCCAAGCCATTCCTGGACCGCCTGCATGGTGATATGCCCTACACCGATAGTCTCGACTACGACATGATCATCCACCTCAAAAAGCATGGCTACCCCGAGTATATGGAACAGCGGTTCGCCAACTCCGCGTCCGTAACAGACCGAGGCAGTTTCTCAAGGCGCATTCTCTATGAAGAAGTTCGCGCTGCAAGCGAAGCCGGGGATGCCGCAACCGTTGTACGGAAATTGGCCACTCAGGAGAACCATAGCCAGGAAAGTCAACTGCGTACCGACATCATAAAAGATGTATTCGATACCAGGTACAAAACCGGTCCGCTCACGGCAGAGGAGGCTCAGACCCTCGAAGCCGTTATTGAAGCCTACCCCGTCGATGTCCTTTGGTCAGAGATGGTCTGGCTCAAGGACTACGGGCTACCGGTCGACCGGAAAGCGGAACTGCTAGCCACACACTATGCCGACGTGACGGGACGCAAATCCGGCTCTCCAAAGCCCATGAGATGGGTGTTGCCGCGCTCCGTCCAAATCCCCCATGACACCCGACTGAAACTGGTCAACGCAGCGTATGTAGCCAAGGATCCGTCATGGCCTGTTCTGGCTACGGTGCATGTCATTCTCCTGGACATGAAATGACTGGCGGTGGTTGCTTCCACGCCACAATCCCAATGTACGCAACCACCGCTTCAGCCCCCGCCCTTCTCATCAACAAGGGCGTAGCTTTCTTTTGACAACCGTTTCGTTCTGCCGGCCGCGCGGCTCGCGAGCGTGCGCCGAAGCCGGACCGCCACCGCGCTCCAAGACTTGCTGTCTATAAAATCATCCTCAATTGCTCTAGCGTCGCTTCGTCCACGCCCGCGTCCGCAAACACCTGCAGCAGGTACTCTCTCTTCGTGTTGTCCATGTTTGTCCGGACCAGCGCCGCCTTTGCATGGCGTGACGACGCGACGTTGGAAAGTGACTGGCCAAGCCCCCTCAACTGGCTCGGCGTCATGTTGATGGACCGCCCATACTGGTGGAGCATGGACAGGATGTTTCCGACCTCGCTCTCATAGCGCTTGGCCATCCGTTCCGCCTGAGCCAATTGCGCGACTTGATCCTTAAGGTCTTCCCCAGAATCCATGAATTTTGCGCGATAGCCTCCCAACGCCATCTGGACGTAGGCTTGCTCGCGACTGCTTTCGAACCGACGTGTTGCGGGAAGCTTGGCTTTGTAGAGGTCGATTTCTTGCTTTGTCGCGTTAGGGAAGTCCCGCTTGAACTTGTCCAGCATCACCTTCTCGATGGCCATGTCCTCGCGGAAGCGTTTCACTATTCCCAATTGGTGGAAGAATGCCTGCTTCCCTTGATGCATCTTGTTGAACGCGGCGATCTGGTAGTCCGTACCGATGTCCTCACGCACAAACTTCGCAATGGCAGCCGCATCGCCGCGCGTCCTGCTGGCTGTCTGCATGTCCGCCCTGTTGTCTTTCTCATTTGCGCTCAAGTGGCCCGCCATCAATTCATCTATGCGCGTGCTCATGCCCTTCGTGGCCTTGCTTGCGACCAGCTCCTTCAGCACTGAGGGCGTCAGCTTCACCTCAACGCTGCCATCCCCGACCTTCACCGTTCCACGTTGTTGCAGCGCAGCCGCCTGCAAGCCGCTATCCAAAGATTCTAGGGCGCTTATAAGCATCGCGCCGCGGTAATCCTCGCCGGTGAGCATGCGCCCTCCCCGGTCGGCCTCACTCAAACTTATGGCATCCCGCTCATCGCGAACCTTGGCCGCCGCTTCCACCGCCGCCTTTCGGGCGGCTTTCCATACGCCATCGTACGCTCCAAGCTGCCCCAACTCCGAATACCTAACGCCCGCGGCATAGGTGTTTGCTTCCTTATCGAGAAACTGCGCCCGCTTCGCATCTCCCTGAGCCTTCCACCACCTAGAGAAACCGATGTTTCTGTCCTTCCACATCCGTGCTCGCTCTGGCGCTTCGTAGTATTCGTCAGCTACCCCCTTGATGATATCGCCGACGACCGGGATTTTGGTGATGCCACTGCTCGCCATGAAGCCGCCCATCCCACCCGACAAGGCGGACAACAGAATGCCGGGGTCGTCGACCGGCTTTCTATGGCCGCGACCGACTTCCGCGGCCTTTAGGGCATTTGCCGCATCGGTGGTGATCTTACCGGCAGCGGCCGACAGTGCAGCTGCGAGTTCATCCACATTGGTGATACGAACGCCATCCGACTGGAGCTTGTCGTATTTCGTGCGCAGCGTCTTCTCATCCCTATCGATGTTGTCGATGGCGGCTTGCTGCGGAGATACCGGCGCACCCGCCTGCTGCTGCGTCCCGGTGCCCTGCCCCTGCGCACCACCTTGCGACTGTGTTCCGCCTTGCGCCTGCACGTCCCCATGGGCTTGGACACCGCCTTGCGCTTGAACTCCGCCCTGCGCGAATATCGGTCCACCGCTTCCACCACCGAACAGGCCGGCCGCAAAGCCTGGTGCCCGAGGAGAGCCTGAAAGCACCGGGCCACCTGCATGAAATTCGCCGGCGTTATGCACCGGGCTTCCGGCCGGCCCAACACCCGCAAACCGATAAAGGCTCGCAACATTCCCTTCCGGCATACCTTCTTCGACAGCTTGGCCCATGTTCGCCAGCAGGTCAGCTTCATAGGCTCGCCTGACATCCGGCGCCCGCCCGGTGGAAGCGCGGAAGATACGCTCGGCCGCCGCCTGCGAAGCGGGGCTTAGCGGCTTCTTCAGTTCAGGCTCGTTCGCTGCGCCGTCTCCGCCCGGAATATCCGGATCTCCCGGCGCTTTGCCAGGTGTGTCGCCCGCCAGATCGTCAGGACCGAACTCCTTTGTGAATTCGTTGACCGCGCTTCCACCGACTGCGGACTTCATCTCATCCTTGGCTACGTTGGTTGCGCTTCCGATCGTTGCCTCGGCAATCTCCTTGGCAGATTTTCCTCGGAACGCAGCGCCGAGACCACCCGCAATGCCACCCCCAACAACCGTTGCCGCAATCGTGCCGAGGGCGATGGCAGCCTTCCGACCAACGTCAGCAACCTGCTTGGCAGCAGCATCCAGTTCGCCGAGCTTCTGGATGTTAGACACGTCGCCGATCTTAAACAGCAGGAACAACGTCATGGTCACGATGGCCATGTACATGCCGGCAATACCGAACGTGAAAATGCTTTGCTTCACGCCGGCGCTGTCGCCGCCTACGGCACCGAAGGTCTTGTAGATGACACCCCCAATGTTATCGACGATGAGGAACGTCACCGGCACCAGCTTGAGGATGCCCACCACCAGTACACACTGAATCAAAATTCCCGCTGCATGAGAGGGTATGGCAATGCCAATCAGGAAAATTACCGGCGTGACAACGATTATCCCCATGAGCGCCATGTCGATGATGATGCGGCAAAAATGAAGTGTGGCCATCGAGAGTGGACCGATGAACGACGCCGCCAGGCTCACAATGCCCCCGCTAAGAAGCTGAATGAATTTCGAAATGATTCCACCTGACGTCTGCTCCAAGTACGGTAGGGGCGTTGAATGCACGCCGCCGATGACGCTTGGAGTCATGTTGAACGCTTGCCCCGACGCGCGCTTCTCAGCCGACATGCTCTTGATCTCGGTCGAACCCATCACCGAGTTGACTAGGTATCCGGCTATAATTCGCCGCCGCTCATCGTCTGTTCCCGCCTGTTCCAGTTCTCCGGTTACCACCGGCGAGTTCAGCAGATTGAGGATGTCTTTCGCCGATTTGCAGGCTTGCTCTTTTGGTTCCGTTCTCCACGAGTAGTCACAGACATCCTTGTCGGCGATATCCGTTATTTTCCACTCTCGTGGGATGGCCCCGCCGTCCGCCAGCAACGTCTTGAGGTTTTGGAATCCCTTCAGCGTGAGGTCGGCATTCATGCCCGTACGGTTCTCAAGATACCCGTTGTCGAAAATTGCATTGAACAGCCCATCGCCGCGTTCCACCGAACAGTTCTCGGCCGTTTCGACGCCCGTCCCCTGTACCGGGTACTCGCGCACCTTGGCCGGAACGCGGTCCATTCCGGCGAGCAGCGCCACCAACTTGGACGTCATTTCGCCATTGGTGAATGCGCCGCCGCTTCCCTGATATTCCTTCTCCGCATTAGCAATGGCCCAGCCCGCGTTGGTCCAGTATTTCTCGCAGGCAACTTTGTTGCTCGGCGTATGCTCCGACACGCGAATCCAGCAAGCGGCGACCTTCTGCCGTGCCGCGTCTGCCTTGCTGGTATCGTTCTGACCGGAGCCCCTAAGATAGAAATAGAGGGAACCTGGATCTGCCTTTGCGTTTGCTGCAGCTGCCAACTCGAGCAGCTTTTGGGTTGCCTTCTCACCATCATAAACACCGCCGCGCGAACCGCAGGCTTCAACGGTGCCTTTACTGCTTCCTGGCGATACCAGCATCTCGCAAAGGTCCCCGATGCCCTGCGTGTATGCGCTGTTGTCCTTGTTGGCCTCCCAATCAAGAACGATGGCCGGAGGCAGTGTGCGGAAATCCGGCGACACGCCGGCCTTCGCAGCGCCTTGGTAGTAGCCTGCAATCCGCTTTAGGGCGCTCGCCACTGTATATGGCTGCGCTTCTACGCCATGCGCGCCACCGGCCAGTTGACTCGGCAGAATCTTCGCGCCGTGACACGATTTCTCAAAGTCCTTGGCATCTCCGAGCCAGTTGCCACCGGCATTTAAAAGCGTCGCGTTCGTCAACGCGACGCCGGATATCGCTCCATCAACCAGGCCGCGAAAACCTACGGACTGAAACAAATCTCGGAACACCACCTGCAGGGTGGTCCCGATGTGTGCGGCCACCAGCTGAGGGGTAAATCCGCATGCCACGAACTGCTTGCCGGCGTCACACGCCGCGTCCGGATCGACTACCAGCCCTTCCGGATCGGTTTTCAGAACCGTAGGATAGAATAGAAGCTTACTATTGTACGGAGCGAAGAGCGTGATTGTCACCAATAGGAACCAGGCCACCACCGTCTTCGTGGACTGCATCGACTTCACGAAGACAATTCCAAGCATTCCGGCCATGGTCGCCGCGAGCCCGAGATAGTAAAGCGCAGCGACGTTTTCCGCGCCGAAGCCACGCAACAAGTGCCATTGAAGCAGAAATGCCGATTTCAGCGTCCGCAGTTGCGAAGCGTCGATGCTGAGGAATGGAAAGCTTCCGGGAGTCTGTTCTTGCGCGACACCCAATACCGGAACGCATAGCAGTGCCAGTGCCAAGGCACCCGCTAGCCCACGCCGCAGCACTGATATATGCATTTGGGGTTAGTATACGCGGCTCGGCCGAACCGTCAGCGTGCTGCGCCCAAAGTTACGCCACACCCTTCATCAAAATTGCCACACGGCTTTTGCTGACGGCGTCGAACCGCTACGGACGTTTCAACAAGCGCAGTATCGGTTCTGCCTATACCTTGGTCCCCTATATTGGTGGAATACGGGACGGCAGCCCCATTGAGACGATAATCAGATTTCTGCGCGCGCCATGGCTAGTGAATCCCTTCAATCCAATCCGAGAGCCAAACAAGTATGGCTCCAACCATCGCAGCTAGCCAGCCCAACCCGGCAACAATAGCGATATCTCCAGGAATGCTTTGCCCGGAAATAAGGATTAAAATAAAAACTGGAATCGAAAATAACGCTATGAAGCCTCCAATATATATCGGGGGAATAGATATAATCCGCAATAAATTAGAGATTAACCCCAGCCAATTGCCCGACCTAAAAACCGCAACAATTCCAACAATCATCACAAAAATGAATACACCGACGTAGACAATCGCGACGATTATTCCTAGCGCAGATATCATGCTCGGCTTCCCTCCCGCTGGTTGAGTCGCTCGTCACGCCGGCTTCGGTTGCAGCTTCGCAATCTCCAATTTACCGCAATAATTGAATGGCATACGGTGACGAAATGAAGGATTATCACCCATCGAATTTACTCGCTTCCAACCGGTTGCAGTAGCTCATGGAGTCCTCGCCGAAAGCAACCTCGAAGTTTGCATTCGCGACAGCCGTGATGGATTCAAATCTGTCTCGAAATTCTTCTTGCCTCACACCTTGCCTAACATCTTGCGGCGACGTGGTAAGGCTATCCATGAGCGTCTTGAAATTCTCGAACCTCATTGTATCCAAGCGCCTCACGATCTGCGAGGCCGCGCAGTACAAAGCGCTTTGAATGAACGCTGTCTTTTTCTCTGACGATTGCTCTACAATTTCGGGCAATGCAAACGGATAGCTATCCAGAGCCATTAGGGCCGCGAGTCTGCGCGTGTAGTCGTGTCGTTCGGTTTCCTCTGGCGATAGCGCTGGAGCTACAGCTTGCTGTGGCTGCGCAAACAGGACCCAGGCAGCGGCGAACGACACCAACGCCACAATAATGGCTACCGAGATCATCTTGATCATTGCATCCCCGCAAAAATATCGGCGTCATCGCCATTTTTGGGATTCACCGAAGTCAGCTTAAGTATCCAATGTGTCTGGCTCCTTCGGTTTACTTGGGAGAAAACAGAAGCAACAGAATTGCCTATTCTGTTGAATGCGAGCCTGTGGCCGGATTTAGATTGTGCGGAAGCGGACCTGTCTGATAACTTGTGCCTCCTGGCGAGCCACTAACCCCTGCATTTGCAATGTCTTGGGGTAGGCTCAACAAAATAGGCAATTCTGTCGCGTCCTGAGGCCGAACCAGAAAGGTCGAAGGAGTGAAGAAGATGCCCGCCACCAGTCAATCTCAGTCGCTTTACAGCTCCCGAGGACAACGCAAGTACCTCAGCGCGGATGAGCGCCGCCGCTTCCTCGCGACCGCAAAGGCCCTCCCCCGCTGCGAACTCGGCACGCTGTGCCTTGTGTTGGCGCACACAGGCTGCCGCATATCCGAGGCTCTGGCACTAACTCCAGCCGCCCTGGCCCTTGCAGATGACGTTATCGTCATCCGCTGCCTCAAGAAGCGGAACGGTCAGGTCGTTTTCCGGGAGCTTCCCATACCCCCCGAGCTCGGACAGGTGCTGCGAGCCACACATGCCCTTGAAAGGAAGGATGCGGGCAGCCGCCTCTGGCGGTTGTCGCGCAGCGGAGCGTGGCGGCTGATAAAGGCCGTGATGCGCGCGGCTGGCATTGCAGAAGGACCGCACGCGACACCCAAGGGCCTGCGGCACGCATTCGGTTTGCATGCCATTCGCTCTGGCGTTCCGCTCAACTTGGTTCAGAGATGGCTGGGCCATGCGAGCCTGGCCACAACCAGCATCTATCTCCAGGCTGTCGGCATCGAGGAGCGCGAGTTCGCCGCGCGAATGTGGCAGGCTGATAGCCGCGCAGCGAGAAGCTAGGCGAAGGTTCCGTAGGCGTGTGCTCTTCGGGTGCAATTCCTCCAAGACCGAAGCAAGGATGCCAACACCGAGTAGGCGCGGCATCTAGCAGCCGAAGTGCCTTCACTTGATACAAGTACGCCGTAACGTCACATCGTGGCCCGGCGAGAGACGG
>ENA-UOUJ01000746-UOUJ01000746.1-activated-sludge-metagenome-genome-assembly--contig:-NODE-746-length-19762-cov-9.486578_pt1 | contig 19762 bp, 17 predicted proteins | sample MGYA00249839_ERZ747224 | MGnify/ENA primary metagenome ERZ747224 (study PRJEB28782, sample SAMN03220277) | activated sludge metagenome | biome: wastewater; feature: sewage sludge; material...
CCAAGGCAGCCGTATACATCAGCTCAGCCGACATGATGCCCCGCAACCTCGACCGTCGCGTCGAGGCCATGGTGCCGATCAAGAACGCGACCGTTCACGAGCAGGTTCTCGACCAGATCATGGTGGCCAACTTCATGGACAACCAGCAGAGCTGGGAGATCAAATCGGACGGATCGTCTCAACGCATCTCGCCCGCCGCTGGAGAAGAGCCGTTCAACGCGCACAAGTATTTCATGACCAACCCGTCGCTCTCGGGCCGCGGCAAGGCCGTGAAAGACAACTTTCCTCCGCGGTTCGATTTCTTGCAAAAGGATTAAAGCGATTTCAGCCCTCCTTCAGTTCTTCCGTCCTTCGTGGCCCGTCACCGTTCCGCGCTTGCAGCGAGAGCGCTCTGCGGGTATGCGCGTGATCTGACACGGCCTGTAGGCGGAACAAGAAGGTGGGTTTGACGCACGTGTTCGGCGGGAGATCAAAAGCTCCGGAGCTTGAGCCGATCGGCGTCATCGACATCGGGTCGAACTCGGTGCGCCTCGTCGTCTATGACGGTGCGGTGCGCGCGGCGACGCCGATCTTCAACGAGAAGGTGCTTGCCGGATTAGGCAACTCGATCGCTACGACGCGCCAGCTCGGCGCATCAAGCGTCCAGCGGGCGCTCGATGCGCTCACGCGTTTTCGCGCGGTCGCGCGGGTGCTGAAGGTCAAGAACCTTCGCGTGCTGGCAACGGCGGCCGTGCGCGATGCCGAGGACGGCTCTCTCTTCATCCAGGAGGCGGAGCGGGTCGTCGGCGTTCGGATCGAGGTGCTCTCGGGCGAGACCGAGGCGAAGCTTGCGGCGTACGGCATCCGCATGGGGTTCCTCGCGCCCGATGGGTTGGCGGGCGATCTCGGCGGCGGCAGCCTCGAGGTGATCGACATCGCCCGCGACCAACTCAAACACGCCGATTCGCTGCCGCTCGGGGGCTTGCGCCTGATCGACGAGACGGGGGACAAAATCGACCGGGCTTTGCCGGTCGTCGACGAGGCGGTGGCGCGGGTGCCCTGGCTCACGAGCGGACGGTCGCGTCCGTTCTATGCGGTGGGCGGAACGTGGCGGGCGCTCGCGCGGCTGCACATGGAGCAGACCGGATATCCGCTGCGCGTGATGCACGGCTATGCCATCCCGACGCGGGAGGCGATCGAATTCTGCCAGTTCGTCCGGCGCGCGAAAAAGATCACGTCGCTTCTGGGGGTCGAGGCGGTGCCGCGGGCGCGCCGCGAGATGCTGCCCTACGGCGCGCTGGTGCTCGAGCGGCTGCTCGAAGCGGTCGCACCGTCGGAGATCGTATTCTCGGTTTTCGGTATCCGCGAAGGATTGCTGTTCGGTCTCATGACGCGGCATGAGCAAGAAAAAGATCCGCTGCTCACCTATTGCGCGGAGCTGGCGCGGCTGCGGTCCCGGTCGCTTGCGCATGCCTATGAGCTTTGCACGTGGACGGACGCGCTGTTTTCCGGCGATGGTCTCGTGGAGACGGAGGAGGAACGCCGCCTCCGGCATGCCGCCTGCCTTGTCTCCGACATCGGCTGGCGGGCGCACCCCGATTACCGTGGCGTCCACAGCCTCGACGTGATCGCGCACGCAGGCTTTGCGGGCATCGACCATCCGGGGCGGATCTTCCTGGCTCTCTCGGTCTATCATCGCCATTCGAGCTCCGAGGACGGCCGGCCGGATGCCCTTTCGAACCGGCTCAGGCTCGTCGTCAGCAAGCGCACTCAGAAGCGGGCCAAGCTGATCGGGGCCGCCATCCGGGCTGCCCATATGCTCTCCATCGGCATGGCGGGGATCATCGACGAAACCCGCCTCGTCTACGAGGACACGAAGCTGGTGCTGATCATTCCCAAGGCGCACGCCGGGCTCAATGGGGAGCGGCTGAGGCGCCGGTTCGAGATCCTGGCCCAGCTCGTCTCGCGGGAAGGGGAAATCCGGATCGCAGCCTAAGCCGCAGTCAGCGGTCATTTTTTTATCTGGTCCGATGCTCGCCCGATCCCGTATCTATCGGGCTCCCGCTTCATGCGGGTGCAAATTCCGACAGTTCAGCTTCGCCGCTGGTGCTCATCAGGATGCACGCTGTTCATGGCCGATGACCTTTACGACATCCTTGGCGTCTCGCGCGGTGCGACGGACGAAGAGATCCGGCGTGCCTATCTCAAGCTCGTGAAAGAGCTGCACCCCGACGTGAACCCTTCGAAAGCCGCCGAGGAGCGGTTCAAGAAGATTACGGCGGCGCACGAGATCCTCGGCGATCCCGAGCGGCGGCGGCAGTTCGATGCGGGCGAGATCGAAGCCTCGGGCGAGCCGCGCCGGCCGACGTGGCGCCCCTATGGTGCGGGCGCAGGCGCGGGTGCCGGCGGCCGGGGGCGTGGCGGACCGGTTTTCGAAGATTTCAGCGATGTCTTTTCGGATCTCTTCGCGGGTGCCGGTCGCGGGGCGGGGCGGGGTAGCGGTGGCTTTTCCGTCCGCGGCCGCGATGTCCGGTATACGCTGGACGTCGATTTCCTGGAGGCCGTGCAGGGCGCGAAGAAGCGTGTGACGCTGCCCGGTGGCGGCGTGCTCGACCTCAGCGTGCCGGAGGGCGTGACAGACGGCCAGGTTCTGCGCCTCAGAGGGCGCGGCGAGCCGAGCGCGGCCGGGGGCGAACCCGGCGATGCGCTGGTGGAGATCCACGTGCGTCCGCATCGCGACTTTCGCCGTGAGGGCGACGACCTCTTGATCGACCTGCCGATCACCATCGACGAGGCGGTGCTGGGCGGCAAGGTGGAGGTGCCGACCTCGGGCGGCCGCGTGCAGCTCACCGTGCCGAAGGGCACGAGCTCCGGCCAGGTCCTGCGTCTCAAAGGCAAGGGCGTGCGCAACGGGACGACGGGCATCACGGGCGACCAGCTCGTGACGGTCAGGATCGTGCTGCCCGAAAAGATCGACGACAGCCTGTCGTATTTTCTGACGGAATGGCGCCAGAAGTACCGCTACGATCCGCGGAAATAGGCCGGGGGGCTGAGATTCCATCCCCCCGGTGTCATTCCGGAAAGGCAAAGGCGGCCGCCGAGGCCTTATCCGGGACCCAGCGTAAAAGTTGTCGAAGACGCGATATTTCGCGATAGGAGCTTTCCCTGGGTCCCGGCTCTGCGCTTTGGCTTACGCCGCCGCTTGGCCGGGATGACAAGGCAGCCGTTCAACGTCCGTTGGCCGGGATCGCGAGCACTTCGCCCTTGGACAGGGTGAGGGCCAGCTCGCCGCGCTTCAGACGCAGCGCATCCTCGCCGAAAAGCTGGCGGCGCCAGCCCTTGAGGGCCGCGACGTCGGGCTCGGCTTCGCTTGCGATCCGTTCGAGATCGTCGGAGCCTGCGATGAGGCGTGGGGCGACGCGGTGGCGGGCGGCGGCCGCTTTGAGGAGCACTTTGAGCAACTCGACAATCGCGGTGGCTTCGGCCGACAGCGGCTGATTGCGCGGAAGCGCCGGCACCGTCTTGGGGTCGCGGTCGAGGCCACGGCGCACCGCGTCCACGATGTCCTTGGCGCGCTGGGAGCGGGAGAAGCCCTCGCTCAGCGTGCGCAGCTCCGAGAGCTGGTCGGTCGAGGTCGGGAGCTGGTTGGCGATGTCGTAGAGCGCTTCGTCGCGCAGGATGCGTCCGCGCGGAACGTCCTGAGCCTGGGCCATGCGCTCGCGCCAGGCGGCGAGCTCCATCAGCACCGCAAGCGCCTTGCGGTTCTTCACCCGCATCTTGAGGCGCTGCCAAGCGTTCTCGGGGTGGCTCTCGTAGGTGGCCGGGTCGGTCAGCTCCGCCATTTCCTCATCCAACCAGGAGGCGCGATCGGTGGTGGCGAGCTCGGTCCGCAGATGCGTGTAGATGTCGCGCAGGTGCGTGACGTCGCCGAGCGCGTAGGCGAGCTGTCTGTCGGAGAGCGGGCGCCGGCTCCAGTCCGTGAAGCGCGAGCTCTTGTCGAGGTCGCGGCCCGTCACCTTCTTCACGAGGTTGACGTAGCTCACGCTCTCGCCGAAGCCGCAGACCATGGCCGCGACCTGCGTGTCGAACACCGGCGCGGGGATGAGGCCTGCTTCGGAGAAGACGATCTCGATGTCCTGGCGGGCGGCGTGAAAGACCTTCACCACGCTCCGGTTGGCCATCAGCTCATAGAAAGGGCCGAGATCGATGCCGTTCGCGAGCGGATCGACGATGACCTCCTCGCGGGCATTGGCGAGCTGGATCAGGCAGAGATCGGGCCAGAACGTCTGCTCGCGCATGAACTCGGTGTCGACGGTGACGAAGTCGCCGTCGGCAAGCCTGGAGCAGGTGTCGGAGAGATCGGATGTGGAAGTAATGACGTGCATTGCGGGACGTATATAGACTCGCTCGGGCGGATGCCGCCAGTGCATTCGTTGCGGCATCGCCACTCTTCGGCGGGCGTAAGCGGCTCGCGCCGGTTAAGAAACCGTCGCAGGAGGGGGATGCCCGACCCGGCGCGGCGCCCTGCGTCCGAGGGTGCGAAAAATTTTTCATAAGCGCGATTTCCGAGGGTGCGACATCTAGTCAGGAAATCGGCATTGATGTATAAAATTGCCCTGACGCGGCTCGATCTCTTTCGCGGATACCGAACATAAGGGGCGTTTGGACTTGCCGTCAATTTGGCGGGCAATTTCCTGTCTCATTCCCTTATCGAAGCGTCCGTTGCTCCCTGACGTTTTCCTGTCGATCGGCGCGTCTCGTCCGTGCGGCGGCTTGGCCGCCGAGAGTGTTTTTCAGCGTGACGGCCGCGGCGGGCCGTGTAGGAGTTTGGCGTGCTGGAACTCATCAGGCAGAAGGCCGTCAGCGCACGGTCGTCGGCGCTGCACAACTATCTCTTCGAGAAACAAGCTTTTGAGCGGGCGGCGCCCGGTCCCACGGCCCAGCTCATCGCGCGCGACACCTTCGTCGCCGAGACCTCGATCAAGCTCGATCAGCTCGTCACCGAGTTGAAGTCTCTCGGTCGTGAGCTGCAACTCGTGAAGGGCGATATTTCGGAACTTCGCGACGAAGCCGCGCGGAGCCGGAGATTTTCTGAATTTATCGATCGGGAGTATAAATCCCGAACTTCGAAACTGGATGAGCTTGCGCGGCGATTTGATTATCTGAAAGCAAGATTTGACGCCATCGATGGAAATTCAAAAGGCGATTATCAAGCCTTTCGGGATTTCGAATCCGTGAGCCGCCGCCTGACGGAGCTTGGCGCGGTCGAACGGTCTTTCCGGGACGTTTCGAAGCGGCTCGCGATCAGCACGGCCCTCTTTCTCGCGTCGATCGTTGGGTGGCTGGTGGCGCTGCTGGCGTTTTAAGACGCCGCGCTCCTCGCTGCGCCGCCCGGTATCTGAAGGAACCTTCCGCATCGCGCCCGGGCATCCGATCTCCCGGCCATTCTTCCCAGAGCGGCTCGCTTCAGCCGCCCGAAGCCTTGACTTCTGGGCCCCTTCCATGCGCTTGTCCGCCAGTTTTACGGGGTTCGAGACAGGTTTCGGCACATGGCAGAGGCGAAGACATCAGCGGCAGGCGACGGCAAGGCGGGGACAACCCTTCATCGCTATCGGTCGCACACCTGTGGAGCGCTCCGGCCGGCCGATATCGGTGCGACGGCGCGCCTTTCGGGCTGGGTGCACCGCGTGCGCGACCATGGCGGCGTGCTGTTCATCGACCTGCGCGACCATTATGGACTGACGCAGGTCGTGGCCGATCCCGACAGCGCCGCGTTCAAGACGGCGGAGGCCGTGCGCTCGGAATGGGTGATTCGCGTCGACGGGCTGGTGCGCCAGCGTCCCGAGGGCACGACGAACGCGGACCTGCCGACCGGCGAGATCGAGGTTTACGCGGGTGAGATCGAGGTGCTGTCCGAAGCGAAGGAGCTTCCGGTGCCGGTGTTCGGCGAGCCCGACTATCCGGAGGATCTGCGCCTCACCTATCGCTTCCTGGATCTCCGCCGCGAGACGCTGCACGGCATCATCATGAAGCGGCTCGCGATCACGCGCTCGATCCGCCAGCGGATGCACGATGCGAGCTTCAACGAGTTTCCGACGCCGATCCTTACCGCGTCCTCGCCCGAGGGTGCGCGCGACTTCCTGGTGCCGAGCCGCATCCACGCGGGGAAATTCTACGCGCTGCCGCAGGCCCCGCAGCAGTACAAGCAACTTTTGATGGTCTCGGGCTTCGACCGCTATTTCCAGATCGCGCCGTGCTTCCGCGACGAGGACCCGCGGGCGGACCGTCTGCCGGGCGAGTTCTACCAGCTCGACGTCGAGATGAGCTTCGTCGAGCAGGAAGACATCTTCCAGACTATGGAGCCGATCATCACCGGCGTCTTCGAGGAGTTCGGCGACGGAAAGCCGGTGACGCAAGGCTGGCCGCGCATCCCCTACGACACGGCGATCGCGAAGTACGGCAGCGACAAGCCGGACCTGCGCAACCCCATCGAAATGCAGGACGTGACCGAGCACTTCCGCGGATCGGGCTTCAAAGTCTTCGCGGGCATGATCGAGAAGGACCCGAAGGTCCGCGTGTGGGCGATCCCGGCCAAGGGCGGCGGTTCCAGAGCGTTCTGCGACCGCATGAACGCGTGGGCGCAGAAGGAAGGCCAGCCCGGCCTCGGCTACATCTTCTGGCGCGAGGAGGAAGGCGCCGCCGGCGCTGGCCCCATCGCGAAGAACGTCGGTGCGGAGCGGGCGGCAGCCATCCAGGCGCAGATGGGGCTTGCGACGGGCGATGCGTGCTTCTTCACGGCGGGCGATCCGGCGCGCTTCTACAAGTTCGCGGGGTTCGCGCGCGACGAAGTGGGCCGCGAGCTCAAGCTGATCGATGAGGGACGTTACGCGCTCGCGTGGATCGTCGACTTCCCGTTTTACGAGTGGAACGAGGAGGAGAAGAAGATCGACTTCTCGCACAACCCGTTCTCGATGCCGAAGGGCGGGCGCGCGGCGCTGGAAGCAGCCGAGAAGGACGGGCGCGATGCGCTGCTCGCGCTCAAGGCGAACCAGTATGACGTCGTCTGCAACGGCTACGAGATCGCGTCGGGCTCGGTGCGGAACCACATCCCGGAAACGATGGTGAAGGCGTTCGAGATCACTGGTCTCGGGCAGGCCGAGGTCGAGGACCGTTTCGGCGGTCTTTACCGCGCGTTCCAGTACGGCGCGCCGCCGCACGGCGGCATGGCGGCGGGGCTCGAGCGCATGGTGATGCTGCTGACCGGCACGCCGACCGTGCGCGACGTCGCGCTGTTCCCGATGAACCAGCAGGCGGCCGATCTTCTGATGGGCGCGCCGTCGGATGTGGCGCCGAAGCAGCTTCGGGAGCTCTCGATCCGTGTCGTCGCTCCGGAGAAGAAATAGCCCATGATCTACGTGGACGCCGATGCCTGTCCGGTGAAGGACGAGGCATTGCGCGTGGCCGCGCGGCACGATCTCGAAATCGCGTTCGTCTCGAATGCGTGGATGCGGCTTCCGGAAGGGCCCAACGTGCATCGCGTGATCGTGGCGGAAGGGGCGGATGCCGCCGACGACTGGATCGCGGAGCGGATCGGCAAGGGCGACATCGCGGTCACGGCCGACATCCCGCTCGCGTCGCGCTGTCTCAAGGCAGGCGCGCAGGCGATCGGGCCGACGGGCAAGCCCTTCACGGACGCCAGCATCGGCATGGCGCTCGCGATGCGGGATCTCAAGCAGCATCTGCGCGAGACGGGCGAGAGTCGCGGTTTCAACGCCTCGTTCACGCCGAAAGACCGCTCGCGGTTTCTCGAAGCGCTGGAATTGGCCGTGCAGCGGGCGAAGCGCGGGCAGGCTTGAGAGTGGTTTTTTCGCTCACGCGCCTGTTCGCGCGCCTTGCCGGCGCGCTGGCGCGTTCTAGCGGAAGCTCGGCTCCGCCGAGACGGGTCGCGTTGCTCCCGGCCCTTCGGGCTAGGCCCGTCCTCCTCAATCACGCAATCAAAAAGCACCGAGTGGTAGCCCTGCGATGGCTATTGCCGGCGGATGGAGCGCAGTTCCTCGGCGATGCGGGCCGACTGGGACGGCCAGCTTGCGGCCAGCCAATCGTCGGTGCCGAATAGCCAGTACCAGAAGCGGTTGCGGCGGTAGTAGCGTTCGACGGTGACGCGGTGCATCCGCTCGACGGTGCCGGAGAGCGCGTCCAGCATCTCGACGGGCTTGGCGGTGGCCTTCTCCAGGCTGTCGATGCGCGTTGCGAGGATGCCGAACGCGTTGGCTGCGTCCTGTGCCTGGGCGTCGAGGGCGGTGGCGATGGTGTGCTGGTTGCCGTTGACCTTGGCGAGGCCGATGTGCAGTTCGCTCAGCTCGTTCGAGAACGTTTCCGTCAGCTTGCCCACGCTCTCCTGCGTGTTGACGAACTCGAGCGCGAGCGTCTCGCGTACCGCGCCGAGGCCGTCGCTGACGGCGCCCAGGTCTTCGGCGGTCTGGCCGTCGGCGGTTTCGGAGCGCGTCGCGTGCTCGCCGAGCGCGCTTTCGAGGGCCGAGATGCGCTCGCGCGCTTGGGCGAGATCCTCCGCGGTGGCGGACCGGCTGGCCTCGATGCGCTCGATCAGCGCTTCGAGATCGATGTCGGGCTGGCGGGCGAGCGCGTCGAGGAGCGCTTCGTCCGCGGCTTTGGCCCGCTCGCGCTCTTCCTCGACGGCGACTTCAAGCGCCTTGAGGCGGTGATCCGTCTCGCGCGAGAGAACTGCGTCCTCGATCACCGCGATGCGCTGGGCGAGCGGCGCGAGGTCCGGCCCCGGGCGGTTCGCCAACGCCTCGATGGCCGTGCGCGTCTGGACGATCTCCGCCGTCAGCGTGCGCTCGATGGTCGAGAGGCGCTCCTGGATGCGCTCCTGATACTCGCCGTTTGCCGGCGTGCGTGAGGAGAGAAACGCCTGCTCCAAGCTCTGCAGCCGGTCGCCGAACACCGCCTGGATCTTTTCCTGAGTGAGGCCGCCTTGGCGGGCCGTCGTGTCTTCGCGCTGGGCCATAAGCTCTCGCTGCAGGTCTTGCAGCACTCCCGATATCGTTTTTCTTTCGTCTGCCAGTTCGTTCGTCAAATTGCGGATCGATTGCTCGAGGGCGTCGATCCGGGAATTCTGCGCGCGCGTCTCTGCCGCGCCGGCGCTTGCGTGATCGAAGATACGCTGCGGCTGTGGCTGCGGTGGAGCCTGCTGGGGCGGCGCGGGCGGAGGAGGCGGCGCGGTGCGCACGCGCTCGCGGACGATCTCGTCGTCGAAGCCGGCCTGAGCGGGTTGGGGCTGAAGCCGCGCCAGCAGACGCTTGAGGCTCGTAAACTCCGCATCGCTGTCGAAAAACGCGCGGATGATATCGGTGACGTTGACTGGAGCCTGGCGGCGGTAGGCGATGCCGGACGCAAGCCTCAGGACTTCCTCCAACGCGTCGGTCCGGCGTGGCAGGGTCTTGCCGCTTCCGGGGTCTGCCGGGATTTCGGTTGCGATGACGGCTGCCGCTTCACGGCGCAGCGCGACGGCGCGGATGCCACGCGCCTCGAACGCGTCGTTGGCTTCGGGCACGCGGGTCAGCGCGTAGATGAGGTGTTCCAAGCGCACTTCGAGCGCGCGATGGGCGGATGCGATTTCAAAGGCGTGATTGCAGCAATCGAGTGCGGTCTGGTCCACCCAGATGGGGCCGCTTCTCGTGTTGGCGCCCCGCGGCCGCGACGGAGGGGCGAACACCTCTCCACCATGTGGGATGGCCAGATCCGATGGAGCCGCTTGCGGCGTTCTCAGATCCAGATCGTCGCCCCGGTAACTCATCCCACTCTACTCCCCGTTACGCACTACCGGCGGGGATCACTCCCCGTGGTCAGTCAGCCGGAACTCAGGCGCAACCGATCCGATCGGCTTCGCCCGGGCGCCCTGTGCGCATCCCCACCGGGGAAGGATAGCCTGTTCCTGGCTCGGCGGCGAGGGGAAGCGCAAGGCCGTGGCGAACGTGGTAAATGCTGGGAAATTGCCGGGTTGGCGCGCGCGGTTCATATGGTCATCGGGCGGTCAGAATCGATGCTAAACTCGGGACTTAGACGAGAGCGAAGCCGATGCAGGTTCTCAAAGTGCCGTCCGCCTTTTCCCGTGAGCCTCTCCGGCGCCCTGCCGGGAGGCCGCCGATTGTCCGTGCCGTGCTCGGTGCTGCTGCCTCGCTTCTTCTGGTGGCGGGGGTTTTCGTGCCGGCCGGTGCCGACCCGGTCCGGGCGCAGGCGGCCGATACGAAGCCTTACGACGAGCAGCTTCTGCGTCTCGCGGAAATTCTGGGCGCTGTTCATTATCTGCGGGAGCTGTGCAGCGCCGACGACGGTCAGCTCTGGCGCGACCGGATGAAAGAGCTTCTCGATACCGAGGGCGCGACGGCGCTCCGGCGCGCGCGTCTCACACGCAGTTTCAATCAAGGCTATCGCAGCTATCGGCGAACTTATGCAACGTGCACGCCAACAGCGCAGTCTTCCATCGAGCGGTTTCTCGCCGAAGGCATCGAGATCGGCGATGGGCTTGTGAAGAATGCGCGATAACCGTGGCGCAGGTCCGATTGCTCAGCGTTTTATGCGGTTCACGCGCAAACGATCCGTTAACGCATTGATATCTTGCTAACAAAAATCAATGTCGCTCTAGCGAGTTTACTGTGAATTGTCTAAGCATCTGGTCGGGCGCTCTCTGCGTGCTAGGTGTACGCTCGGGAATGGAGAGAGTCGCGAGGCGAGGGGGCCCGTATCTCGCCTTAGGCTTCTTGGGGGAAGGACCGACATGACAGCGCATATCGATCTCAAATCGTCTGAGGATCTGAGCTTTCGCGCCCTGAGCCTCATTCTGGCGGCGTGGGACGAAGGCACCGAAAGCGGCGTTGCGCCCGAGCAGATGGCGTATGCCGCGCTGTTCACCGCGCTGACGGATCTCGTTTCGCTCTATGGCGAAGACGCCGTGAAGAAGCTCGCCGGTGGGCTCGAGCAACGTATCGATCTGGGCGAGTTCACGCTCGATCGCAATCTGCAGTAGGCCGCCAGGTCACGGCGTTCGCCTGTTTCGTTCTGAGGGGGACACCCGAACCGCGAAGGATCGTGGCGCTTTGCGCCCGGCCTGCGCCGGTTCGGGCTTCAGGCCTGGAACCACGTGACGGCAAGCTCGCCGACGAGAAGACCGCCGATCACGATCAGCAGCGCGCCTGCGACGAGGTTCGTGTAGGCTAGGTGCACAGGGCTGAACCGGTGCCGCAGCCGGCCGATCAGGTGGGAAAGGCCCAGCCACCACATCAGGCTTCCCCCCATGATCGAGGCCACCATCGTCAGCGCGTCGACCACGCTGTCGACGTCGACGAAGGTCGATACGCCTCCGAAGATCGCGAACAAGCCCAGCACCGCGGCGGGATTGGTGATGGTGAGAAAGAACGTCTTCGGGATGTCCCAAGCGTAGTCGCGCAACGTGGCGGAGCCGTCAACCTCCGCCTCGACCGTCGCGATGATCGGGGGGGCGAAATAAAGTTTTACGCCGACAAGGACGAGCGCGAGGCCGCCCACAATCTGGATCGTCTGGCGATGGTATTCGATGGCGCCCGATATTGCGCCCACGCCGAGGCTTGCGAAGAGGGCGATCAGCCCGTCACCCAACGTGGCGCCGAGGCCGGCCGCCACGCCGCCCCAGAAGCCCCGCTCGATGGCGCGTTGAATGCAGAGCACGTTGACGGGGCCGACGGGAGCCGCGACAAGCACCCCGATCACGATGCCGACGGGGATGATGAAAAGGTTCGGTACTAGCTGCATGCGCGCCACCGCGGCGACAGCGCTTGATCGAAGTCCGGCATTGCACCTCAAATGGGAGACCCGGATTTCGGGTCATGGAAGGGACGCGAGCGTCGCATGACATATGATACGCAGCGGTCTGATTTCGAAGGGACGCGATACGCTCGTTTTTCACGGGCGGAGAGCCCCGCTCCCCGGTCAGCCGTGCTGGTGCACACTGCCGCACGATGCGCCGCTCTTCTGGCGGCATTCCGGCCGATCGCGCTGGGCCGAGCCATCAGGCGGACACGGCGGCCGAGCCGGACCGGCAACGTCGCATCGGCCCTATTGGTAGCCGTGGCTTTTGGTGTTGTCCATGGCGATGCTCTCTCGTGTCGCGCGCTGGCCGCAGAGCCTGCGCCGCCTGCCGCTCAGGGCGGCAGCGTGACCAAAGAACGGGCCTTCCACGGCGAGCTTCCGGAAAGCGTGATCGAGATGCGCGAAGAGATTTTCGCGGCGGTTCATGCGGGTGCGCCGGCGGATCTGGAGACAGCGGCGGCGGGGAGCGAAGCGAGGAGCGGCAGACCCGTCGATTTCGGCATCGGGGAGGGCAGCGATGCCGTGAGCCACTGGAAGCGCCTTTCCGGCGACGGCGAGGGGCTCGAGGTGCTGGCGATCGCCGCCAATCTGCTGGCGCTTCCGCCCGCACGGCTCGCTATCGGCAAGGATCCCGAGAACACGTTCGTCTATGTGTGGCCGTATCTCGCCGAATTGCCGGGAGATACGCTGACGCCGACGGAAACGGTCGATCTTTTGCGTCTGGTTCCCGCGGAGACAGCGGAGACGATCCGCAAAGGTGGAAAGTGGCCGTGGTGGCGGATCGCGATCGCAGCCGATGGAACTTGGCTGGCGTTTCGGCGCTACGATTAGGCGTGGTGCCGCTGCAGGACGGGAGGAGCGCATCGGAACGGGATATTTTCCATAAGTTTCAACCGCGTTCTGCTGCGGCGTGTGGGCGGGTGGCAGGTTGAGCAAAGTGGGCCTATGTTCTGGGTGATCTCCTCGCCGGGGTGTTGCGGTTCGGTTAGTGTTAGAGGTTCGTGATGATGTCGGGTGTTCGCGTTTCTGCGTTGGTTCTCGGTGCAGGGTTGTTCGCCTTCGGGAGCGGCGCTCCCGTTTCGGCGCAGGGGCTCAGCCAATACGGCATGTGGGGCAGCAGTCCGCCCACCAGCCGGTCGCCGTCGTTCCTTGGTGCGGCTCCTTCAGCGCCTCAGGCCGCACGCGGAGCCGAACTGGCGCAGGGCGGCGGGCGGCCGAGTATCTCGCCGAAGTCGCCGCAGCGGGTTTCCTTCGACAACAGGTTCGAGCCGGGTTCGGTCGTGATCGATACGGCGAGCCGCAAGCTCTACTACACGCTCTCGCAGAACAGCGCCTACGTGTATCCGGTCGCCGTCGGCCGTCAGGGCTTTGCGTGGACGGGCGTCGAGCGCGTCTCGCGCATCCAGAGCTGGCCGGATTGGCATCCGCCGGCAGAGATGCGCCGCCGCGATCCGCGCCTGCCGGTCAAGATGACGGGCGGCGTGCGCAACCCGCTCGGCGCGAAGGCGATCTATCTCGGCAATACGCTCTATCGCATCCACGGCACCAACGAGACGCGCTCGATCGGGACCGCGTCGTCGTCCGGCTGTTTCCGGATGCACAACGGTCACGTCGTGCATCTCGCCGGCCTCGTGGACGCAGGGACCGCCGTATACGTGGTGCGCAGCCTGCCGAAGTCGGGCCCGGCAGTGCCGCCGGGCGGACCCAAGCCGCAGCAGCCGACGGTGCAGGAGGCGTCCGTCGGGAGCCCGGCCTCTGATGCCGAGGCGGGCGCGGCCGAGGATGCGGGGGCCGTGGATGGCGGCGCCGGTGCCGCCGGACCGGCTGACGCTGCGGACGATCAGGCGATCTGACGCAGCCTGACGGTTTCGTTTTCGGGCGGGGCGGTGTGATCCGCCCCGTCAATTTCGCGTATCAAGGCGGGGCTGCTGTGGCTGAGCGGTGCCGCCTTCGCCGCATCTTCGGAGCGGCCCATGGACGGGCGCCGCAATCCGGTGGTAGGCGGCAGCCAAGTGCAATAAACTGCGATTCTGACCACCTCGCGGGCCCAAGTCCGCCGGGATAAGTCGCGCAGACAGCGCTTATCGGAACACACGAGGTCAGGACACATGAGCAATAACGCGATCTCCCTCGAGCTTCTGGCATTCAACCTGAAGCTGCTCGGACGCCAGCGGCGCAAGAACATCCTGATCAGCGCCGGGCGGCGGGAAGACAAGAAGCGCATGTTGCCGGCGGTCCGGCGCATCCTCACGCTCGATGTCGAGCTTTACGCTACGCCCGGCACCTACCGCTTCTTCAAGGAAAACGGCATCGACAGCACGGAGATCCACAAGATCACCGACGGCCGCTCGCCGAACATCCTCTCGTTCCTCAAGGCGAACCGCTTCGACCTCGTCATCAACGTGCTGACGGGAGACGAGGATTACGACGAGGGATCGGATGCTCGCCTCATCCGCAAGCTCTCGATCGAAAACGGCATCCCGCTGATCACGGACGCGGATGTCGGGATCGCGACCCTCGAACAGATCATCATCGACGCGGAGCGGGGCACCTATCGCTACCGCCTGGCGGACGACAGCGAGCCGTGGAACCTTCGTTTGCGCTTTCTTGCGGCCGCCGAGAAGCTCGGTGGGCTTGCGAACCACCACGCGCATTTCGACAAGGCCTACCTCATCACGCACGAGAACCTGCGCCTCAGCCAGGTCGACATGCAGAAGAAGTGGGAGCTCTACCGCTACCTCAAGGAGAACTACACGCACGACGATCTCGTCGAGCGGATCAGCCGTGGCCTGGAGATGATGATCCAGCAGGGCGTGACCTACTGCCGGACGATGGTGGACGCCGACAGCACCGTCGGGCTGTTGCCGATCAAGGCGGCGATGGAGGTCAAGAAGCGCTACGCGGACCGCATCCACTTCGAGGTCGGCGTGCAGCCGCTCCAGGGTGTGCTCGATCCCGCGTCGTTCGCGCAGTACGCCGAGGCATGCGAGCTGGCGGACTACTGCGGCGGCTTGCCCTCGCGTGACCGGCCGACGCCGGAGAAGCATCTCGACGTCGTCCTCTCGCTGGCCAAGAAGCTCGGCAAGCCCGTGGACGTGCATATCGACCAGGAGAACAATCCGCTCGAGGACGAGACGGAGCTTTTGGCCGAGAAGACCATCGAGCATGGGATGCAGGGCCGCGTGTTCGGCGTGCATGCGATCTCGCTCTCCGCCAAGGAGGATCGCGAGCAGGACCGCATCATCGAGAAGGTGCGCGAGGCGGACCTCGGCATCATCATCTGCCCGTCGGCGGCGCTCAGCATGAAGCAGCTTCCGATGTCGGGGCCGCTGCACAACTCCATCGCGCCGTACGTCAAGCTGCGGGACGCGGGCGTGCGCTGCTATCTCGGCGTCGACAACGTGCACGACCTCTTCATGCCGATGGTGGACGGCGACATCTGGACCGAGTGCCGGATGCTGATGGAGGCGACGCGTTTCTACGACATCGACGCCGTGGCCGAGTGGGCCTGCGCGAAGCCGATCACGACCAAGGCGGGCGCCTCATCCGAGCAGCCGGCGTTCGCGGGTGCAGCCGAGGAAGCCGCGCCTGCCAGGAAGCGCGCAGCGGGCGTTTGATGGCGCGGGCCGGCACCGTACGACGGGGAGGGCCCGAGGGGCGGTCGTCATGACGTATGCGACAATTCTCGACGACCGTGGGTTCGTGTCGGTCACGGGGCCGGACGCCGGAAAGCTGCTCGGCGGGCTGATCACGAACGAGATGTCGGTGCTCGACGCGGCGCCTGCGCTTTATGCGGGCTTGCTGGCGCCGCAGGGCAAAATCCTGTTCGATTTCTTGGTGGTGAAGACGGCCGATGGATTCCTGCTCGATACGCTGCGTGAGCGGGCGGGCGAGCTGGCCAAGCGGCTGACCATGTACAAGCTGCGCGCCACCGTCGACATCCGCGATGTGTCGGCGGATCACATTGCGGGCGCCGTGTGGGGCGGCGCGCCCGCGCTCCCGGATGCTGCGTCTCGCATGCACGTTTATGCCGATCCGCGGCTTTCTGTGCTCGGCCATCGCGTGATCGCGCCGGCGGGCACGACGGGGGCGGATCTCGCGGCGGCGCTGGGCGGGACGGAAACAGCGGTCGAGGCATATCACGCGCACCGCATCGAGCTCGGCGTGCCCGAAGGCGGGCGCGACTTCGCGTTCGGCGATGCGTTCCCGCACGAAGCTTTGCTCGACCAGCTCAATGGCGTGTCGTTCACAAAGGGTTGCTTCGTGGGGCAGGAGGTCGTCTCGCGAATGCAGCACCGCACAACGGTTAGAAAGCGCGTGGTGACGGTTGTCGCCGACGCGGCGCTGCCGACGGAGCCCGCGCCGATTTCGGTCGGAACGGCGGAGATCGGGCGGCTCGGTTCGGTTGCGGGCTCGCGCGGGCTCGCGCTCGTCAGGATCGACCGCGTGGCGGAAGCCAACCGCGACGGCGTTTCGTTGACCGTGGGCGACACGACGGTGCGTGCGGAGGCGCCGCCGTTTGCGACGTTCCGCATCGAGGTCGCCGCATGACGACGCGCAAGACGCCAGTGTCGCTCGAACGGTGCCCGTGGGTCGGGATCGGCGATGCGCTCTATGCGCGCTACCACGACGAAGAATGGGGCGTGCCGCATGCGGACGAGGTGCGTCTGTTCGAGAAGCTCGTGCTCGAAGGATTCCAGGCCGGACTTTCGTGGATCACGATCCTCAGGAAGCGGGATCATTTCCGGCAGGCGTTCCACGGGTTCGATGCGGCGCGCATCGCCCGCTATACGGAGCGTGACGTTGCCCGGTTGATGGCGGATCCCGGTATCGTGCGCAATCGGTTGAAGATCGAGGCGACGATCGACAACGCGAAAGCCTATCTCAAGCTGCGAAAACGGCAGACGCTCGCGTCGTTTCTTTGGAATGCCGTGGACGGAAAGATCGCCGCCAATCGGTATGCTGCGTTCGGTGACGTTCCGCCCCAGACCGACGCGTCGCGCCGGCTTTCGAAAGCGTTGAAAGCCGAGGGTTTCCGCTTCGTCGGCCCGACGACCGTCTATGCCTTCATGCAATCGACGGGCATGGTGAACGATCATCTCTTGGGCTGTCCGCGCCATGCGGTGTGTGCCAATCTGCAGGCCGCATTCGTTCCGCCGCAGGCCTAGTCATGAGCACGTCGCGAATATCTGCCGGAGATGCCACGCCCGCGCGGGCCTGGCAGCGCATGCTCTCCGGGCGGCGTCTCGACCTTCTCGATCCTTCGCCCGAGGATGTCGATATCGACGACATCGCGCACGGGCTTGCGCGGGTGGCGCGATGGAACGGGCAGACGCAAGGCGCTTATGCGTTTTCCGTCGCGCAGCACGTGCTGCTCGTGGAGGAGATCGCAGGTGCGCTCAACGCATCGTGGCCCGCGGGTTGGCGGCTGGCTGCGCTTCTGCACGATGCGCCGGAGTACGTGATTGGCGATCTGATCAGCCCGTTCAAGACGGCGATCGGGTTCGACTACAAGGCGTTCGAGCTGCGCATTCTGGAAGCGATCCACCTGCGTTTCGGGCTTCCCGCGGAATTGCCGAACGATATTCAAAGCGAGATCAAGAGAGCGGATCGCGTGGCTGCCTATTACGAGGCGACGCGGCTCGCCGGTTTTGCCGAGGACGAGGCGCTCATCTACTTCGGGCGGCCGGAGCTCGCAGAAACTTATTTCCGCCAACCGAGCAATTTGCTTGCGCCGCTCCCGGCGCCGGACGCGCAAAAACTGTTTCTAAAGCGGTTTTCCGAGCTTGGTGGCGAACCCTCGAAGGGGGCTCGGCGTTAGTTTCGGGCGCGTTCGTTTTTATTCCCTCTATCGTAAAAAATATCTTGAGTTGGCGGTTCGGAAAATCGCCACGATCCGACTTTAGCCGGGCTCCGAGGAGCACACGCCATGATCACGGATGGGAATGTCAGGCATCGGGTCCGCGAGAGCGGAGTCGAAGCGATGGAAACACACCACGCTGTTCGTAGCGAACCGGCGGGAGTGGAGATCGGTCTCAACGCGGCGATCGTCGCTGTGGTCGACGACGAGCCGGTGGCTCTCGTCATCCGCAACGACGGCGAAGCGGTGGACGGTCTGCCGTTCGGCCCGTTCTCGCCTGTGGCGCACAGAACGCTCGAAAGCGGTTTGCGTGCGTGGGTGGAGGAGCAGACGGGGCTTGGGCTCGGCTACGTCGAGCAGCTCTATACGTTCGGGGATCGCGGGCGGCACGCGGAGCCGGACGACCCCTCGTTGCACGTGGTCTCGATCGGCTATCTCGCGCTGACCGAGCGCGGCCATGCGCGCGATCTCGAGCATGGGACGTGGCGGAGCTGGTATCAGTACTTCCCGTGGGAAGACTGGCGGAAAGGCAAGCCGGAGATACTGACGAGCGAGATCGAGCCGCGGTTGAGAGAATGGGCCGTGAAGCCCGCGCTTCGCTCCGCGCCGGTGCGGCCCGTGCCGCGCGAGGATCGGATCCGCATCTGCTTCGGTCTCGATGGCGGTGCCTGGGACGAGGAGAAAGTGCTCGATCGTTTCGAGCTGCTTTACGAAGCGGGCCTCGTGGAGGAAGCGCGGCGCGACGGGCGCGAGGCTGCGTCGCTCTGGAACGGGATTCCGCGTCTCGGCTTGCCGATGCGGTTCGATCATCGGCGCATCCTGGCGACGGCCATCGGGCGCGTCCGGGCGAAGATCAAATACCGTCCCGTCATCTTCGAATTGATGCCGGACGACTTCACGCTGTTCGAACTTCAGAAGACGGTCGAGGCGATCCTCGGGCCGCATCTGCACAAGCAGAACTTCCGCCGTCTCGTGGAGAGCGCCGGGCTCGTCGAGCCGACGGGCGAGGTGAAGACGCAGACCGGCGGGCGGCCGGCGAAGCTGTTCCGCTTTCGCCGCGAAGTGCTGCTCGAGCGTCCTGCGCCCGGCGTGCGCGTTAAACCGGCCAGGAGCTGAGTGCGTATCCCTTAAGTCGTCGTGCGTTCGCTGAGGCCCGACAGATCGGGCGTCCGAAAAAATTCGGCGATGCACTGGAAATGATGCGACGGTTCAACTAAATTTAGTTCAGCCGCTCAATGCTCTGACAGAGCATAACAAGGGAACCGAACGGTACCAAGAGCGTAGAAATGACTGGCTCGAAACGGCCGGTATTTTTCAGATCCCGCATATACTCAAGTGGAGTATATGCCAATATGGGGAGGTCTCAATGGCGCTTCACTCGGCCCATTCGACTCTCACTCCGACGCCAGATGTCGATCGCGCGGCGTGCGCGCCGCGCGCCCGGACGGCTCCGACGGTTCCGCCGCTTGCGTTCACCCCGGCCCTCAAGCGCGAACTTGCGCCGCTCTATGAGCGCGTGAAGCATGTGGTGACGCCCATGGAGTGGGTGCACTACGCGCCGCTCGTGAAGGCGATCAACGAGCTCAAGCGCGAGCGTGGCGCGGTGATCCTCGCCCACAACTACATGACGCCGGAGATCTTCCACGGTGTGGGCGATTTCCGCGGCGACAGCCTGCAGCTCGCCAAGGAGGCGGCGCGTACGGATGCACAGGTGATCGTGCAGGCGGGCGTGCACTTCATGGCCGAGACCTCGAAGCTTCTCTCTCCCGACAAGACGGTGCTGATCCCCGATCCGCTCGCGGGCTGTTCGCTCGCGTCCTCGATCACGGCGGAAGACGTGCGGGCGCTGAGGGCTGCCTATCCGGGCGTGCCGATCGTCACCTACGTCAACACGAGTGCTGCGGTGAAGGCCGAGTGCGATATCACGTGCACCTCGTCCAACGCGGTGAAAATCGTGGAGAGCCTCGGCGCGCCGCGCGTGCTGCTCATTCCCGATCAGTATCTCGCCAAGTACGTGCAGACGCAGACGGACAAGGTCGAGATCATCACCTGGAAGGG
>ENA-UOUJ01000748-UOUJ01000748.1-activated-sludge-metagenome-genome-assembly--contig:-NODE-748-length-19721-cov-140.372979_pt1 | contig 19721 bp, 16 predicted proteins | sample MGYA00249839_ERZ747224 | MGnify/ENA primary metagenome ERZ747224 (study PRJEB28782, sample SAMN03220277) | activated sludge metagenome | biome: wastewater; feature: sewage sludge; material...
CCCCTCTCCCGCCAGCGGGAGAGGGGAGCAAAACACGAAAGAAGCGAAATGAGCGAAACCGAATCTCTCAACCTCGGCACATCCGAGCCGGGACGCGTTCTCGCCTGGAATGTAGGAACGATCAAAACTTGTTCAAGATCTCGATCAAGGGACGCAGTGTAAGACAAAATCGAACGACGCAAGCAAAGCACAGTGCCCGCTATGACGCCGCTTCCACTATCACCCAGTAGCGGGTGCGCAGACGTACCCGTACCGGCAATACACTCGGCAGGGTTTCCAGAATACGATCCGTATCATCCAGCGGGAACACTCCGGATAAACGCAATTCAGCCACGGCCGGATCACAACGCAGCAGGCCGGTGCGGTAGCGTCCCAGATCAGTAATGAAATCACCCAGCCGGATGTTATCAGCGATGATTTGTCCCTGTGTCCAGCCGGTTGTCTGCTTATCCAGCGTAGTAGCGTTATTCAGGGTGTGGCGCGTGAAGGAGAGTTGCTGGCCAGCCGGCAGTATGTATTGCCGGTCGGGAGCAGCAGGGGTGACTTCTACCGCATGTTCGAGTACAGCGACATGGGTACGTCCCTTTCGCTGACTGACCGTGAAGCGGGTGCCGAGTGCACGAATGCGGCCTTCGGCAGTTTCGACGATGAAAGGACGCGGATCGGATATCGGCGTATGCACAGGGTGGGTGGTGATGAGGATATCGCCGGTGATCAGCCGTATCGTACGGTGTTGTGCATCGAAGGCTACGTCGATTGCACTGTACGTGTTGAGCATGATATGCGTGCCGTCGGCCAGGTATACCGCACGTTGTTCGCCAGTACCGGTACGGTAATCGGCAACGGTTTGCTGCCAGGTCTGTGTACGTGATACCAGCATGCTGCCGACACCTGCTGTTCCCAGCCATAACAACGTACCCATTGCCTTGCGCCGGCCCGGCGACCCGGGTTTGCCGGCACTTACAGGGTTGGTAAGGGGTGACAGGCTTTTATAAGCTGCCGTGGATGGCAGTTCCCTGAATCGTGCGGTCATTGCTTCGATGTGCTGCCAGGCACGTTCATGATCAGGATGTGCCGCACGCCATTGCTGCCAGCACTGATAGTCTGAATCGGTCATTTCATCCGACATCAGTAACGTCAGCCACTGAGCAGCTGCATCCGCCGTAGCACCGCTGATCGGGTGACCATTGGCCAGTGGTAGCGGGTGTGGCTGGTCAGCGACCGAGGGAGGCGGTGTGGAACCGGGAGTGGACACTGTTTTTCTCCGGTTGAATCTGTTTCAGACTGACAGAGCAAACAGGCACTGCCGGTTGGCACGTGTGAGGTATTGCTTGACCGAACTGGTCGATACGTTGAGCCGTTCCGCAATCTGTGCATACGAGAGTTCTTCCAGATGGGCGAGCAGAAAGGCTTCCTTGACACGTGTCGGCAGGCCATCGAGCGCACGATCGATTTCCAGCAAGGCTTCCAGCACCAACACATGTGCTTCGGGCGAAGGCATCAACTCTACAGGCAGTGCTGCCAGGGCTTCGAGGTAGGCCGTTTCGAGCTGATTGCGGCGCCACCGGTGGGCAACCAGCCGGCCGGCGATCGTGGCGAGGAAAGGTTTCGGCTCGCGAATGTCATCCGCGTAGCCTCCAGTGATCACGCTGATGAATGTGTCTTGCACCAGATCGGCAGCATCGCAGGCATTGCCCAGCTTGCGGTACAACCACCTCTGTAACCAGCTGCGGTGGTTGCTGTACAAGGTATGAACTTTCTGCTGCAGTATGAATTCATCGGCTGACACGATATCTCCCTGAAAAAGTTTGATTATTATTTAATGAGAATCGTTTTCATTCTAATGGATATGAAACTGTTCATGCAAGATCAGGCAGTCAACAGGTTTGCTGCACGCTTGCAAGACTCATAAATGTTGTCATCAAGATCACGCAGTGACGGAGTGATCTGTGAAGCAGTATTTTCATAACTTGACCTCCAGGAATAAGAACAATTATCATTTTTATACCGGTTGTTTTTACAGGCTGGCTGGCAATTTACTCTGTTCAGGCCGTAAAAGCATCTCTGAGAAGCGTCAGCGAGATCCGGAACAATATAAAAATAATTTTCCAGATGCCCGGGGTATTCGGCACACAACGTCAGGAAACCTCTGAAAAACATTAGCAAGGCAGTCAATTCAAGGCAAACGTCGGCGAAGAAGTCGAGTTTATACGTAATAAATGAGCATTTTGAGCCGACTTTTAACGCAGAAATGGCAACACAGACAGTTTTGCAGAGGTTCCCCTGGCCGGCATTTACATAACTTTACAAGAGAAGCCTGGGAGGGCTATTGATGTCGATCGACGATTCCGCACACCTGAACGCTGTGGATACGCTTTACAGTGATCACCATGACTGGCTGGTAAGGTGGTTGCGCTCCCGTTTGGGATGCGCTCATAACGCCGCTGATCTGGCCCAGGATACCTTCACCCGTATACTGGCTTCACGGGATGCCACGACTGTATGCGAACCACGTGCTTATCTGACTACGATCGCCAAAAGCCTGATGGTCAACTGGTATCGTCGCCAGGCACTCGAGCGCGCCTATCTGGATGCGCTGGCACATATACCTGAAACGGAAGTACCGGCACCCGAACAGCATCTGATCATTCTCGAAACGTTGCATGAAATAGACCGGATGCTCGATTCGCTTGCTCCCAAAGTCAGACAGGCATTCCTGCTCTCACAGATCGAAGGTTTGAAATACGAAGTGATTGCAGAACAGCTCGGGGTTTCACTCGGCTCAGTCAAACGTTACATGCAGCAGGCTTTCCGCCAGTGCCTGCTTCTGATGTAACGAAGCAAACAGCATGAATACCCGGTTAAAGGATACTTCAGAACACTCGCCAATCGATCCCCGGATACTGGATGAAGCGGCTGCCTGGCTGATGCAATTGCACGCCAGTACGGTTACCGATACGGAACGCAATGCCTGGGAACAGTGGCGTTTGCGCAGTCCGCAGCACAGGCAGGCCTGGGAGCGGGCGGAGCAACTGATGAATAAAATGGGAGGGCTCCCTCCAGCACTGTCAATGGCTGCATTGACTCATTCCCGTGGTAATAACCGGCGTGCTGCGATCAAGAAACTTGCCCTGCTGATGACAGCACTGCCTGCGAGCTGGGCAACCTGGCGTGTAACACCATGGGAAGCATGGATGGCGGAATACCGTACGATGGTGAGTGAGCAGCGTGAAATCGAGCTTGCCGATGGCAGCCAGGTCAGGCTCAATACAGCGACTTCAATCGATGTGCGGTTTAATGCAGTACAGCGTTTAATCGTTTTGCATACCGGTGAGATTCTGATCCAGACCGCAGCAGACAACGCAGTCATACCTCGTCCTTTTCAGGTACTTACTGCAGAAGGGCGGCTACATGCGCTGGGAACCCGCTTTACAGTTCGTCAGGGTGAGGAACGCAGTCACGTTGCAGTATTCGATGGGGCAGTGGCAATTCATCCCAAATCAGGCGATAGCGGCGTGGCGCAAGTATTGCATGCCGGCAACAAAACTGTGTTCACTGCGGAAGCAATCGAAGTATCCAGACCGGCTGACGATACCGACATTGCCTGGGCGCAAGGTATGCTGCTGGCTGACAAGATGCACCTGATTGATTTTACCGATGAGCTGTCCCGATACCGGCAGGGTATCGTACGGTGTGATCCCGTCCTGGCTGACTTGCGGATATCGGGTGCTTTTCCGATCCGCGATACTGACCGTACGCTGGCAATGCTGCAATCTACTTATCCGGTGCGTGTTATCTATCGCACATCTTACTGGGTTACGCTGGTACCACGCTGATCAAGCTATTTTCATCAGGGAGGTGAGACTTTTTTCTGTTTCGATTGGCAATAGAGGTGAAGGCCCTTATAACCAGAAACTGAAGGAAAAATCATGCTGTTTGCCTCCCTCGTTCATCCCATCCGATTCCCATTGGACCCGGTAAGGCTATTGTCGCTGTTGCTACCAATCATTGTCGTCGCAGCATTCCCTGCCCAGGCGGCTGAAAACACACTGGATACACCCGATGCAGCTGCCCGAAAGCACTATGACATTCCGGCAGGCCCACTGGGACGGACACTTTCACATTTTGCAACAATTGCCGGTATCGCACTCTCGTTTGATCCGGCACTCACAGAGGGGCTTACCAGCCCCGCGCTGACAGGAAATTTTTCAGTAAGTGAAGGATTCAACCGGTTACTGGCAAACAGTGATCTGGAACTGATACGTAATGCTGACAGCAGCTATACACTGCGCCGGGCACCCATCAAAGCAGCTCAGGCAGGTGTAACGGCATTACCGGTCGTGACTGTCTCGACCAGTACGGAAAATGCTGATGATACTGGCTATGTCGCAAAGCGCAGCAGTTCGGGAACGAAAACAGATACACCGTTGATCGAGGTGCCGCAATCGATTTCTGTGGTTACGCGCCGTGAGCTCGATATGCGCAGCGTACAGGATATGAGCGAAGCTTTACGTTACACCCCCGGTGTGGTGGTCGATCAATGGGGATTTGAAGGGCGAGGCTATGAATATCTGCTTTTGCGCGGGTTTCAGGGGCTCACGACTTCTCTTTTTCGCGATGGTTTGAGCATGGCTGCTCAAGGACTGTATTTCGGTTCTTTCATTACCGATACTTACGGCCTGGAACGTGTCGATGTGCTGCGCGGACCTACTTCAGTGACTTTCGGGCGAGGGGATGCCGGAGGTATCGTCAACCGGATTACTAAACGACCGAGTGCCGATCCCATTCGGGAGATCGAATTGCAATATGGTAATTTCGATCGTAAGCGGATTGCCGCCGATTTAGGCTTCGCAAATAATGATCGTGGCTTGATGTTTCGCCTGGTAACGCTTGGACTCGATTCAGACACACAGGTCAGATATCCCAATACAGAAGGAGATCGCGCGGGGCTCAGGCGTTTTTATGTTGCTCCTTCAGTGACCTGGCACCCGACGGCTGATACGACTGTCACGCTCATGGGAGAGGTTCTCAATAACCGGGCGGAAGCCTCCCCCTTCTTTCTTATGACACCTGATGGCAGGCATACCGATGTTGTACAGACAGATTCAAAGTTCGTTAAATACGCGACGAATCAATCCTCATTCAACTATCAGATCGAACATAACTTTAATGAGACATTCACTGCACGGCAGAATTTTCGTTATATGCAGCAAGATGGCAATTTCAACGATATGTTTCGTGCTGGTTTTGATGCCGATATTCCCACGCTGATGCAAAGAAGTGCCGTAACAACGAAAGAGCGTCTGACTCAAACAGTGCTCGATACTCATCTTCAAGCCAGGCTCGATACAGGCTCGTTGAATCATACGGCGTTACTGGGTATTGACTGGAACAGGACGAATGCTTCCCTGAGATTCTTTTCAGGAAAAGCTCCCGGTATCGATGTGTTTAATCCGATCTATGGCATATCGGTTCCTGTACCCAATAGTCTGGATATCGATGCAAAGCAAGAGATCGATCAGCTCGGCATCTATCTTCAGGATCAAATCAGGTACGGAGAGAACTGGATTCTGACATTGAGCGGCCGCTATGACAGAGTTGATACTAAAGATGCTGATTTTTTAAGCACTACCAATACCCGCAACAGGGACAATGCCTATACCGGACGGGCAGGGCTGACTTACCTTTTTTCCAGCGGGATTGCACCTTATGTGAGCTATTCACAATCATTTCTTCCGTTACCAGGACTCGATTCCAGCAATCGCCCTTTCGAGCCGACTCGTGGCACGCAATATGAAGTCGGTGTCAAATATCAACCTGCAGGAGGAAGAAGCCTGTATACAGTGGCATTCTTTGATCTGACCAAAACCAACGTGCCTACGCCTGATCCCGATGATCCTTTTTTTCGTAACAGGCAGACTGGTGAAATCGGGTCACGTGGAGTCGAAGTGGAAGCAAGAGCAGAATTGTTACGCGGGCTGAATTTTATTGGATCGTTTACCTATCATGACGTAACCGTAACCAAAAGTACGGATATCGACAAAGATAAAATGCCAATTCAGGTGCCTCATCTCATGACTTCTGCCTGGCTGGATTATTCCCTGGGAAATCTGGGAGTAAATTGGCTGCGAGGTTTTGGAATCGGCGGAGGCGTACGCTATGTGGGAAGAATTTTCAATGACCTGGAGAATACCAGTACGACACCTTTTTATACTTTGTTTGACGCCATGCTTCGCTACGATAACGGGCCCTGGATGTTTACCATCAATGCGAGCAACCTCTTCAATAATAAATACCTGTCCTACAATGATCCCGGCTGGCGAGCCTACCCCGGTCTGGAGCGAACAGTCCTGGGTACCTTGAAATTCAGGTTTTAACCTATGGAAACAAGCCACCGGCCATGCCGGTGGTATTACAGGCAGAACCTGATGCCGGAAATCCGATCAATCAGTATCTTCTTTTCACTTGCCAAACTTTACAGCATGCTCTGGATTTTTTGGTGAGAGGTGATCCCATTTTGTTTTTCGAGGGGCAATGTAGATAGGAGGGCTATTTACATTCCAATATCGAGAAAACAATATGATCATCATCAAACATTATTTTTTATTACCATCATTTCAACGTTTGTGGAACGGCAGGGCGATCGCGCGCCTGTTCCTGATCGTGATGCTGGCTGTATCGTACCTGACCATGATATCGCCAGTCAGTGCGCAGCAATCCGGGGTTGTCAGGCATTACCACATTCCAGCCGGTTCACTGACTACTGTACTCAATGATTTCGGTCGGGAAGCAGGCATTTTGCTGTCATTCTCGACAGAGCTGACCAACAGTCTGCAAAGCGCAGGATTGAATGGTAACTATACGGCTCACGACGGATTATCTGCTTTACTGGCTGGTAGCGGGCTGGAAGCAGTAAGAACGGCTGACGGCAGCTATACCCTGAGAGGATCGTCTGCCACTGTTTCTCAACCTTCAGAGGGGGCGTTGACATTGCCGGCAATGACTGTCATGACATCCGGGATAGTTGATCCGACGACTGAGGACACTGGCTCTTATACGACCGGTTCGACCAATACTTCTACCCGTTTGCCATTGACTCTGCGCGAAACACCCCAGTCTGTCAGTGTCATGACACGCCAGCGTATGGAAGATCAAGGATTGACACAACTTTCTGATGTCGTGAATCAGACCACCGGGATGGTATTCCAGTCAGGCGGGAGCAGTCAGTCCGATTCCGCCACTTTTTATGCGCGCGGGTTTGCTGTCGATAACTATCAGATCGATGGCGTGCCGCAGATTTACAATAACTACAACCGTATTTTTCAGACCAATGATATGGCGATCTTCGATCGTGTCGAGATCGTGCGGGGCGCTAATGGCTTGATGAATAGTGTCGGCACACCCGGTGCCAGTATCAATCTGATACGCAAGCGTCCGACAGATACATTCCGGGCCGCGACGAGATTCGAAGGAGGAAACTGGGGATATCGCCGAGCCGAAGGGGATATTTCCATGCCACTGATTCCATCGGGAAAAGTGCGCGGCAGGCTGGTGGGTGTGCTGAATACCAGCGATTCCTATATCGATCGTGAGGAACAGAAAAGATCGCTGCTTTATGGGATTGTCGAGGCAGATCTGACACCTTCCACACTGGCAACGGCCGGTTTCATGTTCCAGGAGCAGGATCAAACCGCAAATGCAAGAGGCGCTTTACCGGCTTTCTACTCTGACGGGACCCGCACTACCTGGGGACGATCCGATACCGCGGCCGCAAACTGGGCTTATTCCAAAAGGAATGGTGAGATGGTATTCGTGACACTGGATCACCGCTTCAACGAGGACTGGCTGGCGAGAATATCGTGGAATCGTACAGTCACTAAATACGATGAAGTACTGGGTTATGCGCTGGGTGGTTATCCTGATAAAGCAACCGGTGCGGGAGTCAACCTCTGGGCCGGTCGCTGGAAAGGCGCGCCTACACAAAATACACTCGATGTTTACACCATGGGTTCATTTTCTCTGTTCGGACGCAAGCATGATCTGATTGCCGGGACCCTGTTCTCGTTCACGAAAGATCACACACCTACTTACCGGCTATGGTTTTTCGACAACTGGAGCAACTCGATCGGTAATATTTTCACCTGGGATGGCAATACACCCACTATGCCACCCACCAACGATACGCCTATCGGTGAGTGGGGTCAGGATGAGCAGGTTATCAGCGGCTATGCGACAGGCCGATTCAGATTACTCGATTCATTGTCCCTGATTGGGGGAGCCAGAGTAACGCACTGGAAGTTCAAGCGTTTTTCCGAAAACTATCAGACTGGCAACATAACACGGATCAATTCCAATCAGGATCCGGAAATTATTCCATTTGCAGGGATTACCTACGATTTTCTCGATAACTGGACGGTTTATGCCAGCTATACCAGTATTTTCAAGCCACAGACGGTACGCAGCGAAAATGGTGCATTTATCGATCCATTGCTGGGCAACAGTTATGAGGCAGGTATCAAGGCGGCATTCTTTGATAATCGTTTGAATCTGCATGGTGCAGTCTACAGAATTCAGCAGGATAACCTCGCCGTTGCACTGCCGAATAATGTACTGGCACCGGATGGTTCAACCGCTTACCGGTCAGTATCCGGGGCCAGAACCGATGGTTTCGAGATGGAACTGGCCGGTATGCTGACCCGGAACTGGCAGGCATCAGTCGGGTTTGCTCATAACGTAACGGAAGACCGGGATAAAGTGAAGCTGAATACCCAGGTTCCCCGGAATACGTTCAAACTGTTTTCCACTTACCGTTTTCCGACTGTTGCAGAAGGTTTGACGATCGGTGGTGGCGTACGCTGGCAGAATCGCATCTATCGTAATGACCAGGGTCCTGCCAGAGTCGAGATTTCCCAGGGCGGTTATGCGGTGGTTGATCTGATGGCGCGCCTCGAGATTACCAAAATGGTCGCTTTATCCGCCAATCTCTACAATCTCTTCGATGAGAAGTATTACCAAACGGTACCGGCGAGTTACTACGGCGCACCGCGTAATGTTCGTGTTGCACTCAATATAAGATTCTGAAGCAACATCTTGCCGGCTGTTGTAAACGGCCGGCAGCCAGGGAATCTCTGATCAAATCCCAACATAGCTATGACCTTCATCGCGCTTCTTGCGATCATCATGATTTTGCCTGTAATGTGGCTCATGGAGGGCTTGGTCAGAGGCGCTCAAGGTGAGTGTAATGGCTGGAAATGTTGTTGCAAATAGGGGTATGACTTGACAGGTATCCGTTCCAAATAAATAATAATTATTCCTATTATTGTTATCTCAAATCAGGCTTAAGCTTTATTGTTCGAACCCCATCGTGACGATCCAGAATCCGGAAAATTCCCTTGCTTCCTGCAGTATCGAGTCGCTCTATTGCCATCATCACAAATGGCTGGTGGGGTGGTTGCGTCGCAGGCTGAGCAATGCTCTGCAGGCTCCGGATCTGGCGCATGATATTTTTTTGCGGATTCTGAGCAAGGATTCACTCCCTGTCATTCATGAGCCACGTGCGCTGCTCACTACGATCGCACAGGGTATCGTAGCCAATTTCCATCGTCATCAGCGCATCGAACAGGCATATCTCGATGCACTGGCACAGATACCGGAGTCATTGGCGCCGTCACCCGAGGCTCAGGCCATCATGCTGGAAACACTGGTGGAAATCGATGCGCTGCTGGATGGTATGCCGCCTCTGGTACGCAAGGTTTTTCTGTTGTCACAGATCGATGGCCTGCGTCAGAGCGAGATCGCTCAGCGTTGCGGTATTTCTGTTCCCACTGTCAAGCGTTATGTAGCAAAAGCGCTGGAACAATGCTGCTTTATCGGATGATCAGGAAGTGTTTACGGGTGGATCAGTACCCTATAGCAAAATTGTTGTTTGATATCTGATGCCTGATACCGAAGAAATAGCCAGAGATTCGGTCGTACCACCAGATGTGCGGCGTCAGGCGGTCAACTGGCTGGTGGAATTACAGTCTGATATCGTGACGGATGAAACACGTGATCAGTGGCAGAAATGGCGCATGTCTCATCCTGATCATGAATACGCCTGGCAGCAGGTAGAGGTTTTTTCCAGAAAATTGCGGGGACTTCCTTCTCCACTGGCACATGCTGCTCTGACTCCTCCTCATTCTTCGAGCCGGCGCAGAGCAATCAAGGCGCTGACTGTATTGATTTTCCTGGGTGGTGGAACATGGGTGGCCGGAGAAGGGCGGCTCTGGTGCTGGTGGCCGGAAGATTACTGTACCGGTATCGGTGAGCACCGGGCTGTTACGCTTTCCGATGGAACAGGTATAGAACTCAATTCCGGTAGCGCCATTACGGTCAATTTTGACGATACACGGCGTCTGATCCGTTTGATGAATGGGGAGATCATGGTGACCACTGCGCCTGACCCCCGGCTGGCGAATGGAATCGGGGCTGCACGTCCTCTGCTGATTGAGACTGCACAGGGAATATTGCGTGCGATCGGGACACGTTTTACCGTGCGCCAGTTCGATGTGTCACAACAAGGCAAAAGTAGCGTGGCAGTATTCGAAGGTGCAGTCGAGATTCAACCGATCACCGGTCGTTTGCGACAGTTGGAAGTCGGCCAGCAGGCAGCTTTCACACGTGATGGCGTGATCGCTGTGGGAATGGCATGTGAGGCTGATACTGCCTGGCGTCAGGGCATGATCGTCGCGAGAGATATGCCGCTCATTGATTTTCTGGCTGAGCTGGGGCGCCATCGATCCGGCTGGTTGAGTTGTGACCCGGCTGTTGCACAGCTGAAAGTAACCGGGACCTATCCACTGGCAGATATCGGCAAGATACTGGCCATATTGCAGAAGACTCTGCCGATCGATGTGCAGCTGTTTACCCGATACTGGATTCGGGTAGGAGCACGGCAGGAGGATACATGATCAACAGTGCGTATACAGACTCTATTTTTCGCAGACGCATGCAGATAGGGGTTCTACCTGCATAAAAATTGAGAAACATTATTCCGGGTGAAAACGAATATGAAATCCAATGCTGATAGTTTGACAGACACTGCTACTGAATCCGATCCTCCCGTACGGGGATTCCGCCAGCGGATGACCTGGCTGCATACCTGGGGAGGATTATGGGCCGGCTGGGTACTGTTTGCCATTTTTCTGACAGGAACGCTGGGGGTATTCGATGATGCCATTACCCGCTGGATGAAACCGGAACGGCCGCTTGTAGCGGAAGTGGCGCCGGGCAGCGCCGAGCAGCGGGCACAGGCCGTCCGCCTGGCTCAGACCTACCTGCAGCAGGCGATGCCCCGGGGAGAATTCTGGAGTATCGGATTACCGGGTGAATCCGATCCGGCTATCCGTCTGTTCTGGCGGGAAAATGAAGATGCCAAGTTTCAGCAGACACGACTCGATCCGGTGACTGGTACAGAACTGGATAAGGCGGTCGATCGTGAAACCGAAGGTGGTCACCATTTCGTGCATATGCACTTCGAGTTTCATGCCGGGGAAGCCGGTATCTGGATGGTAGGATTTTTTGCCATGATCATGCTGGTTGCTCTGGTCAGTGGTGTCATTACGCATAAACGTATCTTCAAGGATTTTTTCACTTTTCGACCGAAGAAAGGCCAGCGATCATGGCTGGATGCGCATAATGTCGCATCGGTACTGACACTGCCTTTCCAGTTCATGATTGTCTATACCGGGCTGGCCATTTTTTATTCACTTTATATGCCGGCGGGCATATTCGCACACTATCCGAACAAGGATACTTATTTCTCGCAGTTGCTGTCCCGACCGGCTCCCCGGGAAGAGACCCATATCGATGCACAGGTGGCATCACTGGATAAATTGCTGCTGACTGCTGAAACGGAGCTGGGCAGACGAGCCAGCTTCGTTTCTGTCAACCATCCAGGTGACAGCAGTGCTTCTGTTACGGTGTTCGGCCTTTTCGATGAAGAGGAAAATGAAAAATATCTGCTTCCGCCAGGTAGTGGCAATGTGATATTCGATGGGATCACCGGTGAAACGCTGGATATACAGATGTCGGGCGATCATCGCGGAGGGGAGGCACAGGCCGTCCAGCGGGTGATGGGGACTTTACATTTTGCAAGGTTTGGCGGCGACACCATCAAATGGCTCTATTTTATCAGTGGGCTGGCTGGCGCAATCATGATGGCGACCGGTTCCATTCTGTTCATGGTCAAGCGGCGGCAAAAGGCGTTGAATGAATTTGGTTCGCATACGCGCAGAGTCTATCGTCTCATCGAAACACTCAATGTCGCCGTCATTGCCGGGCTGTGCATTGCTTGTATTGCTTATCTGTGGAGTAACCGATTGATTCCGGTCGGGATCGAAGATCGGTCGCACTGGGAAATCACCACCTTTTTCACTGTCTGGCTGATGGCATTGCTGCATGCCTCGATTCGCCCTGTTGCCAGTGCCTGGGTGGAACAATTATCACTGGCGGCACTGCTGTGTCTGGCATTGCCACTGCTCAACTGGCTGACCACCGGCCAGCAGGTGCTGACTTACGGATTGCAGGGAGACTGGGAAAGGGTGGGTGTGGAATTGACCGTCATCGGCCTCGGTCTGCTGCTGGCAACGATGGCGCAAAAGGCTCGCAGCATGGCACCTGTTTTGCCGCCTCGATCTGCGGTAGTTGCTACTCAGCAGAAAACAATCACTGCGTCCGTCCCATACCGTAACAGCATTCTGATGCGCGTACTGGCTGCGACATTGGGAGGATATGCAGTTGCCAGCGGATTGGCGATCCTGTTGCCCATGGTGTTGCCGATAGCCCGGGCAGAAGCGGTATTGGCATCCACGCTGCTCAGTTTTGCTGCCTACACAGGAGTGATCATCTGGGTTTTTTCTGCGCGAGCACCGAAACGGGCATGGCAGGGTGTATTTTTTCTGGCTATCGGTTGTGCACTGACTATTTTGTTCAATGCTACTTTTGGAGGAATGTGAAATGTCCGTTCCATTGGCTGCGCTTGCAGCGTTTACACTGGCGTATGCCGGAATGACGGGCCTGAGCCTGGCCATGCCGCGCCATTATGAACAGGTGGCCGGGCAGCGTGTACTGCCCTCCGGCCGGCGTCATTTCTTCAGGATCCTGGGCTGGCTGTTGTTGATACTGGCGGTTGTACCCTGTATACAGGCATGGGGGACGGCTGTCGGTGTGGTGGTATGGTTCGGATTTCTGACAGCGGGCGGGTTACTGATCATTCTGATGTTGCCCTATTTGCCACGTCTGGCTGCTCTGGCCGCCGCGGGGACAACGATTGCCGGTGTGCTGATATTGCTTGTCACATAAAAACTGCTGGCTTGCTGCAGCAGTATCGGATTGCTGTCCGCTCGTATTGCTTGTGCGGTGTGCGAAGACAGCAGCAGAAATCGCTTTACGATATCGATGAAATCATTCGATGGCATCGATAATCCCGGATTTATTTTATCGTTACCGAGGCTTCACTGAATGGCTGTTTCCACATCGGGCCGGCGCAAGAATCGCTGGCTGTTTTTGCTTCTCCTGATTGTTCTGCTGACCGGCACAGGCATGTGGTGGCAGGGTGATGCTGATCCTGCCTATCAGACGGTACCAGTCGCCCGTGGTGATATCGAAGCCAGTGTCGCTGCAATCGGTACGCTGCAACCACTGAAATCGGTCGAGATCGGCGCTCAGGTTTCAGGACAGATCATGCGATTACATGTGGAGGTTGGCGATACGGTCGAAAAAGGTCAGCTGCTGGCTGAGATCGACGCTCGTGTCCATCAGGCGACAGTCGATGCCGGGCGGGCCCAATTGGCCGGTCTGCGAGCCCAGCTGGCTGATCAGAGGGCACAGCATGAGCTGGCCAAACAGCAGTATGCACGTCAGCAGCAGATGGAAAAGGATGACGCCACACGGTTGGAGGATGTACAGGTGGCTGCTGCCGCCCTCAAATCTGCAGCTGCGCGTATCGACCAACTGCGTGCCCAGATCCAGCAGGTCAGCTCCACGCTCAAGGGTAATGAAACGCTGCTCGGATTTACCCGCATTTATGCACCTATTGCCGGGGTGGTGGTCGGGGTCGACGCCAAAGAAGGGCAGACACTGAACGCAACCTATCAGATTCCGACAGTTCTGCGCGTAGCTGATCTGACCCGGATGACCGTATGGACCGATGTTTCCGAAGCAGATATCCGGCAGATCAAGGCTGGCATGCCGGTTTATTTCACCACACTGGGAGGAGATCGGCGTCGCTGGCACAGCACCGTGCGGCAGATATTGCCTGCGCCTCCCCAGGCAGTTCCGGCACAGGGAGGGGGTGATAACAACAAAACGCCGGCGGCGGGTACCAAAGCTGTGCAATATACCGTTTTGTTCGATGTCGACAACAGCGATGGTGAGCTGATGCCGCAAATGACGGCACAGGTCATATTTATGATTGCCAGTGCCAGTAATGTACTGACCGTTCCGATACCTGCCTTGTCATCGGTGGAGCGGAAAGATCAGAATGATCTGTACCAGGCACGCATCCTGGGTCAGGATGGTCAGGTGCAGGTACGCGAGTTGCAGCTTGGTATACGTAACCGGTTGCAGGGTGAAGTCGTGGCCGGGCTGAAGGAGGGGGAGCAGATCATTGTCAGTGAACAGACTGAATCGACCAAGCCTCGGAGATTCCGGTGGTAAGTACTGACCTACCGCCGCTCATCGAGCTGAGAGGTATCCGCAAGCGTTATGGCGGAGGAGACAAGCCGGAAGTCGAAGTGTTGCACGGTATCGATCTGGATATCCGGGCAGGTGAGTTTATCGCCATCGTCGGGTCATCAGGATCGGGTAAATCCACACTCATGCATCTGCTGGGCTGTCTGGATCGACCCAGCAGCGGCAGTTATCGGTTTGCCGGAGAAGATGTTTCCACTTTCGGATCGGATGAGTTGGCCTGGCTGCGGCGCAAGGCGTTTGGCTTCGTGTTTCAGGGTTACCATCTGATCCCGACTGAATCAGCCCGGGAGAATGTGGAAATCCCGGCGATTTATGCTGGTTTGCCGCCGGGTGAACGGATGCAGCGTGCTGCCGATCTGCTCGGACGGCTCGGCCTGAGCGATAAACTTAACAATCGCCCCAACCAGCTTTCCGGAGGTCAGCAACAGCGTGTTTCGATTGCCCGTGCCCTGATGAACGGCGGGCATATCATTCTGGCCGATGAGCCGACCGGCGCACTCGATTCCAGAAGCGGCGCCGAAGTGATGGAACTGCTCCGTGAACTGGCCGGCGCTGGCCATACTGTCATTCTCATCACCCATGACCGTGATGTAGCCGCACAGGCCCAGCGGGTAGTCGAAATCCGCGATGGCCGGATCGTGGCAGATAGCGTGACTGACCGGCAGCCGAGCGAACAGCCGCTTCTGCATCACGCCGGACTGTCATCGCTGGAGATGACCCAAGCCCATGAGGATACCGGCACACCATTCTGGCAGGGGTTGCATGAAACGATCCGGGCTGCCTGGCGCGTCATGTGGATTCACCGTGTGCGTACCAGTCTTACACTGCTGGGGATCGTCATCGGGGTGGCCTCTGTCATCGTCATGCTGGCTATCGGTGAAGGGACCAAACAGCGGGTGATTGATCAGATGGGATCAATGGGGACGACCATTATGTATATGAGCAGTGATGTTCCGTCCACAGGTGGGCCGGTAGGGGTGATCACTGAAGAAGATCTGGATGAGGTGGCACGTTTGCCAGAAATCAGCCGGGTCATGCCAGTGATTGGTGATCCGATTCTGGTAAGGCATCAGAATGTAGATAAACAGATCTATGTATTTTCCAGCCCTTATATCATGCCGATGGTTCATCACTGGCGTGTGGCACAAGGACGTTTTTTTACCGAGACGGAAGATCGTGAACTGGCTCCCGTGGTTGTCCTCGGCCATAAAATCTATCGCAGCTTTTTTCCGCATCTGTCGAACCCGGTGGGTCAATATCTGCTGATTGGTACCTCCCCGTTCGAAGTGATCGGGGTCATGGCTGAACGCGGTGCCGAATCCGGCTCCCAGAATTATGACGATATGGTATTCATTCCTTATCGGGCCGGCCGCGCACGCGTCTATCAGGCGCAGGAACAGCCTGACTACATCGTCATGGAAGCAGCTTCGATGGATCAGGTACAGGAAGCTGAAGAAGCAATCAGAGCGCTGCTGCTGGAGCGCCATGGACGCGAGGATTTTCGTATTGGTAATGCAGCAGCCAGATTGAAGACGCAACTGGAAACGCGCGATACCATGACCAGGATGCTGGGTCTGGTCGCAGCGGTGTCACTCCTGGTCGGGGGAATTGGTGTGATGAATGTCATGCTGATGACCGTCCGGGAACGCACGCGCGAGATCGGCATCCGGATGGCGACCGGTGCGCGGGAATACGACATTCTCAGCCAGTTCCTGATCGAAGCGATGCTGGTGACGATCACAGGAGGGACGGTGGGTGTGATACTTGGGTTGACAGTAGGCGCATTGCTTGTTTTCTGGGAGGTACCGGTCGTTTTTTCATTTGGTGTGATGATCGGCGCATTTGCCTGTGCAGTGATCACCGGGCTGATATTCGGCTATATGCCGGCCCGGACCGCAGCGCGGCTGGATCCGGTCGTGGCATTGTCTTCGGAGTGAATCGCCAGATGAACAGAGTCGTATTATTTCTTTTGGTATGGTTGCCGGCTGCTTGTACCAGCCTGACTGCGCCGGAATCGAATATGCCATCGGAAGCCATCAATGTACCGGCACAGTGGCGCGCAACGTCTGATCTTGCTGCGCCGGATGTCACGCGCGACTGGTGGCGCAGTTTCGGTAGCACAGAGCTGGAGCTATTGATCGTTCAGGCGCAAAAACAGAGTCTCAATGTCGTCGCCGCGGTGGCGCGTGTGCACCAGGCCGAAGCTGCCGCCCGCATTGCCGGCGCACCGTTACTGCCGGAGTTGTCTGCCAATGCCGATTTCAGCAGGAGAGGGCAATATGGTGACAATGCATTTCACGACAATACTTTTTCCGGTGGGCTGGCAGCCAGCTATGAAATCGACTTCTGGGGCAAGAATCGTGCACGGCGTGATGCTGCACGGGCGATTCTGCGCGCAACTGAATTTGATCACGATACGGTTTCACTGACAGTCACTGCCGGTACGGCCCAGCTATGGCTGCAGACAACGGCATTGCGTCAGCGTATCGATATTGCCGAGCGTAATCTGGATAATGCCAGCCGTTTATTGACACTGGTGGAAGCACGCCGGCGGGCAGGTGCCGCTACGCTACTGGATGTGGCACGACAACGCGGACTGGTGGCTGCACAACAGCGTTTCCTGGCTGCTCTGCACCAGCAGGCAAGCGATACGCAAACCGCTCTGGCGGTGCTGCTGGGTCTGCCGGCTTCCACGTTTACCGTGAAAAGCAGCCGGCTCGATGCGCTGCAGGTACCTTCCATCAGTGCCGGATTGCCATCCGATCTGCTGGTGCGCCGGCCGGATATCGCCAGTGCTGAAGCACAACTGGCAGCAGCAAATGCCAGCATCATCGCTGCCCGTGCGGCCATGTTCCCAAGTCTGCAGCTGACTGCCAGCATGGGAGTCGTGACACCTCTCGATGGCCCTCTCTACGGTGTTGCGGCTGGTCTGATGGCGCCGATCTTCAATGCGGGCCGGCTGGCGGCCGGACGTGATCTGGCCGTTGCTCAACATGAGGAATTATTGGCAGGTTATCGCAGTATCATCATCAGTGCATTCGGCAATGTCGAAGTGGCGCTCAATGCGGTAACGGGTTACGACCTGCAGGCAACCGCACAAACGCAGGAGCTCATCCAGGCCCGGCGGGCGTTCGATCTGGCTGAATCACGCTACAAGGCGGGCGCGGAGACTCTGATAACGTTGCTCGACGTGCAACGCACCCTCTATGCTGCGCTGGACAATGTTATGCAATTCAAACTGCTGACTCTGCAGGCCAGAGTATCGCTCTACCGGGCGCTGGGAGGCGGGTGGAAGACTGTTGCTGATGCTCGTCCGAATGTTTTGTGACCGTGGAAAGTAGTGACCATCTATTCGAGATTGCATTGCAGGCCAATCGTACATCTTACAGAATGCGAACTATTATCATTAATATCATCTGATCGGAAGACGGAAAATGACCATCCCGGTTGTCAAGCTGGTAACGTGGCAGCAAGCGCATGATCTGTACAATAATCATCATGGCTGGTTGCAGAAATGGCTGTATCGCAGGCTGGGTAATACTCTCGATGCAGCAGATATTGCCCAGGATGTATTCATGCGGGTACTTACTCGCCGGCAACCCTCCCAGATACACGAACCACGGGCATATCTGTCTTCCATCGCCCGTGGCTTGGTCGTCGATCACTAGCGTCGGCGCGAGCTGGAGCAGGTCTGGCTGGAGATACTGGCAGTTCTGCCTGAGCCCGAAACGCCTGCCCCTGAAAGCCGCCTGATCTTTCTGGAAACGCTGGTCGAGATAGACCGGGTGCTCGATTCACTCAAACCGGCAGTACGCACCGCCTTTCTGCTGGCACAGATCGATGGGCTGACCTGTTCGCAGATCGCAAAGCCCGTACGACCCGTGGAAGCCAGTACCACGCTGTGGGAGCATGGCATGCTGCTGGCTCGTGACATGCATCTCGGTGAGCTGATCGCCGAACTGAACCGCTATCACCGCGGTATCCTGCGTTGTGATCCCTCTGTTGCCAGTCTGGCCATCTCCGGTGCTTTCCCGGTGACTGACATACCCGCCAGTCTGAGTCTGCTGGAAACGACTCTGCCGGTACGCATCAGCAGCACCACTTCCTGGTGGATTACGGTGCAGGCTCGTTGATCCGCTGGTTGGGGGTCGGCATTCATGCCCGTATGGACATGGACATCGCTCTTGGATAGAACTCAGACTTATCTAGTCTGACTTTTATAGTTTGGAGGTTAGCCATGCAAAGCTGGCAAATGCAGACCGCCAAGGCATAGTTTTCGGAACGGGTCAATTCTTATATCTATATTGATATTGCTTATATTATTCTTATAATAAGCAGATGAACAGAATCATCTGGAAAACAAAAGCGATTAAGCAGGTGCTGAAATTGCCAAGGCAAACGGCGCAAGTTATCCGGGATACTGTTGAAGAAAAATTGTCAGTATTTCCTGATTGTAACAGTATCAAGAAACTGACAAATCACCGGTATCCCTACCGTTTGCGTAGCGGGGGACTATAGAGTTTTCTTTGATTTCGATAGAGAAATCCATATCATTAATATTCAGGAAGTTAAAAAGCACGATGAGACCACTTACTAACTATCAAACTATCAATGATGTAGATGGACGGCCTGCCTTTGTCGTTATTCCCTACGCTGATTTTGTGCATTCCCAGGTATACGTGCCTAAAGATGGTGCGCCACACGCTGTCGTCAGTAAAGCTATCAATGGAATGAGTATGCTGCAAGCCTGGCGTGAATACCTGATGCTGACCCAGGAAGAAATGGCTAAACGCATGGAGATCACGCAAGCAGGCTATGCACAGATTGAGGCTGCCAAGCGTCCGCGCAAGGCAACGCTTGAGAAAGCCGCGGCGGCGATGGGTATCACCCTGGAACAATTAGCGTACTATATAGTGTAGTCACAAGATATCAGCCCAGAGGGCGATACATCTAATTTGCACGGCAGCAAGGAAAGAAGAGGTGTTTTT
>ENA-UOUJ01000749-UOUJ01000749.1-activated-sludge-metagenome-genome-assembly--contig:-NODE-749-length-19704-cov-14.236043_pt1 | contig 19704 bp, 12 predicted proteins | sample MGYA00249839_ERZ747224 | MGnify/ENA primary metagenome ERZ747224 (study PRJEB28782, sample SAMN03220277) | activated sludge metagenome | biome: wastewater; feature: sewage sludge; material...
TAAATTATATAGTACTTTCATGCCTTTACGAATTAAATGCCTAATCCTATTATCAAATTTCTCACATTTCCACATTCTGTATTTGCCTTATCTTTAGCGCCCTTAATTTTTTGTATAATCGAATAATAAAAAAAGTCATGAGCGTAACTTTAGGCAACCGCGAATATTTTCCCGGTATCAGCAAAATCAAATTCGAAGGGTCTCAGTCAGACAACCCGCTTTCTTATAAATGGTATGACGAAAACAGGGTAGTGGCCGGCAAAACCATGAAGGAACATCTTCGTTTTGCCGTGGCATACTGGCATACCTTCTGCGGAACCGGCGGGGATCCTTTCGGCCCGGGCACCAAACGGTTTTCATGGGACGCCAGTCAGGATGCCGTACAACGTGCAAAAGATAAAATGGACGCTGCTTTTGAGTTCATCACCAAGTTAGGCGTTCCTTATTATTGTTTTCATGATATAGACCTGGTGGATGAAGGAAACTCTCTTTCCGAATATGAAAGCCGCCTGCAGGCAATTGTGGATTATGCAAAGGCCAAGCAGGAAGCCAGCGGCGTAAAGCTTTTGTGGGGAACCGCCAATGTGTTCTCTAACCCGCGCTATATGAACGGCGCTTCTACCAATCCCGACTTTAATGCGGTAGCCTATGCCGGTGCGCAGGTGAAAAACGCGTTGGATGCCACTATTGCTTTAAAAGGCGAGAACTATGTGTTTTGGGGAGGCAGGGAAGGATATATGACGCTACTGAATACCCAGATGAAACGGGAACTGGATCACCTGGCTAATTTTTTAACGATAGCACGCGATTATGCCCGGCGCAATGGTTTTAAAGGTACTTTTTTTATTGAGCCCAAACCCTGCGAGCCTACCAAGCACCAGTATGATTACGATAGCGCAACAGTGATCGGCTTTTTACGTCATTATGGCTTAGACAAAGATTTTAAGCTCAATATTGAAGTTAATCATGCTACTTTAGCCGGGCATACTTTTCAGCATGAGCTGCAGGTGGCAGCCGATAATGGGATGCTGGGCAGCATGGATGCCAACCGGGGCGATTACCAGAACGGGTGGGATACCGACCAGTTCCCCACTAATCTCAATGAATTGGCAGAATCTTTACTTATTATTCTTGAAGCAGGCGGCTTTGCAGGAGGCGGTATCAATTTCGATGCTAAAACACGCCGGAACTCAACCGACCTGGAAGATATTTTTCATGCGCATATCGGCGGTATGGACGCCTTTGCCCGGGCCCTTGTTATTGCTGATAATATATTGCAAAAATCTCCTTACCTGAAATTCCGCAAAGAACGCTACGCTTCATTTGACAACGGCGCCGGTAAAGATTTTGAAGAAGGTAAGCTGCAATTAGAAGACCTGAGAAATTTTGCGGCGCAACACGGTGAGCCTGCGCAGTTGAGCGGTAAGCAGGAATGGCTTGAAAATATCATCAACCAGTATATCTGAAATAACCGCGCTTAAAATCATCATTTTGCCGTAGGTTTGCTGGCTTTTTTAAAAACCAGTGATCAAAATAAAATAAAAAATATACGGATGAAACTTTCTTCGAGATTACAGAAATTTAATGAGCCGGAAACTTTAAAAATGGCAAAGCTGGGCCGTGAATTAAGGGCTAAAGGTGTAGATGTGATTGACCTTAGCCTGGGTGAGCCCGATTTTGATACGCCCGACCATGTTAAACAATACGCAAAAAAAGCCATTGACGATAACTACAGCCATTACACGCCTGTTGCGGGGTACGCCGATCTGCGTGAAGCAGTATGCACCAAGTTAAAACGCGATAATAATTTAGACTATAAGCCGGAAAATATTCTTGCATCAACCGGCGCCAAGCAAAGTTTGGCGAATGTAATACTGGCGGTTGTGGATATCGGGGATGAAGTGATCATTCCCACGCCTTACTGGGTTACCTATTCGGAACTGGTGCGCCTGGCAGACGGCAAACCGGTATTCGTTCAGTCGTCTATAGAAAGTAATTACAAAATTACGCCGGAGCAGTTGGAAGCGGCTATTACGCCCAAAACAAAGCTGTTTATGTTTTCTTCGCCCTGTAATCCTTCCGGTTCTGTATATAGCAGGGAAGAATTAAAAGGCCTGGCTGAGGTATTTAGCAAGCACCCGGATGTGCTTATTATTTCGGATGAAATATATGAATACATCAACTATAAAGGGAAGCATGAAAGCATTGCGCAGTTTGCCGGTATTAAAGACCGTGTAATTATTGTAAACGGCTTAAGTAAAGGATTCGCCATGACCGGCTGGCGGCTTGGTTATATAGCTGCCGACCCGGCCATTGTAAAAGGTTGTGAAAAATTACAGGGACAGCTTACCAGCGCCACCTGCTCCATTACGCAGCGGGCAGCTATTGAAGCCCTTACCGGTGACCTTACCGCTTCTCACGATATGCTAAAAGCATTTACGGATCGCCGTAAGCGCATACTGGAATTACTTTCGGCAATTCCCGGTGTGGCATGTGCTGAGCCCGATGGCGCTTTTTATGTATTTCCGAAAGTAGACGCTTATTTTGGGAAGAAGCATGGAGAAACCGTTATTGCCAATGCCGACGACCTGTGCATGTATTTATTGAATACGGCGCATGTATCTACGGTAACCGGAACCGCATTTGGCGAACCCACCTGCATCCGTATTTCTTTTGCCAACAGCATGACCAATATTGAAAAAGCGGTGGAACGCATTAAAAAAGCCCTGGCTGCTTTGCAATAAAATAGTTGAATAGGTATTGCTAAGATCTACAGCTACAAAGACACGAAGCCACAAACCATTTTCCTTTGTGACTTCGTGTCTTTGTGGCAAAAAACAACAATTTACGAAATAGGAAAGTATGAAGAAGCTGCATGTTTTTCTGTTGCTGTTTTTTACGGCCTCTGCATTGTTTGTTACCGCACAGGATACCGTTTATTTTAAAAACGGCTTAATGGCTAACGGGCTACACCGTTATGGCCGGGAAGCGTTGTATACCGATCTGCTGGCTTACCAGTTATACACCCATACCCTGCAGCAGCCGCGGGAAAACGGTGTGCTGGCTGAAAAAGCCGGTCAGCAGGAAATAAAATGGGTGGCTGTTACGGCAGACAGTTTGAACAATTTCAGGATGCCTCTGCAACCGGGTATGAGAGGAAGGGGCATGGGCTTTTTCAATAGCGGCTACCTGTATGTTACCTATACCGCAGATAAGGAAAAAAAGGCGCTGCTCAATACAATGGGCAGCAGCAGCGTGTATGTAAACGGAGCGCTGCATACCGGCGATCCATATGCTTCAGGCTGGTTATATATTCCAATAAAATTGAAAAAGGGACTCAATGAATTTTATATCCGCTCGGGCTTTCGCACAACGGCCAGCCTTGTTTTTCCTGTAAAACCTGTTAATTTAAATACCGAAGACCCTACATTGCCGGTAATCGGCTCACAAAATAATAACGCATTGCTGCAGGGCGCCGTAGTTGTGATCAATACCTCTTCGAAGCCGCTTCAGCATGTAAAGATCAAAAGTAATGTGGCGGGAAATGAAATGGTCTCCGATTTGCCTGTTATACCGGCCATGAGTACCCGGAAGGTTCCCTTTTCGTTTAATGCAGGCCATGTTGCACAAAAAGGTATGTACGAAATGACGCTGCTGCTCACAGACGGTAATAAAACGCTGGATGAAAAGCATGTATCCATTGAAGTAGTGGGGCAGGACGAACCGTACAGCAATACCTTTGTGAGCGCTATTGACGGAAGTCTTCAGTATTACGCGGTAACCCCGCAATCGGGTGCTAACACGGTAAACGCTGCATTGTTCCTTTCTGTTCATGGCGCCGGAGTGGAAGCCATTGGCCAGGCCAGGGCTTATAAACCGAAAGACTGGGGCATACTGGTGGCAGCTACCAACCGCAGGCCACGCGGTTTTAACTGGGAAGACTGGGGAAGGTTAGACGCGATGGAAGTATTGAATATTGCTAAGGAAAAGTTTAACCCCGATCCCCAGCGCATATACCTTACAGGCCATTCAATGGGTGGGCACGGTACCTGGTTTTTGGGCGCTGCTTACCCCGAACTGTGGGCGGCTATTGCGCCCAGCGCGGGCTATCCTACATTAAAAGAATACGGTTCGCACGATGGAAAGATACCCGACAGCACCAGTTCAGCCGTAGAGAAAATATTATTGCAGGCCGGTAACCAGAGTGATGTGGTGCAACTGGCTGAAAATTACAAACCTTTAGGCGTATATATCTTTCATGGCGATTCGGACCGGGTGGTTTCAGTAAACTATGCACGGCAAATGAGAAAAGTGCTGGCGGATTTTCATACGGATTTTGCATATAAAGAGTATCCCGGGGGCAGCCATTGGTTCAGCAATGAAAGTGTGGATTGGCCTCCTTTATTCAATTTCTTTAAATCGCACACCATATTGCCTGACAGCGCTGTAAATACGATTGATTTTAAAACTTCGAGTCCCGGTATATCTTCTTCCTATCGCTGGGCAACTATACAACAACAAACTCTTCCTTTGCAGTTTAGCCGTATTCAACTGAGCAGGAACCTGGCTGCCAAAACCATAACCGGTTCAACCGGAAATGTACAGACCCTGAAACTGAATGTAGGCCAGTTCGGAGCAGGCGCATCCATTACAGTAACATTAGATAGTTTGGCGCCCCTGCTCTATACCGTTAGTAATGCCGCAGACAGCATCTGGCTTCAAAAGCAAAACAACCGGTGGCAGGTGGCTAAGGTGCCCGGCATAGATGAAAAAGGGCCGCAGCGTTATGGCACCTTTAAAGAGGCCTTTAATCATAACATGGTTTTTGTATATGGCACAAAGGGAAACAAAGCTGAAAATGAATGGGCGTTTAATAAAGCCCGTTATGATGCGGAAACCTGGTATTACAGGGGCAACGGGGCTGTTGATATCATAGCAGACAAAGTATACGATGCGGATCAATATGCAGGAAGGAACGTGATCTTATATGGCAATGCCAGCACCAATGCCGTATGGCAAATATTACTGACCGATGCCCCGGTACAGGTAAGCCGTAACCATGTGCGTGCAGGAGCCAATGCATGGAGCGGCGATGACCTGGCTGTATATTTTACCTGGCCCATAAAAAATTCGCCGCTAACATCCGTAGGTGTTGTTGCGGGCACGGGCTTAAAAGGCATGAATGCTGCCAATGCCAACCAGTATTTTGCCGGTGGCAGCGGCTTCCCCGATTACATGATCTTTCGCTTTGATATGCTGCGCGATGGCAGCCAGGCTATTGAGCTGGCAGGCTTTTTTGATAACAGCTGGCAAATGGATGTAAAGAACCAGGCCGGCGGCGAATAGCGGGGTGAAGGTAAGTGAATAGGCCATTGGCAATGGTGAACCCACCATTCACCACGTCTCACGTCTCACGTTTGGCACGGCACTAACCTTTAACAGGTTCCCCTGCATTTAAATAAGTAATAACCGCCCTGATCTCGCCATGTGAATAAGCATCTCCGAGTTTTTCTTTAACAGGCGATGTGGCAAAGCCGGCGCCCGTTTCTTCAATGGCTTTGCAAATGGCTGCTATTTTTTCTTCAGAAAGAATATCCGTTATTTTAATTTCACCTGTTGGAATAAATCTTGATAAATGCCCTTCAATAGTACCTGTGGTCAGCTCCCTGAGCTGTGCAATTTCGGCTATGCTTTTCCCTTCCATGAACAGTTCAAGGCTCATGCGCTGTGTATCGCCCTTTTTAGCTTTTGCCGTAATACTGGTTTCCGCTGCAGCTATTGTTTCCTCAACGGTGGCCGGTTTTTTTTGCATTTCTGCTAATTGCAGTAAATCGGATAACTGCGTTCCTTTCAGTAAGCCTTCCGACAACTGAACAGCCTGTGCGATCTGTTGTTTTTTCCTGGTAATATCCAGTTCTATGCTGCGCAGCTCCTTCAGGTATTTCTTTACTTTCTTTTTTACCTTCATCTCATTGGCATGTTGTTTCAGGGAAGCCAGCATTTTTTCTAGTGATTGAGTGAAGTAGGCAAATGCAGCGGTAACGCGTTCATGCAGCTTGGTAAATCCATTTGCTTCAGCCTCAGTAATCAATGCGGTTAGTTGTTTGTTGAATTTGTCGCTTACTTCCAGCTGCGATTGCGCCAGTGCTACTAAACTTTGTGCCCATTGTATAGCGGTGTTCTTGTCGGGAATCTGGCGATGCGCGTATGCTTCGTAATGTATACTAATGTTTTGGGTGAGCTTAATAAAATTAAAGGCATGGGTTAATGAAAAGGTAACGAAGCGTTTCTGTTCCTGCTGTAGCTGTTCCTGCATTTCTTCATCGTCCATTTCGCTTTGGGCAAAGGTTAATACCCGCGGATCGGTATGGATGCATTGCGGATGTATCCTTGAATAGAGCACCAGCCCGTTGAGCGCAGTAAGCCGGCTCAGCGCCACATATACCTGCCCGGGTGCAAAGGAAGCGCCAGCATCAATAATGGCTTTTGTAAATGTAAGCCCCTGGCTTTTATGAATGGTAATGGCCCAGGCCAAACGGAGCGGATATTGTGTAAAAGCACCTAATTCTTCTTCCTCAATATTGTCTTTTTCCTTATTGTAGTTGTAGCGGATGTTTTTCCATGTTTCCTTTTCAAGCAGCAGCTCATTATCATCACCGGGGAATTTTACATAAATCTTGTCGCCGGCAATACGGCTTATCATGCCAATCTTTCCATTATAGTACCTCCTTACTTCACCTTTGTCGTTTTTGGTGAACATAATTTGAGCGCCGGGTTTCAGCCTTAATATTTTTTCGGCAGGAAGCGCCCGCTCATTGAAGTCGCCTGTTAGTTCTCCTGTAAAAGCAGATGATTTGCCGGGAAGCTTTTCCAGTTCCTGCCTGTTGATCTGGTCGGCGCGTGCATTGTGCGTGGTAAGCACAATAAAATTTTCTTCCTTAGGCGGCTCAAAGCCCGGCTTATAATATTGATGCAAACGTTCGAGATCGGCAGCGGTAGTATTATTGTTCCGGACATTATTGAGTATCTGTATAAAATCCGCTTCATTCTGGCGGTATATTTTTTTCAGTTCTATGTAAACCGGCGGGTTTTGCTGTATAACCAGTGCGTCAAAAAAGAAAGGACTTTTATAAACGGATTGCAATATTTCCCACTCCGCATTATTGATCACCGGAGGTAGCTGAAACAGGTCGCCGATATATAATACCTGCACCCCGCCAAAGGGCACCAAAAGCTGTCGCCGGTAATGCCGGAGTATAATATCTATGGCATCTAAGGTATCGGCGCGCATCATGCTTACTTCATCTATCACCAGCAGTTCCAGCTCCTGCAGCAGTTCCCGCTTACTGCTGCTAAACTTTAAATTTCTGAACAGGGTATGTTCATTGGTAACCTGTGTTTCGCCTGCTGCAGCATGGTGTGTGGGCAGATAAGGTCCAAACGGCAGTTGAAAAAAAGAATGAAGGGTAGTGCCACCCGCGTTTATGGCCGCAACACCGGTTGGAGCCACTACGGCCATTTTTTTAAAACAGTTGTCCCGTATATAGCGCAGGAACGTGGTTTTTCCGGTGCCTGCCCTTCCGGTTAAAAAAATATGCCTGCCGGTTTGATTAACAAACTGCAATGCACGTTGGAAATGTACATTAGAAGCATCGAAGGACGTCATGTTTTCCAAAGGTAAAAGCTATTAGGTAATAAATAATTGGTGTTAGCAAACGAAGTTTTAAAATACACATATCCTTTTGTAAAAACAAGCACTTTTTTGGTTTGTAGTATAATCGCTACAGGCGTTTTTATACAAATTGTACGCAACAAAGATATAATGTACTATTTTTTATCGCCATGTGATGCCTGATCTTTGCGTTGCAAACGCGGAATGATAAAAGACGATTAAGAACTGCGGAAATGCACAAACCTTTAATTTTATCGCTCACTTTCAGGTACATAAAAGCCGATAGCAATAAATTGAATCTTAAACCACAACCTGAGAAACAACCCTAAACCCTTCACCAGAAGGTGGAAATGCAAGCTTAAGTAAATAGTCCCTTAACCAGACCTCATCCCTGACCCCCTGGAAATCATTTCTATCTTCTGGTGTTTTTTATCGTTTATTGGAATTCATACTACAGGGAACAATTCATCGTTTTATTATTGGTATAACGCCTGTTATGCCTAAATCCAGTAATATGAAAAATCCGGTCTTCTATATTTTACTTTCAGTTGGTTTATATTCCTGCGCGTCCACAGAGCTGGTACGGTTAAGCGTATTGGAACCTGCTCCGGTAACCCTTCCTGCACATATAAAAAATGTTGGGGTAATTAACAGGAGCGAAGTAGCCCAGCAGAATAAAGTGGTGGATGTGGTGGATAAAGTGTTTTCTTTAGAAGGAAAGGACCTGGATAAAGAAGGAGCGCAGGCAAGTATTGCCGGACTGGAAAATGAATTGCTGAAAAACAACCGGTTTGCAGGCGTAAAAACAATTGATGGTGCTGGTCTCACAAGCCCTGTTCCGGGCATTTTCCCGGCGCCGCTTACCTGGGATGTGGTAGAAAAAATATGCAGGAAAAATAATACGGATGCGCTTTTTGCGCTGGAATTGTTTGATACCGATTCAAAAATCACGTATGCCGCTAACCCGGTTACCGTTAATACGCCCTTAGGCAAAGTACCCGGCGTTGAGCATAGCGCCACCATGCTTACCACGGTAAAAGCAGGCTGGCGTATATATGATCCTGCTGAAAGAAATATATTAGATGAGTTTCCTGTATCGGGCAAAATGGCGTTCTCCGGCAAAGGCATTAACCCGGTGAAAGCGGCAGGCGCCTTAATTGGCCGCAAGGAAGCGCTGAAGCAGGTGGGCAATAAAGCCGGACAGGATTATGCATTCAGGATTATTCCATACTGGTTACGGGTGTCGAGAGATTATTATGTGAGAGGAACAGACAATTTCCGAATGGCGCGTCGTAAAGCGCAAACCGGCAACTGGGATGATGCCGCGGCGATATGGGAAAAGGAAACCACCAGCGATAAAAGCAAGGTGGCCGGGAGAGCCTGCTATAACATGGCTATCATTAATGAGATCAACGGTAACCTCAACGGGGCTATACAATGGGCACAAAAAGCCTATGAGAACTATAATAATAAACTTGCACTGCGGTATGTAAAAATTCTGGAAAACAGGAAGGTCAATAATGCTATCCTGGAAGGACAGGAAGCGATAAGCGCCCGGTAAGCTTACCTGCATATCTTCATTTCATCGCTCTTCAATCGCATACCTCCGTCAGTACTGCATATTAAAATTTGCACGTTAGTGCTTACCTTCGCCACTTTCAAAACCGGGATAAGCCGTTGCACCTTCCATACTGACTTTCCCGCCCATGACCCTGCCGCATAGTAAAAGATAAATAGTAAATGATCAAGCGTAAAATTTTAAACAAAGGCATTCCTGTCTCCATTTCATTAACCCCTGCCATAGAAGCAGCGATTGATCAGCCGCTGGTAGCCCAGGACAAGAAAAGGTTAATAACGATTTCGGCGCTGGCTGTTTTGGTTGCCATCTGCATCAGCTTTATCGCCAAATTACTGATCCATCTTATTGATCTCATTACAAACATCTCTTTTTACGGAAGCTTTTCCACCGCACATTCCACTCCCGTTAATAACACCCTGGGATTATTTGTGATTGCTATTCCGGCAATAGGCGGAGTAATTGTTGGCTTAATGGCCTTGTATGGTTCAAAAGCAATACGGGGGCATGGTATTCCCGAAGCCATGGAGCAAATACTAACCAACCAAAGTAAAATAAAACCCACCATTACTTACTTAAAACCGTTGTCATCGGCGGTATCTATAGGTACCGGTGGCCCGTTTGGTGCGGAAGGTCCTATTATAGCTACCGGTGGCGCCCTGGGCTCTACACTCGGGCAATTGCTGAAGATCACCCACAACGAAAGAAAGATATTATTAGCGGCAGGCGCCACAGCAGGTATGTCGGCTATTTTCGGGAGCCCTATTGCCGCCATTTTCCTGGCCGTAGAATTATTATTATTTGAATTTTCACCACGTTCTATCATCCCTGTAGCACTCGCATGCATTACCGGTGCGGCGGGGCATCACCTGTTATTTGGATCCGAACCGGTATTTGCTATTAAGCATGTTATAGCAACTCCTTCCAATACGGCACTGGCAGCATACAGCGGCATGGGCATTGTTATTGGTGTATTATCGGTTTTGGTTACCAGGATCGTTTATTATATAGAGGATGGCTTTGAGCAATTACCTGTTCACTGGATGTGGTGGCCTGCTATTGGCGGGCTGGCTGTTGGCATTATTGGTTATTTTTCGCCTGAAACACTTGGTGTAGGATACGAGAATATCACGAACATCCTGTCCGGCGAGTTCACCATCCCGTTTGTATTGTCGTTGTGCCTGCTCAAATTCTTATCATGGGCAATTGCCCTGGGCAGCGGCACATCGGGCGGCACATTGGCGCCGTTGCTTACCATAGGCGGCGCCACAGGCGTTTTGCTCGGTAGTGGTATTATTCATTTCTTTCCACAAAGTGGCGTTACTATTTCGTTGGCTGCCCTGGTGGGCATGTCGGCTATGTTTGCCGGCGCATCAAGGGCCTTGCTTACTTCGATTATTTTTGCGTTGGAAACCACGGCGCAATCCAATGCGCTATTACCCTTGCTGGCTGCCTGTGCCGCTTCGTATTTTGTTTCCTTCTTTATAATGGAAAATACCATTATGACGGAAAAAATTGCACGCAGGGGCGTTAAAACCCCGCATTCGTATGAGCCCGATATCCTGGAAAAAATTTCCGTGGAGCAGGTTATTAAAGAAAACGGCATTGTGCTGAGCGGGGATAATACGGTTAAAGAAATAAAAGAATGGCTCAGTAAAGAGCCCGATTACAACAGCAATTATTTTATTATTTCCAGTAATGAAGGAGAATATAAAGGGATACTGAGCTCTTCTACCATATTCAGCCATCTTCAAAGCGACGACAGCAGGGTAGGGGACCTTGTTAAACGCAAAAATATATCTGTTGGCATTGGCAGCAGTCTGCGTACGGCGGTAGAGATCATGGCAAAAGAAAACACAGATGTATTGCCGGTGGTATCAAAAGAAAACAATAATAGTATTATCGGCATCCTGTCTTACCGGGAAATCATTGCTTCGTACAAAAAAAATATGGATGAACACGTAAAAAAGCATCCCGGCATTTCATTAAAAAGAAGAGGGCTGAAAATATTATTGCGCGGGCAAAAGCTGATGACTTCGAGGAAGGTAAAAGATAAATAAAGGGATTTGAAATTTGAGATATAAGATTTGAGATTGCTTTCCGGATTCGGATTTCTCAATTTGTGGTTTATCGTTTGTAGTTTACAGTTGGGTTGCACAGCTGAGTAGTAAATAGTTAAGATCATACATGAATGAGCCATGAAAAATAATCCGGTCCAAAGACGATGATTAGTGGACGAATTACGCATGACCATTAAAAAAATAAAATGATAAAAATGAAAAAAGTTACTGTAAAGGTGGCTGCAGTGCTTGCAGTATGCCTGTGCATCCTGTGTATGCAGTATAGCCATGCGCAATTGCCAAAGGAAAAAATAAAGCTGCTGATCATTGACGGGCAGAATAACCACGGCAACTGGCCCCAAACCACGCAAATGATGAAGGGCTACCTGGAAGAGACGGGTCTTTTTGCTGTTGATATTGCCACCACTTCTCCCGAAGGCGGAAACATGGAAGGCTTTAAACCCGCTTTCAGCCATTACAAAGCGGTATTGCTCAATTATAACGGCGATGCCTGGCCGCAGGAAACCAATGCTGCGTTTGAATCCTTTGTAAAAAACGGTGGGGGCGTAGTAGCGGTACATGCCGCTGATAACGCATTCCCTGAATGGCCGGAGTTTAACAAGATGATAGGTATAGGAGGATGGGGCAACAGAACTGAAAAGGACGGACCTTATATTTATTATGATGAAGCGGGAAAGCTGGTAAAAGACGATAGCCCGGGGGTGGGTGGCAATCATGGTAAATTTCATGCCTTTAAAATTGTTACCCGTAATAAGCAACACCCCATAACCAAAGGTTTGCCCGAAGTATGGATGCACAGCAAAGACGAGCTATACGACCGCCTGCGCGGACCTGCTGAAAACATGGAAGTACTGGCTACCGCTTACAGTGCAAAAGACCAGGGTGGTACCGGGCGCAATGAGCCTATGATGATGGCAATTACTTATGGAAAAGGGAAAATTTTTCATACCACGCTGGGCCATGCCAATGAATCGCAGCAATGCGCTGGTTTTATTACTTTTTTGCAAAGGGGCGCCGAATGGGTGGCAACCGGCAGGGTTACACAAAAGGCGCCCGGTGACTTTCCGGAACCTGATAAAATAAGTATACGCCGCAGATATGCAGATAGAAGCACCAAGAACCAAAATACAAGAACCAAATAAATTTCAAACCCGAACGGCCTCCCCATTTTTCGCAATCTATCAGGGATATCAAAATAATGACAGCCTGTGGTCACAAATTCTCCATCAAATCATCTTTATCCTTTTTCAGCGACCGTATCATTTCTCCGTATCCCTGCTGTTTGATCATGGCATTTATGGTTTGCGTAATCCTTTTGGCTTTGGTGGCGTCTGTTTTGGCGGCTTCAATCCATTTGGAAAAATAGTTCTGGTGTGAACGGGGCAACTGTTTAAAGAAGTGCATGGCGGATGGCTCATCCGATAAGCATTCCAGCAGCTCGGGAAGAATTTCATAAGGTGTATCAACTGTTAGCTGCACTTTAACCATCGCCCCCTTGTTCTTACGGATACCCTTGCGCATGGCAGCGTTCAGTGCCATAATAAAATTTCCGCCGCCCATCGGCACAAGGCTTACTCCTTTAATGGCAAAATCATCTAACCTGCCTTTTACGCGAAAACTGGTTTTTGTGGCAGGCTTAAGCTGTTCAGCAATATCGCGGGGTATTTCAATATAATTCCAGCCAGTCTTTTCCCCTTTTTTTCCGAATTTTAATATAGTGGCGGTGAAGGTGACCATGCGTTTAAGTAAAAAATAATGGGAAGAAAAACAAGAACCAAAATACAAATAACAAATCAAATCCGAAGTCGTAAATCCAAAATTCGAGGGAAATACAAAGAACCAAATCACAAAAACCAAATGAATTCTCAAATCCGAAGCGAAATGCAACCATAAACCACAAACTATAAACCACAAACTATAAACGACAAGCTATAAGCCACAAATCATTAAATCCGAAGCGAGATCCCCTGTATCCTGAAAAATACCTGAAACCTGAAACCTGCAACCTGAAACCTGAAACCTGAAACCTGCACCCTGTCCCCCACAAAATCTCAAATCCCCCTCCCTCACTATTTTACCCGATATTGCATCTCGCTGGTAATTGTTCACATATTGTGTATAGTTGCAATATGGGCCGGGTTCTTGTGCATAATTCGTTAATAATAATGGGGTTTGATAAAATTGCCTGCACTAATTTTCGTTTTGATTCAGCTATTTTTGCCCATTCCACAAAAAATATTGAACTGTGCGTTTAAAGAGTTTAGAAATCAAGGGTTTTAAGAGTTTTGCCGACAAAACTACGATCAATTTCGACCAGGGAATTACAGGCATTATCGGGCCAAACGGCTGCGGTAAAAGCAATATTATAGATTCCATTCGCTGGGTGATAGGCGAACATAAGATCAGCAACCTGCGCAGTGAAAATCTCGAAAGCCTTGTTTTTAACGGATCACGTACCCGCAGCGCCAGCGGTTTGGCCGAGGTAAGCCTTACTTTTGAAAATACACGCAACCTGCTTCCTACGGAATTCGGTACGGTTACTGTAACCCGGAAGTTTTATAAAAGCGGGGAAAGCGAATACCGCCTCAATGATGTGAACTGCCGCCTCAAAGATATCCATAATCTCTTTTTGGATACGGGCATCAGTACCGACAGCTATGCCATTATTGAGCTGGGTATGGTGGATGATATCATTAAAGATAAGGAGAACAGCCGCCGCCGTATGCTCGAACAGGCTGCGGGCATTACCATTTACAAAACCCGGAAACGGGAAGCCAAATTAAAATTAGATGCCACTGAGCAGGACCTGGCGCGGATTGAAGACCTTCTTTTTGAGATCAATAACCAGTTAAAAAGTTTGGAAAGCCAGGCCAAAAAGGCGGAGAAATATTACGAGATCAAAAAGGAATATAAAGAGCTGAGCGTGGAACTGGCAAAAGCCGCGCTTGAAGGATTTAATATTACATACAAGGACTTAAATGAGCAGCAGCAACAGGAAATAGACAAACGTTTTGAGCTGGAAGCCGGTATTGCACAGGAGGAAGCCGCTATAGAGCAGGACAAGCTGGGCTTTATTGAGCAGGAAAAACAGTTACAGGAAATGCAGCATGCTTTTAACAACCTGCTGGGAACGGTGCGGAGCAAAGAAAGCGAAAAGAGTCTCGGAGAGCAGCGCCTGCAATACCTGAAAGAAAGGGAAACCGGTTTGCGCAATTTTTTACAAAAATCGGAAGGCCAGTTAAAGGGCCTGGAAGAAAGTATTGCTTTTACGTCTGTGCAAATAGCAGATGAGGAAATTAAGCTGGGAGAATTTATTGAAACAGTAGAGCGCTTAAAGGAAGGGGTAGAGGAGAAGCGCCGCGTTTTTGATGAAAAACGCGCGGCTATTGATATCGTTCGCCGCGATAATCAGGCTTTGCAAAGGCGGCAGTTTGATGCTGAAAAGCAGGTAGCCGTTGCTGATACCTCTATCCAGAATATCCAGCGCACGATTATGCAGGGAGAAGAGGAGCAGGCGCAGCGCAAACAGCAGATAGCGCTATTGGAAACAGAAAGGGAAGAGAAGGAAATTGAATTAGATAATAAGCGAACCGGCCTGCAGCAACTGCAGGAACAGCACGAGCATACAAAGGAGCAGATACTGCAAACGCAGGCAAAGGTAGAAATCCTGCGCAACCAGCTGGCGGAGGAAAGCCGTAAGCTTGATGCCCGTAAAAATGAGCATGCCTTGCTGAAAAGCCTGATTGATTCTATGGAGGGTTATCCGGAAAGTGTAAAGTTTTTGCACAATAACCAGGGATGGAACCATGCCGCTCCAATTTTGTCGGATATTATTTACGTTAAAGAAGCATACCGCGCAGCAGTAGAAAATGTGCTGGAACCTTATCTTAATTACTATGTAGTGAACAACCTGGAGGAAGGGCTGCAGGCAGTGCAGCTTTTAGATACCAATAAAAAGGGGAAAGCCAATTTCTTTTTGTTAGACAGGATAAATGGTTTTAGTGATGTGCAGCATCAGCAGCCAGGCGGAACCCTTGCAGCAATGGAGGTAATTGAAGTGGAACCGCAGTACAGGAAACTGGCCGAGTACCTGTTAAGTAATGTGTATATCGCCGAAAATGATGAAGCGTTGCATAACAGCAATGGCGCCGTTGTGCTGGAAAAAACCGGCAAATACGTAAAAGGCAGATATGCGCTCACCGGTGGCAGTGTGGGATTATTTGAAGGCAAAAAAATAGGCCGTGCAAAAAATCTTGAAAAGCTGTATGAGGAAATTATTGCGCAGGAAACGGTGGTTAATGAACTGAAAGCCACTATACAGGCGCGTCATAATGAAGTGATCGGGTATAACCAGCAATTAAAAGAACAGGCGATACGGCAAACCCAGGATGCTATCAGCCAGTTAACCAACCAGGCTTTTGCTTTGCAGAATAAGATGGAGAACCTGCAGCAGATGGAAACAAACGGCAGCAGGCGGCTGGAAGAACTTAAAGAACAACTGCAGAACAACCACGACAGCATAGCCGAAGTGAGGGAAGACCTGGAGAAATTAAATGCACAGTTGCAGGAGTTGCAGGATAAGCTTCGGGATGCCGACCAGGATTATACCCATGCCGAACAGGAATATAATTTTGCCAGTGCAGCCTACAACGATGGCAATCTGCAATACACCAAATTGCAGAGCAAGGTAAATGCTTTAAAGCAGGAACATCAATTTAAGAACGGGCAGTTGATAGATTTGAAAGCCCAGATTGACAACAGTAACGTTCAGTTGCTGGAAGCTTCTGGAAACATTGCTCAAACAGAAGAAACCATACAAGTTGCTGCTGCCCTGTTATTAGATATGCTGCGGAACAAGGATGAAGAAGAAAAAAAACTTAATGAGGCCGACCAGGCCTATTACAACAGGCGCAATGCTTTAAATGAAAAAGAAAGTGCCCTGCGCCAGCGGCAAAAGGCAAAAGAGCAATTAGATCATTTGCTGAATGAAATAAAAGACAAATTAAGCGAGCTGAAATTGCAGTTGGCCGGAATGAAGGAAAGACTAAGCGTAGAGTTCAGGGTGGACCTGGATACCATATTGGATGAGCCCCGTGCAACGGAAACGCCGTTGGAGGATTTGCAGGCTGCCTGCGAAAGGATGAAGAAACGGCTTGAAAATATGGGTGAGGTAAATCCCACAGCCATTGAAGCTTTCCAGGAAATGCGAAAAAGATATGAGTTTATTCTTGAACAAAAGAATGACCTGGTTACGGCAAAGGATAGCCTTTTACAAACCATCCAGGAGGTAGAAGCCACTGCCAACCAGAAGTTTTTGGAAACCTTTAATATAGTAAGAGAAAATTTTCAGAAAGTATTTAAGGCCTTATTTACCGAAGAAGATACGGCGGATATTTTGCTGGAAAATCCGGAGAATCTTGCTGAAACCGGTATTGATATTGTTGCCAAGCCCAAAGGTAAGCGGCCTTCTTCCATTACCCAGCTAAGCGGGGGAGAAAAAACATTAACGGCTACTGCGCTGCTGTTCGCTATTTACCTGCTCAAGCCTGCTCCTTTTTGCATATTGGATGAGGTAGATGCCCCGCTTGATGATGCCAATGTAAATAAGTTCACCAATATGATCCGCCAGTTCAGCGAAAACTCGCAGTTCATTATTGTTACCCACAACAAAATGACCATGTCTACCGTGGATATTATATATGGCGTAACCATGCAGGAGCCGGGCGTAAGCAAATTAGTGCCCGTTGATTTCAGGGGGTTGAATTAGGGGAGGAGGTGTGAGGTATAGGGTCTCAGGTTACAGGTCGCAGGGAGCTCGGCTTTTGTATTACAGTTCAGCCGTATTATTTATTGTCTTCGCTGTGTGAAGTCTCCGACTTCGTACCCGCTATGTTCTTCCCGGATTATACCCCGGAAAAACGATAATGCAAGACACTTATTGCTAAAAGCTGATTGCCGACTGCTGAAAGCCCCAGCTACAAAAATCCCAGCTCAAGCTTCGCTTCTTCACTCATCATTTCCCTGTTCCAGGGCGGGTCAAAAGTAAGGTGCACATACACATCGGTTACACCTTCAATAGCTTCTGTTTTTTGCTGCACTTCCGCCACAATATCGCCGGCAACGGGGCAGCCGGGCGCTGTAAGGGTCATAGTGATCTTTACTTTACCATTGTCATCAGCCTCCAGTTCATATACCAATCCCAGGTCCATGATGTTTACAGGGATCTCAGGATCATATACTGTTCTTAAAACTTCTTCTATTTTATCGTTAAGCATATTAAATTTGAAATTTAAGATTGGAGATTTGAAATTACTCTTTCCTCAGCCTAAGATGGAGGCACTGTACTTTAGAATAATTTCAATAATAAATAATTCCGTATTATCTTTTGATTATACTACAGGAGCATCTTTGATTGTATAAAGCCAAAAACTATAAGCTGCATTCCCATCTCAAATTTCAGATTATAAATTTCAAATCCCCCTCGCTCTCAAAGCCACCCCATACATTTTCATCTGCTTCAGCATAGACAGCAGCCCGTTGGAACGGGTAAGCGATAAATGGCTTTTTAAGCCAATGGCGTCTACAAAATATATTTCAGCCTCAGCAATAGCTGCCGGCGATTGTCCGGACAATACCCGCACCACCATGCTTACCAGTCCCTTGGTGATCACCGCATCGCTGTCGGCAGTAAAGAATATTTTCCCATCTTTATGTTCGGCATGCAGCCAAACCTTGCTCTGGCAGCCTTTGATAAGATTTTCTTCTTTCTTATACTGTTCGTCAATCAATGGCAGATCCTTACCCAACTGAATAATGTATTCATATTTTTCGGTCCAGTCGGTAAAAAAACTGAATTCTTCTATGATCGTATCCTGTTGTTCTTTTATAGTCATTATACATTTGCTCCTTAGTGCAAAGTTCAGCACTTTTCAGCAATTTTAGGTGGAGAGAAAAAAGACGGGCGTATTTCAATTTTTCGCTCCATGTACAACTTTCCGGTCGGTGAGACACCGACCGGAAGCGGGTTCTACAGGTGGGTGTCACCACTCACCTGCGAAAATTTGAAATGCGCCCAAAAAGACAGCAGCTATTCCAGCATGCGTTTGGCTTTCTCAATACCATCAACCAACGCATCAACCTCAGCCTTTGTATTATAAAATGCAAAGGAAGCCCTTACCGTTCCGGGAATCTGAAAGAAATCCATAACCGGCTGAGTACAATGGTGCCCCGTTCTTACGGCAATGGATTGCTTATCTAATATTTCGCCCAGGTCGAAGGGATGGATATTACCCACTAAAAAAGATATGGCGCCGGAGCGGTGTTTAGCATCGCCTATGAAACGCAGGGAAGGTATGGCTGAAAGCCGGTCGTAAGCATAGGCTACCACTTCTTCTTCCGCCTGCTGAATAGCAGATATGCCAACGTGCTGTACATAGTCTATTGCAGCACCCAGCGCAATACCGCCGGAGATATCGGGTGTGCCCGCTTCAAATTTAAAAGGCAGTTCGTTATAGGTAGTTTTAGCAAAAGTTACATTTTTGATCATATCACCACCACCTTCATAAGGAGGCATCTCGTTAAGCCACTTTTCTTTTCCGTATAAAATACCCACGCCGGTAGGCCCGTATATTTTATGGCCCGAAAAAGCTAAAAAATCGGCATCTAATTGCTGAATGTCTATAGGCATATGCTGGATAGCCTGCGCTGCGTCTATTAAAACCGGTACGTTTACCGCATGCGCTTTCTGAATAATTTCATGAACGGGATTTACGGTACCCAGGCTGTTGGAAACATAAGTAACGGCTACTATTTTCACTTTATCTGTCAGCAGCTCATCAAAGCCATCCATCTTTAATTCGCCCGCTTCATCAATGGGTATTACTTTTAATGTTGCTCCTTTCTCTTCACAGATCAGCTGCCAGGGAACAATGTTGGAATGATGTTCCATGGCGGAGATCAGCACTTCATCTCCCGCTTTTAAAAATTTTTTACCGAACGAAGCGGCCACCAGGTTAATGCCGTTGGTGGTGCCTTTTGTAAATATTATTTCATGCTCATGGCGGGCATTAATATAGCCGGCTATTTTTCTTCTTGCCACTTCATAGGCTTCCGTGGCCTGCTGGCTTAAAAAGTGAACGCCGCGGTGTACATTACTGTTATAGTGGGTATAATAGTTATGGAGTGATTCCAGAACAGGCTGCGGCTTTTGTGTAGTGGCCGCATTGTCTAAATAGATCAATGGCTTGCCGTACACTTTGGTTTTCAATATCGGGAAGTCTCTCCTGATCTTTTCAATATCCAGCACACTATCTGTTATGGTTTCACTGTTAGTCATACGCTTCTGCCATTTTACGGGTGATCAGTTTTTCAACATA
>ENA-UOUJ01000750-UOUJ01000750.1-activated-sludge-metagenome-genome-assembly--contig:-NODE-750-length-19686-cov-8.855382_pt1 | contig 19686 bp, 15 predicted proteins | sample MGYA00249839_ERZ747224 | MGnify/ENA primary metagenome ERZ747224 (study PRJEB28782, sample SAMN03220277) | activated sludge metagenome | biome: wastewater; feature: sewage sludge; material...
GCCCACAGCACCGCAACATAGATGATGCCCACATGGGTGCCACTGACGGCCAGCACATGGATGGTGCCGCTGCGGACAAAGTCCTGGTTTTGGTCCTTGTCCATTTCATCCCGTATGCCCAACAGCAAGGCCTTGGCCAAGGCACGTTCCCGTTCGGCCAATCCGGTGTTGCGGAGCCAGCCCGTGATCCGGGTGCGTATCCGCTCGAACAGGCCGGGCACGGCAGGCCGAGCATCCAGGAACGCCCATTGCTCCACCGGGGCGAAACTCTCGTGGAACACTCCGCGGCTGGCGGCCCATTGCCTCACATCGAAGCCGCCGGGGTCCGGCTCCTTGACGATGGGCACCACGATGCTGGAAACCACAAGCCCATCACCCGGTTGTACTTCACGCCGGCTGCTGTCAGTGAGCAGGGTGAGCAGCACTCCCCCGCTGGCGGGCCGTGCCGCACCGCCCTCCACAGCCGCATGCACCCCGGCCCAGGCACGCACGGTCCGCCCGTTGGCCGAGGCCACCTCCCGTATCTGTACGTGCCAACCCTGAACACCCCCGGGGAGCATGTCCACATGATCAGGCCGCCCGGCAGGGGAACGCAGGCTTTGCCACAGCACCCCGAAGCAGGCCAGCAACATGAACAACCAAGCTCCGTTCAGCCAGCGGAGCCCGTACCGCTGGGGCCGGAATGCAACGTACAGCCAACCGCTGAGTGCGCACAGCACGACCACCCATGGCACCACCAAGCCTGGTGCCAACCATCGGCCCAACATCAACCCCGAAATAAAGGGTATGGTAGCGCGCAGTGCCGGAGCACGCACCAAGGCACTGGTGAGACCAAGGCTTCCCCGCATGACCGGTTATTGATCTGCCCGCGCCCGAACGGCCGGGTTCAACGCCATCCGCCCCGGCGAACAAGATAACCCTTGTCCGCAACCCAAGGGGGTTTGATGCCGCCGACCGATCTTTGCCACCATGGGTACCATGGCCCGTTGGACCTTTCCCTTGTTGCTGCTTGCAGGCGGCACCCCCGTGGGCGTTGCCGGTCAAGCCACGAGCATGGGCGGCACCGCGCAGGCGGACACCAGCGCCCCCCTCAACTGGCGTGCACGCCACCAACCGGGCCGTGCGGCCATCTACTCGGCCATTCTGCCCGGTGCCGGCCAGGTCTATAACCGCAAATACTGGAAGGCGCCCATCGTACTTGGCGGATTGGCCACCTGCTATTGGTTCATCCAGGACAACAACAAGGAGTTCCAGCGGTACAAAACAGCCTACTTGGACGTGGTGAACGGACGCGCGGACGAATTCGAAGGGCGGTACACTGCCGCACAACTGCGCAGCGTGGCCGATACCTATCAGCGGTGGCGGGACCTGAGCTACGTGGCCGCCGGCCTGGTTTACGGCCTGAACATCATTGATGCCACGGTGGACGGCTACTTCGTCCGCTTCGATGTGGGTGAAGACCTCACGCTGCGGGCAGGCCCCTCCATCGGGTTGATGGCGCAGGGTGCTGCCGGATTCTCGTTTAGCGTGCAATTGCATTGAACAACCCGTACGATCGGCACCAGCATGAAAATCGCTTTGTATGGATACGGAAAGATGGGAAAAGCCATCGAACAGGCCGCCGTGCTCCGGGGGCACGAAGTGGTGTTGCGGGTAGACCAGGCCAATGCCGGTGCGCCACCTACCGGTGCCGATGTGGCCATCGAGTTCAGCAGGCCCGCTTCTGCCCTGCCCAACATGCAATTGTGCTTGGCCCATCAGGTGCCGGTAGTGGTGGGTACCACCGGTTGGTATGATCAGATGGACGCCGTGAAAGTTTTGGTTGAAGACAAGAACGGCAGCTTGCTGTGGGCCAGCAACTTCAGTATTGGCGTCAATTTGCTTTTTAGGCTGAACGACTACTTGGCCAAGCTAATGAAGGGCCACCCGGAATATGCCGCTGCGATCGAGGAGGTCCACCACGTGCACAAGCTGGATGCCCCCAGCGGCACTGCAATCACCTTGGCCCATGGAGTGGAAGCCAACTCGGAGCGGTACCGTGGATGGGCCTTGGAGGGGAACGATCGATCCACCCCGGCGCCACATGCCGCCGGAAAGGACGCCATTGGCATCAAGAGCATCCGCAGTGGCGAAGTACCCGGTACCCATACGGTAACATGGACCAGCCCCCAGGACCGCATCAGCCTGACCCATGAAGCCTTCGGCCGGGAAGGGTTCGCCACGGGCGCCGTGGTGGCCGCCGAATGGCTGCGCTCCCGCAAGGGCCTGTACACCATGGCTGACGTGCTCGGCCCGGTGGATTGAGGCCGTGTACCTTTGCAAACTTTAGCCATGGCCTGCCGGCAGGTATGCGCAACTTTCACCCGCCCTTGAACACAACTGCATGATCGCCTGGTCCTTATTTGCCCTGTACATCGGGCTCCTGTTCGTCGTCCTGCCCAAGGTATTCGCCAAAGCCGGACGGCCGGCTTGGCATGGTGCCGTACCGATCTACAACCTGGTGGTCTGGAACAAGCTCCTGGGTAAGCCTTGGTATTGGTTGATCCTGCTTCTAGCCCCCGGGGTGAACCTGTTGATGTTGATCATCTATAACGTGAACACCAGCATCGTACTTGGAAAGCGCAGCTTCAAGGACCACGTGGTGATGACCGTGCTGCCGTGGGTGGAACTGCCCAAGCTGGCCTTCGGAAGCCAGTACAAATGGGTGGGCCCCATTCCCAAGGGCGAGATCAGGCGCAACCTGTTGGGTCAATGGGGTGATGCCATTCTCTTCGCGGTGATCGTGGCCACGGCCTTCCGCACCTTCACCTTCGAGGCCTTCACCATCCCCACCGAATCCATGGAAAAATCCTTGCTGGTGGGCGATTATCTGTTCGTGAGCAAGCTGAGCTACGGGCCCCGGCTTCCAATGACGCCGGTCACCTTCCCCTTCACGCACCACACCCTTCCGCTCACCGACCACACGCCAAGTTTCACCAACTGGTTCGAGCTGCCCTACATGCGCCTGCCCGGCTTCGGCAAACCCGAACGTGGCGACGCCGTGGTCTTCAACTTCCCCGAAGGTGACACGGTGGTGGCCAATTTCCAGAACATGAGCTACTACCAGTTGGCCCGCATGAGCGGCAGGAACAACCTGCTGGAGCGCCACCGAGTAGTGTTCACCATGCCCGACGGGCGCACCGGCAGCCGCCCCGCCGGCGACATCCTGGTGCGGCCGGTGGACAAACAGGAGAATTACATCAAGCGCTGTGTGGCTGTGGCCGGCGATACCGTGCTGGTGGCGGATGGCGTGGTGCATGTGAACGGCAAGGCCGAGCCGCTGGTGCCCACCGGGCAGTATGCCTACGACTTCGAAATCAAGGACCGCTTCAACACCCGGATCCTCAAGGACCAGTACGACATTACTACCACCGATGTGCAAGAGGAGAACGGCACGGCCAACATGCCACTGACCGCGGCCAATGCCGAAGCATTGTCCAAGTTCGGCAACGTGGTGGACATGGAACGTGAGAACAAGCCAAAGGGGACATACGGCGCGAAGGATTTCTGGCCCATCTTCCCCAACAACCCCGCATTCAATTGGAGCGAGGACAACTTCGGCCCCTTGTGGATCCCCAAAAAGGGGGCATCGATCACCCTTACCCCCGAAAACCTGCCGCTGTACCGCCGCGCCATTGCCGCCTACGAAGGGAACACGCTGGAAGTGAAGGGGGGTGCGATCTGGATCAACGGCCAACAAACGGACCGCTACACCTTCAAGCAGGATTATTACTGGATGATGGGTGACAACAGGCACCGCTCGCAGGATTCGCGCTTTTGGGGCTTTGTTCCGTTCGACCATGTGGTGGGCAAGGCCGTGCTGGTATGGTTGACGGTGGACCCCGAACGGGGCGGCTTCCCGGGAGGCATCCGCTGGAAGCGGCTGTTCACCCGCGTGAAATGAAGTGGGCGGGGATCGTGAAGGGGATCCCCGAATGGGGCAAGGCCTTCTTGCTGGCCATGGGCCTGTTGCTGGTGGTGCACACCTTCATCCTGCGCTGGGTCACCGTCCATAGCACCAGCATGTATGCCACCCTGCTGCCGGGCGACCTGGTGGGCGTGGAGCGTTGGAAGCTTTGGGGCGGCCTGCACCGGGGCGATATTGCCGTGTTCCATGACCCCGTGCAGGATGACCGCCCCATGCGCCAACGCCAACTGCTGGTAAAAAGAATCGCCGCCGTGCCGGGGGACGAACTGGAGCTCCGCAATGGCGTGCTCTTCATCAACGGGTTGGAAGTGCCTGCCACCATGGGCGAAACCTCCCGCTGGACGGTCCGGCTACGCAAAGGTGTCCAAGCTACCGGGGTGCTGCACGCCCTGGGCCTTCCTTCCGACTTCGTGCTGCCCGGCCACACCGTGTTCGACCTCCCGCTGAATAAGGCTTTGGCCGGACGGATCGGGCAATTGCCCGGCGTGGAAGCCGTGGAGCCGCGCGGCAGCACACAGCGGGGCCAGGGCAATCTCTTTCCGTTCGGGCCGAATTACCGCTGGAACAATGACAATTACGGCCCACTGCGCGTGCCCGCAAAGGGCGATACTGTCGCAGTGAACACGTTCACCCTGCCGATCTATGACCGGATCATCAGCCGGTACGAACACAATGCCATGGCCGTGTCCGGAGGGGCGCTGCGGATCAACGGGCTGGCCACGGACCGCTACGTGGTGCGCCAAGACTACTACTTCATGCTGGGGGACAGCCGCGATTTCAGTTCCGATTCGCGCTACTGGGGTTTTGTGCCCGCGGGGCACCTGGTGGGGTGTGCAGGATTTGTCCTTTTGAACGCTCGTTCCTTTGGCCAGGACCGAGTGCCCGGGCGCATCTTCAAGGGGCTGTAGGGTGGCGTACCTTCGCCCCATGCGCATCCTCGCGGCCGCCACCGTATTCCTGGCCCTCTCCGCCTGCACGTCCAACAGCCCGGAAGCCCTGTGCGACCGGTTCTTCACTCCCTACCCCGACATGCTCAGCCAACGGGAGCGGACGCCACGCAATGCCGAGTTGTTGGACGCCATGGCCTATTACAGCGGCGGGAAGTACGCCTTGGCCATTCCCGGCCTTCAAAAAGCCGTCGACGGGGATCCGCGCAACAGCGCCGCAAGGATGTACTTGGTGAGCGCTCTGCTAGCCACCGGCGATCCGTACAAGGCCGAGATGCACTTGGATTTCATGGAAAACTACCACGACCGCAACTACGCCGACCAAGTGGACTGGTACAACGCCCTGTGTTGGCTCTGCGAAGGCAACACCGGACAGGCTGTGGCACAGGCCCGCTGGATCGCCTCGCGGCCCCATACCTACCGCAAGGAAGCTGCTGCTTTGGCGGCCGCCTTGGACATCCATTGAATCCGTGCCCCTGTCCATCTCCGCCCTCCGTGCCGCGCTGCGCCCCCCCCTGCCCGGCCACAATGCCTTTGCCGCGCTCAACGGCTATCCCCGCCCTTCGGTGTCGACCGCCCTGGCCATGGCCCCACCCCCGCGCGAAAGTGCGGTGCTGATCCTGATCTATGCCGCCGGGGGCGTGGACCATACCCTGCTGATGCGGCGGCCCATTTACCAGGGTGTGCACAGCGGGCAGATCAGCTTTCCCGGCGGCAAGCGTGAGCCCGTGGACCCCGACCTGGAAGCCACGGCCCTCCGTGAATTCCGGGAAGAAACCGGTGCGGACACCTCGGCATTTGAGGTAGTGGGCCGCCTTACGAGGGTATACATTCCCCCGAGCCGGACGTTGGTAACCCCGGTGGTGGCCTGGTCCGCGACTTTGGGCCCACTGCGCCCGGACGTGCGGGAAGTGGCGGCCTTGATCAACGTGCCCCTTGATGAAGTGCTCCGAGCGGACAACCTGCGGCGAAAACCCATCCCCATGGGGCCCTCCGGGGAAGAGCGCATGGCCGCCTACTGGGATATCCGGGGCCAGGTAGTATGGGGTGCCACCGCCTTGATGATCGCGGAACTTCGGGAACTGCTGGGAGTTCCGCTTCCGCCACGTTGAACCCTTTGGGCCGGTGAACAAGCAGACGGCGAGCCCTTGCGCCAGGTGCCGGAACGCCGTTACATTTGCCATTAAACCATCTCTTCGCCATGAACGCCTCCTCCTTCCTGAAACCGGTTGCCTCCCTGGCTTTTTTTGCCCTGTTCAGCACCGCGCAAGCTGCGGATGTGGACATCACCATGGCGGCCAACGCCGAAGGCCAATTGGAAGTGAAGTTGCGCCCGGCAGCCAATTTCGATGGGCTTGTCAGCAGCCTTGTGTTCACCATTAAATGGGATGCGGCAACCGATGCCCATTTGGGCACGATCCAACAAACCGAGCCCGCAGGCACCTACCTGCCCATCAGCCGCAGTGGCGATGAACAGGACAACGGCGGGAACCGTTACCAGATCTTCGTGGGCTTTGGCATGACCCCCATGCAATGGATCCCCACCAACTGGGTGGCCGGCCAAGAGTATACGATCATGACCATCCCGGTGGCGGGCACGGCGGAATTCGGCTTGGTGAACAATGCCTGGACCGGCTTGAACAACGCCGATTACTACTTAGCCCTGGGCGGTTTGGATGAGACAGGTACGATCTACGGGTCCAGCAGCACCGGCATCGTGGCGGGCGAAGGAAGTGCGGACGGATTGACCGTGATGCCCAACCCCACGGACAGGTCCACCGTGATCAGCCTGACACTCGCCACGGCACAGCACTTGAACATCGACTTGCTGAACGCCGCAGGCCAATCCGTATGGAAAGAGGAGTTGGACCACGCCGCCGGCGCGGTGCGCATTCCCTTGGACCTGTCTTCTTATGACCAGGGCATGTACCTGCTACGGATCCGCAGCGCCGGAAAGTCGCTCACCCACCGGGTGATCAAGCGCTGAGCATCGGTCCGGGGGTCAAGCAAGGTCGAAGGCTCCGGCCGTTACCCCCATTTCGGCAAGGAACAGTCCATTGGGCACCGTTCCCTTGCCGTCAGCACTGTACCGGGCCTTGATGCGGCGCACGAAGTACATGTCCACCTTGCCCTTGTTCTTGGCTTCCACCTGCCCGCGGTGCTCGCATTCAAAGTGGTCTTTCACCAGTTGGAAGGTCACCCCGCTGATGTTCACCTCTCCGGGTGCCCCGCTGCTTTCCATGCGGCTGGCGGTGTTCACGGCATCACCCCAAATGTCGTAAGCGAACTTGCGCTTGCCCACCACGCCGGCCACCACCGAACCGGAGTGCAGGCCGATGCGCAGCACCCAGGCAGCCTTTCCGGACCCTGACCGCTCTGCGTGCCAACGGCCCATCTCCTCCCGCACCTCCAAGGCGGCCATGACCGCACGCAGTGCATGGGCCTCCACTGCGGCGGGCAGGCCGCATGCGCTCATGTAGCTGTCGCCGATGGTCTTGATCTTCTCGATGCCGTAATTGGCCGTGATGCGGTCGAAGCGCACGAAGCACTCATCCAGGTCGGCCACCAATTCCTCGGGCGTCATTTTCTCCGCAATGGTGGTGAACCCTTTCATGTCCGTGAACATCACCGTCACTCCGTCAAAACGGCGGGCCGTGGCAGAACCCTTTTCCTGCAGTTCATCACTAACGGCCTTTGGCAGGATGTTCAGCAGCAGTTCCTCGATACGCACCTTCTGGCCCTCGATCTCATTGCTCTTGGCGCGCACCTCGGCCGTACGTTCCTGCACACGGCGCTCCAACACCAGGTTGCGCATCCTCAGCTGGCGTTCGCGCAGCTTCACATAGCTCACCGTGCCGCCGATCACGAAGGCTGCCACCAAACTGTAAAACCACCAGCTCTTGTACCATGGGGGCAGAATGGCCAGGTGCAACTCGGCCGGATGCGGGCTGAAGAGGCCCGAACGGCCCATGGCCTCCACCGTGAACACATAATCCCCGGGGGGCAGCGCCGGGTAGTGCACATCTGTTTCCGCGGTCAATGGCTGCCACGTCTTGTCCAGCCCTTTCAAGTAATACCGGTAGCGTACGGCTTCGGGATCACTGAGGCTGACGCTGCCAAACTCGATCCGCACATTGCTCTCCGCATGGTCCAGTTCCAAGGCGGTCCCCACCGGCCGTTCCTCCAAGTTCACCCGTATGCCCCGGATGGCTGCGGTGGGTGCCACGGCCTTTGCCCGGTCGGACGGAGGCCCCACGCAAATAGCTCCATTGGCCGTCCCGAACCAAAGATCGCCACTTGTGGTACGCACTACGCTCCCCGGCTTGGCTTCGATGCCGGTAAATCCACTGCGGGAGGAATAACGGATGAAGCTGTTTTCGGCGGGCCGCCATTCATTGAGGCCCCGGTTGGTGCCGACCCACATATGCCCGTCACCGTCGGCAATGAGCGAACGGACCGAATTGCTGTTGAGGCCTTCCTCCACGGTGTACAAGGCATCCTGTTTCCCGTTCTTCAGCACCAGCACGCCACGGCCCTCCGTGCCGATCCACAATCGGCCTTGGCCGTCTTCGGCCATGCAGGTGGGGCTGAAGGGGAACCCAAGGTCCAACACCATGGCCTTGCCGTCCCTCACTTCACTGATGCCGCCTCCTGCACCACCCACCCACAACACGCCTTTCCGGTCCATGTACAGGGCTGAAACGTGTTCGCTGGACAAGCCGTCCGCCACATGCAGTACCGTGGGCACCATGCCGTCGCGTGCGCGCACCAGTCCATTGATCGTGCCCACCCAGCGCTCTCCGGGCCCGCCAATGGCCAAGGCGGTAACCTTGTTCTCGGCAATGGTGCCGGCCAGCTCAAGGATGTTGTTGGGCTTGAAGGACCCGGGATCAAAATCGAAGAGGCCGCCGTCCTCGGTACCGATCCACACATGGCCGGCTTCATCTTCCGCCAAGGCACGCACATGGTTGCTCGACAGCTGCCCGTCCTGCATGGTCAGGTGGCGCACACTGTTGGCCCCGTTCACCCCCGGTACCAGCACCGTGATGCCCCCATTGGTGCCGAACCAGATATTCCCGTTCCGGGTCTGTGTTACGGCCCACACTTGCCTGTCGACCAAGCGGTCATCCTCGGTGAAGGAGCGGAAGCGACCGCCCTTGTAGACCTCAATGCCGGCATCGTGGGTGCCCACCACCATGTTGCCTTCGCGGTCGCGCAGGATGCAGCGCATGCGCTGGCTATGGGTTCCGTTGCCCGTATTGAACCGGCGGATGCCATCCTGTTCGATCCGTGCCAAACCATTGTCCCAGGTACCCACCCATACACGCCCTTGGGCATCTTCGGCAAAGCACATCACGAAATTGCTCGGCAACCCGTTGGCTATGTCAAACACCATGGCTTGGCCGGCAGCTGGCTTCAACCTTACGGCCCCGCTGCTCTGCGTACCGATCCACAAGTCGCCATCGCCGTCTTGGAAAACCGCCGTGATGCCTTGCAAGGGCGGCATTCCTTTGGGCGAAAAAGGTGCGAAGCGGCCCTCTTTGGCCTGCCACACCTTCATGTTTCCTTGGGCTTCAAGGAAGACCAAGGACCCATCGTTCAGGGTGGTGATGCCGGTGATCCGCGATGCCAATCCGTCCGGTTCACCAAATTGCCTCGCATCCACGGGCCCACCTGCCGGCGTTCCGCTGATCCGGTATGCACCATCGCCAAAGGTGGCCACCCAGATCTGCCCTGCGGGGTCTTGGGCGATGCCTGTCACATCATGGGTGGGCGGGTTGTTCGCGAATTTCAGGGCGCGGAAATGTCCTTCTTCGCGCAGGCTGACCCCACCGCCCAAATGGCCGGTCCACAGGCGCATTTGGTTGTCTATGCACAGGGAGCGCACGCCGTTCGGCGCCAATTGGTCCATGGTGCCAAAAGACCGGACCCGGATGCCGTCATAGCTGGCCAGCCCCGCCTCTGTGCCGGCCCACAACATGCCCGTGCTGTCCTGCAGCAGGGCATACACCTTGGAGGCGGGCAGGCCGTCCCGCACGGCAATATTCTCAAAGAAATAGCGCTGCGCCTGACTTTGAAATGCAGTAAGGGCAAGGCCTAATGCGCAAACGGAGATCGATCTGGCACGCAGCATGACCGCAAAGTACGGTCTTCGGCGATTATCTGGTCAACTCGTAAAAGCTCGGGTCATTCCCAGCGGCATCGCTCACCACCAGTGTCGTTCTCACGCTCTCGCTGTAGTTCTCCATCAACCCCTTCAGCGGTCCATAGTTGTAGAAGGAATAGATATCGTCCGCCTTGGCGTCCACGGGGATCCAATAGGCCTTACCGCCTTGGCTGCGCCCATGGCCCGAATACCACACCAGTAGGGTGTTCACCTTGGCATTGCGCACCATGTCGCGGAGATCGATGTTGAAGAAGCGTTCCAGCTCCACGCGGGTGAGGTTCTTCTTCACCACGGTGCGCTGGGGCTGGTATTTGGCAAAGGCCTTGCGCATTTTGTCCATGCCGTCGGTGGTTACTGCAGGCATGTTCCGGTAGTTGCTGTTTTCAATGTAGATGATCCAGGTGGTGCCCATGAGCGGCATGGTGGCCGTCTTGGCCGGCTCCGCAGCGGCTGACACAGGCGCTGGTGCGGCCCGGTTCACAGTGTACTGTGTCTCCTTCACGTTTCCGTACTGGTCCTCCACGTGCACGGTGAAGTGCTCCTTGCCTGCCAGGTCCAGCTTGATGCTGAAGTCCGTGGATGTGGTGTCAGGTATGAAACTGGCGTATTTGCCATCCACTACCACCGAGCGGATACCGCTGGGATCTGAAGCGGTGCCCTCCACAAAAAGCTGGTCCTTGCCCGCCGGCAATGTCGTTGTTCCCGAAGCGTCAAAAATCGGCATGCTGATGGACACCACCGGCGGATCACTTTCCGTGCGCTGGACCGCCAAGGTGATCGTGGAGGTGTTTCCGTAGACGTCCTCGGCCATCACTTCGATCGCCTTGGCGCTTGGTGCCAGGGGCACCGTGGCGCGGAATTCGGGCGAAAGTTCCTCCGGATCGTAATCCGCACGCACCCCTTGCACCGCGATGGCCTTCAGGGGGCTTTTGTCACGCACATGGCCAGCCACCTTCACCCTGGCAAGCGCGCTGCTTATTTGCACCACCTCCCCTTTGCGCATGGGTTCCACCACGGTGATCACGGGCGGGTCCGGTTCCCGGTTCATTTCGAAGACGCGCAACTGCACGCGCTCCTTGCTGGCGGTGACCGTTTTAAGGTCTTCGGGGCTCCACCGGGCTGGATCATCCTTCATTCGCTTTTCGGCCATGTCCAGGTCCTTGGCGGCGCGGTCCAGGTCCAAGTTGGCCTCGCTGCATTCTGCGCGCAAGAGCAGAAAGCCCACATTGTCCGGGTATTGAAGCAGCAGCTTGTTCAGGTCGTTCACGGCATTTTGTTCCTGCCCGAAGCCGTGGTAATACAAGGCGCGCTGGTAATAGACCACGGAATCCTCACGGCCCAGGGCTACGCACTTGCTCACATCGTCGATGGCCTTTGAGTACTCCTTTTGCAGGGCGAAGGCCTTGCTGCGGACAATGAGCAGTTCGGTGCTGGACGGGTTCAGTTCCAATCCGCGCGTGCAGCGGCTGATGGCCTTTTCCAAGGCGCGGATCTGCATGGACACGCCACGGTAGCCCTTGTGCAACTGGATCTGCACCTCGCCGGAGGCGATGTAGGCCGCTTCGTACAGGGGATTCCATTCCAGTACCTTGTCCAGGTCGGTATCGGCGGTGGCAAAATCGCCCGATGCCATCCGGCTGAGCGCATGGAGGTAATACGTGTCGGTAGTGGCCTTCAAGGCCAAGGCCGCATCAGCGGCATCCACGGCACACGCCACGTCCTTGATCGCCAAGCAGGCCCTCACCTTGGTTTGCAGGGCGGCCATGTTCTTTCCCGAAAGGGCCAGTGCATCAACGGCGTAGCGCCTGGCCATGGCGGGCTGACCGGCGTCCAGGCAGGCGTCGGCTGCCTCAGTAAGGTTGTTGCCGTCACGCGGGGTAATCCGCGCCACATGCACCATGTCGGCCATGCGGTCCTGCATGCGGTCCATTTGCAGGAACAGGGAGGCCCGGCCCAACAGGGCTTTCACATAATTGCTGTCCACGCGCAGGGCGAAGCCGTATTGCTCCATGGCGGCATCCAATTGGCCGGCCGCCTGCAATTTGTTCGCCTCTTTCAGGAAAGTCTTGCCGTCCTGGGCATGGGTGGCGGCCGCGCCCCCCATCAGCAGGGCCAGCGCCAAGAGCAAGCGCATCCACACGGTTTTCCGGCAACGGCCTGGCATGTTGAAGTGTTCAATCCCCCTCCTTCTCCAGCAGGTCTACAATGCCTTGCGTGGCACCGGTGCTGCTGAAGCCTCCGTCGTGGTACAGGTTCTGCATGGTAACGTACCGGGTCAGGTCGCTGAACAGGGAAATGACGTAGTTGGCGCAATCCCCGGTGGGTGCGTTGCCCAACGGGCTCATGGCCTCGGCAAAATCGAAGAGGCCGGTGAATCCCTTGATGCCGCTGCCGGCCGTGGTTTTGCTCGGGCTTTGGCTCACGGTGTTCACACGGATCCCGTTTTTCTTTCCCAAATGGTAGCCCCACGACCTGGCGATGCTTTCCAGCAGTGCTTTGGCGTCGGCCATGTCGCCATAGCCCGAAAAAACGCGCTGGGCCGCGATGTAGGTCAGCGCGACAATGGATCCGCCATCCGCCAGTGCGTTGGTTTTCACACCGGCCTGGATCATGCGGTGGAAGCTCATTGCACTGATGTCCAGGGTCTGTTTGTACCACTCGTAGTTCAAGTCTGTGTATGCCCTGCCCTTGCGCACGTTCGGGCTCATGCCGATGCTGTGCAAGACAAAGTCAACCGGTCCGCCCAACTTTTCAAGGGCACCGGTAAAGAGGTTCTCCAAGTCTTCGTCCTTGGTGGCGTCGGCGGGTATCACTGTGGCACCCGTGCTGGCTGAAAGCTTGTCGATCTCGCCCATGCGCATGGCCACCGGGGCGTTGGTCAGCACAATGCTGGCCCCTTCGGCGTGGGCCAGGGCCGCCACTTTCCAGGCGATGCTCTGTTCGTTCAATGCGCCGCTGATCACGCCGCGTTTTCCTTTCAATAGTCCGTAGGCCATGGTTGGGATCGGTTTGCGGGCCGAAGATAGAATGTTGCCCGAGTGTTGCTTCTGCTCCTTCAGGGTCTTAGGCGTTGCCCAGCAGCTCCCGTGCATTTTCCATGGCGGCCCGTGTGGTTTTATGCCCGCTGAGCATGCGTGCCAAGGCTTGCACCCGCTCTTCACCGTCCAAGATGCGGATGACGCTCTCCACCTGCTCTGCCTGGTGGTCTTTGGTCACCAACAGATGGGTGTTCGCCTTGCTGGCGATCTGGGGCAAATGGCTGATGGCGATCACTTGCCGCTGGCGGGCCATTTGTTGAATCAGCCTGCCCACGCGATGCGCCATTTCGCCGCTTACCCCGGTATCGATCTCGTCAAAGATCACCGTGGGCAGTTCCTTGCTGGCTGCGGCGAGGCTGATCAGGGCGAGCATCACCCTGCCCAGTTCACCGCCACTGGCCACTTTGTCCAAGGGGCCGGGCGCGCGGTCCTTGTTGGCCGAAAAGAGCGCGCGGATGCCATCCATGCCGGCGGCGCCGGGTTCGGTGCGGTGCAGCTGAAAATCGAATACCGCGTGGGGCATGCCCAGGTCGTGCAGGATGGCCGCCACCTGCTGCGCCAGCGGGGCTGCCGCCTTGTTGCGTTGCAAACTGATCTTTTGCGCCAGGTCCAGTACTTCGGCGTGCAAGCCGGTTTCCTGCTGTTCCAGATCTTTCACGTCCTCCGCCATCGAGCCGATGCGGGAGAGGCGCGCGCCCAGTTCATCACGCAGGGTGATCAGCGCATCGGTGCCCTCGGCGCGGTGCTTTTGCTGAAGGCGCACCAGCAGGTCCCAGCGCCCGCGCAGCTTTTCGGCCACTTTCGGGTCGATCGATATGCGTTCGGCCAGTTGCCCGGCTTCGCCGGCGATGTCCTTCAGATCGATGGAAACACTGTGCAGCCGTTCCAGCAAGGCGCCCACTGCGGGATCCAGACGGGCAGCCTTGGCGGCGTTCTGCCGGATGGCCCCCATCCGTGCCAATATGCCGTTTTCGCTGTTGAGCCCGTCCTCCATGCCCTGCAGGGCTAGTAGCAATTCCTCCGCATGGTCCGCACGGGCCAGGGCCTGCTCCACTTCCTGCTGTTCGCCGGCCTCTAAACGCGCAGCCTCCAGTTCATCATACTGGAACTGCAGGTAGTCGCGTTCGTTTTGTGCTTGAGCCTGCCGTGCGCGGGCAGCCTCGAGGGCTTCCTTCGCCTTTCGCCAAGCGCGATAGCGCTCCTCATAGTCCTTTACGGCCGGGCCCTGGCCCGCGAAGTGGTCCAGCAAACCCAGCTGGAATGCCGGTGAATTGAGCAGCAAGGTGTGGTGCTGGCTGTGGATGTGCACCAATCCTTCGCCTAATTCACGGAGCTGTTCCAGCCTGATCGGGGTGTCGTTCACAAACGCGCGCGAACGGCCGCCGGGTTCCAACTGCCGCCGCAGGATCAATGGGGTTTCCGACGGCACGTTGTTGCTGCGGCACCACTGCTCCACCAGTGTGCTGCCCGGCCCGGGCCCCACTTCCAGCTCAACCACGCAGCGCTTGGTCGGGTCACGCTGCAAATTGGCCTCGGCACGCCCGCCCATGGCCAGCCCCAAAGCGCCCAGTAGGATGCTTTTCCCACTGCCGGTTTCGCCCGTGATCACCGTGAGACCCTTGCCCAGTTCCAGGTCCAATTCCCCGATCAGCAGGAAGTTGCGGATGAAAAGCCGTTGCAGCATAGGGCGTGAAGTTCGGGATGGCGGCCGGAACGGCCACGTGGGTTTGCCGCCCACCTGCCCGCACACCGGGCCCTATCGGGCCTTCATCATTTCCATGTACTGGCTGATGTGGCCGGGGTCGATGATCTGCAGGGTGTTGTACACCTTGGCCTTTTCCTGCGGGTCCGCCCCCTTGTACAGTTCCACCAGTTCGTTGTACTTGGCATTGAACAACACCTGCAGGTTGTAGCTGGAAGGCTTGGCCTGGTGCACGGCCTTCAGGGTGTTGACCGCATCGGCACAGGCCTTCCGTCCCTTGGCTAGGTCTTCGGCCATTTCGTCAAAACCTTGGCGGTGGTACGTATAAAGGAATTCGCGCAGCGGCCGGAACACCGCCTGCTGCTGGTTGTCCAGCAGCCAGTACCGGTTTTTCTGGTCCTCAAAGGCCTTCCATCCCGGTTCGCTGGCGTTCTGGGCGTTGTTCACCACGTTCTGGGCCTGGGTGTAGAAGTCGGTTCCGCCCATGGGCGAGAAGGTGTCGGCATCCACGCCGAGGATGTAATAAGCGTAGAAGGCAATGACCGATGAGAGGTTGCCGGAGAAGCGCTCGGGCGAGAAATCGATCTGGGTGTTCTCCAGGAAGGAGAACTGGACATTGTTGTCCAGGATGTCCACCACCGGGCTGTTGTAATCGGTGCCGTACACGGGCCTGGAATAGATCACTTGCAGGGTTGCCTTGAAGCGGTCGGCCGATGATTGCTCGTTCACCGTGAGTAGCATGTTGCAATCGATGCGCTCCTGGGGGCTGAAGTTCAGGTTGGTCCAGCGCCTGGTGTTCATCAGTTGGGTGATGCTGGTTTCCATGCTTTGGAACACGCGCTTGGGCGTGCTTTGGATCTGGGGGGCGATCACGGAGACCTTGCAGTTGAACTCCTGGGCGTCCGCACGGGCCGCGGCCAGCAAGGTCAGTATCAAAAGGAAGCTACTTCGCATGGGGCAATACTATTCCGATTCGGTCCAAGATGGCGCGGGCGACCTCCGTTTTGGACATCAACGGCAGTTCCTCGGCATTCTTGTCCGCATCGATCAGGGTCACTTTGTTGGTTTCGTGGCCGAAGCCCGCGCCGGGATCGTTCAGCGAGTTGAGCACGATGAGGTCGAGGTTTTTGCGGCGGAGCTTTCCTTCGGCATTTACCCGTTCGTTGTCGGTTTCCAGGGCAAAGCCAACCAAGAACTGGCCTTCTTTCTTGCGGCCGCCCATCCAAGCCAGGATATCCTCGGTGGGCTCCAGTTCCAGCGGGGGCATGCCCTGCTCCTTCTTCAGCTTGCTGTCCGCTTTGCGGGCCGGTGTCCAGTCTGCCACGGCAGCACTGAGGATGGCCACATCACAATCGCCGAACCGTTCCTTGGCGGCGATGGCCATTTGCGCGGCGGACACCACATTGGTGCGGCGGATGGCGGGGTGCGGGGCCTCCAAGGCCACCGGGCCTGCGACCAGTTCCACCAAGGCCCCTCTGGCTGCGGCTTCCAGGGCCAGGGCAAATCCCATCTTGCCCGAACTGCGGTTGCCGATGAAGCGGACCGGGTCGATGGCCTCGTGGGTGGGTCCTGCGGTGATGAGCACCTTTTTTCCTGCCCAAACGGAAGCTTCGCCCATGGCCTGTTTCAGTTGGCTCACCAGGTCGTCGGGCTCGGTCATTCTTCCTTTCCCGCTCAGGCCGCTGGCCAATTCGCCTTCCTCGGGGCCGATGAAGCGCACGCCCCGTTCCTTCAGCAGGGCCAAGTTGGCCCGGGTGGCGGGGTTGCGGTACATCTCCAAGTCCATGGCAGGCGCCGCGTACACGGGGCATTCCGCACTGAGCCAGCAGGCCATCAACAGATTGTCGCACAGGCCGTGGGCCATTTTGGCCAAGGTTTCGGCCGTAGCCGGCGCGATCAGCAGCAGGTCTGCCCACCGGGCCAGGTGCACGTGGTCATTCCACGTCATGCTACCCGGTCCGCGCTCCACCAGTTCGGTCAGTGCGGGCCTTCGGCTCAAGGTGGAAAGGACCAGGGGCGAAACGAACTCATGGGCGGCCGGGGTGAGCACCACCTGCACCTCGGCACCGGCCTTCACCAAGGCCCGTACCAACTGCGGGGTTTTGTATGCCGCGATGCCGCCGGTGATCCCCAGCAAGATCCTGCGCGGAAGGACGCTTGGCGCACCCATCCCCGGGCACGGCTCTTATTGGGCTGCTTCCGCCGGCACCTCCGTGTGGCGGAACACGATCTTGTTCTCCAGCATTTCCATCACCGCAATGGCCGACGGCTTGGGCATGCGTTCGTACTGCTTGCTCAGTTCGATCTGCTCGCGGTTCTCGTAGATCTCCTCGATGTTCTCCCCGCTCACGTTGAACTCCTCCATCCGGTGGTTGATCTCGGTCTTGATCTCCACGGCCAGCTGGTTGGCCCGCTTGCTGAGGATCGACACGCTCTCATAGATGTTGCCCGTGTCCTTGTCCAACGCGTTCACGTTGCGGGTAACGGTGGTTTTAGCGGCTTGCAGGTAATGGGGGTTCATGGTTGCGTTGTGCTGGTCAGTTTCTTCTGCTCCGCGGTCAGGTCCCGGAGCATGGCCTTGGCCACCGCCATGCGGGTGCTGTTCGGAAAAGCGTCCGCGAAGGTATTGAAGGATCGGATACCGGCCTCGATCCGTTCGGCCTTTTTGGCCTCTACGCTGTTCACGGCCAGGTCGTGGTCGGCTTGCAGGACGCTCAGGAGTGCTTCTTCGCGGAAGGTGGAATTCGGCCACCGGCGCAGGAATCCTTGCAGGGCCTCGCTGGCCGGCTGGTAGTTGCGCAACCGCAGGTATTGCCGTGCGGCGGCATAATCCTTCTTTTCCAACTTCAGGCGCAGCTCATCGATCAAGGTGATGCACGAATCCTTCAGGGTGCTTTCCGGGTAGCGGACCATGAAGAGCTCCAGCTTGTCGATGGCCGTATGGGTATCGCGCTGGTCCAGTTCGAATTCGGGCGATTCCTTGTAGTGGCAATAGGCGGCCAGGAAGTCGCATTCCTCGGCATGGGCGCTGTTGCGGAAGGTCTTGGAGAAATTGCCGAGGTAATAGCTCGCCATCAGGTAATCCTTCATGCCGAAGTAGCCCTTGGCGTAGTAGTAGCTCACCGGCTCATACAGCGTATCCCCCCGTGTGAGGCTCAGCAGTTCCTCGAACAATGGCATGGCCCGGTCGTAGTCCGGCTTCTCGAAGTACTTCACCGCCATGCGGTACTTGTACCGTACGTCCGTGCTTTTCACCGCCTTGCTGAACTCGCTGCAGGAGACCAGCAGCAGGGCCGCCAGTAGGGCAAAAAACGGAAGGGTGCGCATGGAAGGCGGCAAAGGTAGGATGCAGGCCGCGTTCATGGCCCGGGCCAACCAGGGCTATCGGGTCTTCAAGCCGCGCCGGGCCTGACACCGGCTGCGACGCCCTTCGGGGTCGTGCTGGACTTTGATGAATCCTGGCAACATGCTGTGACCGCTTCGCGGTCGGTCTGTGGTCCTGACCCCAACGGGGTCACAGCATATTGAGATAGGTTACTGTGGATCTCGACCCCAAAGGGCGTCGCAGCCGATGTTCCCTTGTTCACAGCGAGAGGAAGACCCGATAGCCCTGCCGGGCCAACATCCTGCGCACGCTTACCTTCGCGGCCGGATTTCCCCCTATTCAACATGAACGACATATTTGACAAGATCCGCAAGGACGCCGGCCCCATCGGCCGCCATGCCAAAGCATCGCACGGCTATTTCTCCTTCCCCAAGCTGGAAGGCGAACTGGGGTCCCACATGACCTTCCGCGGCAAGGAAGTGCTGGTGTGGAGCCTGAACAATTACCTGGGCTTAGCCAACCATCCGGAGGTTCGGAAGGTGGACGCGCAAGCAGCCAAGGACTGGGGCCTGGCCTACCCCATGGGAGCCCGCATGATGAGCGGCCAAACCAAGTACCACGAACAACTGGAGGACCAGCTCAGCGAGTTCATGGGCAAGGAGGACACCTTCCTGCTGAACTACGGCTACCAAGGCTGCATGAGCACCATCGATGCGCTGCTCACCCGGCATGATGTACTGGTGTTCGACAGTGAATGCCATGCCTGCATGATGGACGGCGCGCGCCTGCACGCAGGCAAACGTTTCCGCTTCCAGCACAACGACATGGAGAGCTTCGACAAACAGTTGGAGCACGCCCGCAAGGTGGTGGAGCAAACCGGCGGCGGCATCCTGGTGATGACCGAGGGCGTGTTCGGCATGGCCGGTGATCAAGGCAAGCTCAAAGAGATCGCGGAGCGGAAGGCCAAGTACAACTTCAGGCTCTTTGTGGACGATGCCCACGGCTTCGGCCAAATGGGGCGCGATGGGCGCGGCACCGGCGACGAGCAAGGCGTGCAAGACCAGATCGACATCTACTTCGGCACGTTCGCGAAGAGCATGGCCAGCATCGGCGCCTTTATCAGTGGACCGGAGGATGTGATCATGTACCTGCGATACAACATGCGCAGCCAAACCTTCGCCAAGAGCCTGCCCATGCCCATCGTCATCGGGGCCATGAAGCGCTTGGAAATGATGCGCACCATGCCCGAGCTGAAGGAAAAACTTTGGACCATCACCCGTGCCCTGCAAAGCGGCCTGAAGGCGGACGGGCTGGACATCGGCAAGACCAACAGCTGCGTGACCCCCGTATACCTGAAGGGCAACATTCCGGAAGCCACCAACGTGGTGCTGGACCTGCGGGAGAACCACGGCATTTTCTGCAGTATTGTGGTATACCCGGTGATCCCCAAGGGCGAGATCCTGCTGCGCCTGATCCCCACGGCCACGCACAGCTTGGAAGATGTGAAGCGCACCATCTCCAGTTTCAAGGAGGTGAAGAA
>ENA-UOUJ01000751-UOUJ01000751.1-activated-sludge-metagenome-genome-assembly--contig:-NODE-751-length-19634-cov-3.868124_pt1 | contig 19634 bp, 19 predicted proteins | sample MGYA00249839_ERZ747224 | MGnify/ENA primary metagenome ERZ747224 (study PRJEB28782, sample SAMN03220277) | activated sludge metagenome | biome: wastewater; feature: sewage sludge; material...
GCCGCTGGTCGAAAGCGCGGTTCCCGACCGGCCCTGGTAGGACCGCCCGGCGGGGATGAACCCTGGCCCCGGCGCATCGCGCGCCGGGGTTCCTCATGAAAGGCGTCTGCGTGACTGCCGCTGTGCCGTCCAGGACGCACGCGGACATCATCGCCAAGGGAAAGGTTCCCCTCGCCCCCCGAGCTTGCTATCACCCGGCGAGGGTCAGATCGGGGTGCAGCATGCGTTTCGTTGCGTTTCTTGCCGCTGTGCTGGCGGTGTCCCCTGCAGCCGCGCGCGAGGCGGTGGATGCGTACAGGGGCACCCCGCCGCCGCTGGAACAGCGCGCGCCGGCCGCAGCGGTGGCAAGGGCCGCGGCCGAACCGCCCGAATCCGAAAAGCAGCCCGATCCCGCCCGGCGCTGCACCGCCGACGGGCGCAGCTGCATCACGCTGGCCAGCTATGTCGCGGATGTCTGCACCACCATCGAACGCGCTGCGGGCGACAACCGGCTGGACCCGAACTTTCTGGCGCGGCTGCTGTGGAAGGAAAGCCTGTTCGAGCCCTCGGCGATCTCGCCCGTGGGCGCGCTGGGCATCGCCCAGTTCATGCCGGAAACCGCGCGCCTGCGCGGTCTGAAGGACCCGATGAACCCGGCCGAGGCGATCCATGCCTCGGCCGCCTATCTGCGCGACCTGGTCGAGGGCTTCGGCAATATGGGGCTGGCCGCCGTCGCCTATAACGGCGGCGAGGGACGGGCGCAGAACTTTACTCGCGGGGCCAACAGGCTGCCCTATGAGACGCAGGATTACGTCCTGGCGATCACCGGGCATGATGCCTGGATCTGGCGGGACAATCCCCCCGCGGATGCGGCGCTGGATCTGCGGCTGGACAGGGAAAAACCTTTCCGCGATGCCTGCATCCGGCTGGCCGGCAAGCGTACGCTGCGGGAATTCAGCACTCCGGACCGGGCCTGGCCGTGGGGCGTGATCGTGGCCTCGCATCCGAAACAGTCGGGGGTCCAGCAGCAGGTCAGCCGCCTGAACCGCCAGTTGCGCCCGATCCTGGGCGGCAAGCGGGTCAGTTACGTCCGCAAGAAACTGTCGGGGACGGCGCGCAAGATCTATACCGCGCAGATCGGCTATTCCTCGCGGAACGAGGCCTTCGCCTTCTGCAACCGGCTGAAATCGCTGGGTGGGCGCTGCATCGTGCTGCGAAATTGAGCGCCTTCGCCTCTGCCCCTGCCCGCGCCGGGGTGCGCCACCGCCGCGGCCGGTCTCCGCGATCATGACCAACGTCCTTGTCTTTGCGGCCACCGTGTTGATCTGGAGCACAAGCTGGATCGCCATCGCGGCCCAGGTCGGGCCGGTCCCGGCGCTGGTGTCGGTGTTCTGGCGCTTTGCGCTGGCCGGGGCGATCCTGATGGCGTGGCTGGGGGCGACCGGACGGCTGCGGGTGCCCGCGCGGCGGGACCAGCCGTTCGTGCTGGCGCAGGCCCTGTGCCTGTTCAGCCTGAACTTCATCTGCTTCTACACTGCGGCCCATCACATCCCGTCGGGGCTGCTGTCGGTGATCTTCTCGCTGGCGACGATCTTCAACGCATTGAACGCGCGGCTGTTCTTCGGCGACCGCATCACCGGGCGGGTGGTGCTGGCGGCGGGCCTTGGGGCGGCGGGGGTGGCGCTGCTGTTCGCGCGCGACCTGATGGTGGACCTCGATGCCGGGACGCTGCGCGGGGTCGGGCTGGCGACGATGGGCACGATGCTGTTTTCGCTGGGCAACATGGTTTCGCGGCGCAACAGCGCGGCGGGGGTGCCGCTGGCCTCGGTGAATGCCTGGGGAATGGCCTATGGCGCGGGGGTGCTGGCGGCACTGATCGCGGCCACGGGCACGCCGGTGGTGGCGCCGCCGGATGCGAAATATCTGGTGGCGCTGCTTTATCTGGCGGTCGTCGCCTCGGTGATCGGCTTCACGACCTATCTGCTGCTGGTGGCGCGGCTTGGCCCGTCGCGGGCGGCCTATGCGACGGTGCTGTTCCCGGTGGTGGCGCTGACCCTGTCCACCCTGTTCGAAGGGTATCGCTGGCACTGGACCGGCATCCTGGGGCTGGGGCTGGCGATGCTGGGCAATGTGGTGATGTTCGCGCCCCTGCCGGGGTTCATGCGCGCGGCCGGTGCGGTCCGGCCGCGCGTCTGAGGGTCATTCGGTCCAGCGCACCTGCGTCAGGTCGTTGGCGGGCGTGGGGGCGTTTTCCCACAGGCCCTCGATGCGGGCATCGGCGACGCCGGTCTTGGCCAGCTGGAACAGGAATGCCGCCGGATGGTCGGCGGCCAGCATCTCCTGCGCCTGCACCAGCAGGGCGCTGCGCTGCGTGGGGTCGATGGTCGCCTTCAGCTGCTGCATCAGCGCGACGAATTCCGGGCGGTCATAGTGGAAGTAATAATCCTGCCGCCCATAGATATCGATGTCCAGCGGCTCGGTATGGCTGACGATGGTCAGGTCGAAATCGCCGCCCTTGAACACGGATTCCAGCCACTGGGCCCATTCCATGTTCGTGATCTCGGTCTCGATTCCCACGTCGCGCAGCTGCGCGGCCACGATCTCTCCGCCGCGGCGGGCATAGGGGGGCGGGGGCAGCGCCAGCCGCAGTTTCGGGACCGAGACCCCGGCCTCGGCCAGCAGGGCCCTGGCCCGTTCGGGATCGTATGCCGATTGCGCGGTCAGATCGACGTAATCGGGATGGTGGGGGGCGAAATGGCTGCCGATGGGGGTGCCGTATCCGAACATCGCCCCGTCGATGATCGCCTGCCGGTCGATGGCATGGGCGATCGCCGCGCGCACCTTGACGTTGTCCAAGGGCGGATTGGCGTTGTTCATCGACAGGATCGTCTCGCCCTCGGTCGTTCCCACGATCACCTTGAAGCGCGGGTCGGCCTGCAACTGCGGCAGGGTTTCGGGCGCGGGATAGTTGGGGAATGCGTCCACGTCGCCCGCCATCATCGCGGCAAAGGCCGCCGTGGGATCGGCGATGAAGCGGAAGGTGGCCGAGGCCAGCGCGGGCTTTTCCCCCCAGTATCCGTCGAAGCGGGTCAGCGTGACGTGATCGCCCTGCGTCCATTCCGAAAACCGGAACGGGCCGGTGCCGACCGGGTTGGTCGCATTGCCCGCGGCCGAGGCGGGGTCCACGATCACCGCATCGCCCCAGGCCATCTTCCAGGGGAAGTTGCCGTCCGGCCCCTTCAGCGTGACCCGGACCAGGTCGGGGGCCACGGCCTCGACGCTCTCGATGTCCTCGAACAGGGCCTTCTGGGCATTGGTCGACTCCTCGCCCCGCGCCCGGTCCAGCGAGAACACCACGTCCTGCGCGTCGAAACCGGCGCCGTCGTGGAAGCTGACCCCCGTGCGCAGCCGGAACTCGTGGACGCGGCCGCCGTCCTTCGCCTCCCAGCTTTCGGCCAGGCCGGGCTGGATGCTGCCATCGGGCGCGAATCTGGTCAGGCCCTCGAACAGGTTGGCATGGACGATCTCGTCGATGGCGGCGGCGGCGCCCCCGGTGGGGTCCAGCGTCGGCGGCTCCAGCACCATGCCCAGCCGGATGCTGTCCTGCTGGGCCAGCGCCGGTCCTGCGAGACAGGCCAGCACGGCCGCGATGGCGAGATGATTGCGCAACATCGGTTTCCCCCGGTTGATCCGTTCGCCGAAAGCCTAGGGGCCAAGCCGTCGCGCGATCAAGCCCGTCCTGCGGGGGGCCGCGCGGGCGGGATCAGCTGCTGGACGATGCCGGCCAGCAACAGCCACAGCGAGGTCACGACCAGCCCCCAAAGCGCCCAGCTTTGCGGGTGGAAATGGACGGCTGCGGCCCAGCCGGCAAAGATCACCCAGGCCACCGCCATCGGCAGCGATACGGCCCGCCAGCGTTCGGTGCGGACAGGATGGATGAACTTGACATTGGTGAACATCGTGACCGCAAGGGCCACGACGACGATCAGGATCACCCAGAAATTGGGTTTCAGCGCGAACAGGACCAGCACGACCATGTTCCAGCAGGCCGGAAATCCGGCAAAGCTATTGTCGCGCGTCTTCATCCTCGTGTCGACGAAATAGATCACCGAGCCATAGACGATGGCGATGATGCAGACCCATCCCGTCCAGCCCGGAAGCAGGCCCGACTTGAACAGCGCATAGGCCGGGATGAACACATAGGTCAGATAGTCGATGATGAGGTCCATCAGGACCCCGTCATAGGTCGGCCAGTTGTCCTTGACGTGGTAGCGCCGGGCCAGCGGGCCGTCGATGCCGTCCACCACCAGCGCCACGACCAGCCAGACGAACATGGCCGACCAGCGTTCCTCGACCGCCGCCAGCAGCGCCAGCATCGACAGGACGGCGCCGGTCGCGGTCAGCAGATGGACCCCAAGGGCCTGAAAGCGCTGTTTCATGGAACGGCTTGTCGCACCGCCCGCCGCCGCGCGCAACCATTGCGGCGCGGCGCGCATCTGCACCCGTTGCCCGCCGGCATCGGGTCAGGCGGGCATGATCGGCAGGGCGGTGGTGGCCTTCATCTCCTCCATCGACAGAAGGGCGGTCACGTTCTGGATGCGGACCTCGGCGATCAGGGACTGATAGAAGCGGTCATAGGCGCGGGCATTCCGCACGAAGATCTTGAGGATATAGTCGATTTCCCCGGCCAGGCGGTGCGCCTCGATCACCTCGGGGCGGGCGCGGACGGCGGCCAGGAACCGCGCGGCCCAGTCGGGGTCGTGTTCCGATGTGCGGATCAGCACGAAGAAGCACGCCTCCAGTCCCAGCGCTTCGGCATCCAGCAGCGCGACCTGACCGCGGATCACGCCCTGTTCGCGCAGGCGGCGGATGCGGTTCCAGACCGGCGTGCGCGAGGCGCCGACGCGGGTGGCGATCTCCTCCAGCGGCAGGCTTGCGTCCTGCTGCAACAGCGACAGGATTTTCCGGTCGGTTTCGTCCAGCCGGACGGCTGTCCGTTCTTCGGCGGGGGTCTTGGGCATGTTTCCCGGAATCCTTCGTTCGGAACAGAATTACCATCTTATTTTTCCCGGAGTATGGCCTTTTGCAAGACATTTTTTCTATTGTAAGCGAGCCAACCACACGGGTGACGCCATGTCCAAGACCTTTGTTCCTTCTGAAAAGACCCCGGCGGTGCTGACCGCCAACGACCTGCGGAACGGGCGCTGCGTATGGATGTCGGCCAGCGGCTGGACCACCGATCCCAAGGCGGCGACCCTGTATGAAGACGCGAACCTTGCCGATTTCGCCCTGCTCGACGCGCAGGCTCAGGCTCATGTCGTCGTCGGCCCCTATCTGATCGAGGCCACGCGCGACGCGCACGGCCGCCCCGCCCCCGCCCATTTCCGCGAGGCGTTCCGCCAGCGCGGCCCCTCCACCGAAAACGTCGTCCGCAACGCCGCACCTGCCGGGGTTTCCCATGTTTGACGCATCGCCCGAACCCAACGCCTATCTGCGCCACCGCGCCGCGCAGTTCCGCGCCCAGGTCGCCCGCCGCCTGGACGGCAGCCTGACCGAGGAGGAATTCCGCCCCCTGCGGCTGATGAATGGCGTCTATCTGCAACTGCATTCCTATATGTACCGGGTGGCGATCCCTTACGGCGCGCTGACGCCGGACCAGTTGCGGATGCTGGCCCATGTCGCCGAACGCTTTGACCGCGGCTATGGCCATTTCACCACCCGCACCAACATCCAGTTCCACTGGCACGAACTGGTCGATATCCCCGATTCGATGGATGCGCTGAATTCGGTCGGCATCCACAGCATCCAGACTTCGGGCAACACCATCCGCAACATCAACGCCGACGCCTTCGCCGGCGCCGCCGCGGACGAGCTGGAGGACCCGCGCCCCTGGGCCGAGCTGGTGCGCCGCTGGTCCACCGATCACCCCGAGTTCCAGTTCCTGCCGCGCAAGTTCAAGATCTCGGTCTCGGCCGGCAAGCAGGACCGCTCGGCGGTCTCGGCCTATGATATCGGGTTGCGGATCGTCGAACGGGACGGCGCGCGCGGCTTTCAGGTCTGGATCGGCGGGGGGCTGGGCCGCACACCCTATCTGGGGCAGGTGGTGCGCGATTTCCTGCCCCAGGCCGATCTGCTGCCCTATCTGGAGGCGATCCTGGCGGTCTATAACCTGACCGGCCGGCGCGACAACAAGTGGAAGGCGCGCATCAAGATCACCGTGGCCGAACGCGGCCTCGACGTGATGCGGGCCGATATCGAGGACGAGTTCCAGCGCCGCCGCGCCGAGTTCTCGGGTCTGGATCAGGACATCCTGAACGGCTTGCGCGCGCGGTTCGCCCCGCCCGAGTTCGTTGATGCGCCGGTCGACGCCTATGAGGCGGCGCGGGCGGCCAATCCGGGCTTCCGGTCGTGGACGGACACCAACCTGCATCCGCATCGCATTCCCGGCCATGCCAGCGCCATCATCACGCTGAAGGCGCCGGGTGCCACGCCGGGCGACATGAGCGCCGACCAGATGCGGCTGGTCGCCGGTCTGGCCGAGCGGCTGGCCCATGGCGACATCCGCGTGAACCACGACCAGAACATGGTCCTGCCGCATGTGCGCAAGGCCGATCTGCCCGAAATCTATGCTGCGCTGCGCGAGGCGGGCCTTGCCACGGCGAATGCGGGGCTGATCACCGACATCATCTCGTGCCCCGGCATGGATTTCTGCACGCTGGCGACCGCGCGGTCGATCCCGATCGCCAAGGATATCGCCGCGCATTTCCGCACCCGCGGGCTGGAGGACGAGATCGGCGAGATGAAGATCCGCATCTCGGGCTGCATCAACGCCTGCGGCCATCACCATCTGGGCCATATCGGCATCCTCGGCCTGGACCGGGCAGGGGTCGAGAATTACCAGATCACCATCGGGGGCGACGGCTACGAGACGCCGACGCTGGGCCAGCGCGTGGGCGCGGGTTTCCCGGCCGAGGAAGTGGTCCCGGCCATCGACCGGCTGATCGACGCCTATCTGGCGCACCGCGCGGATGCGTCCGAACGCTTCATCGACGCGCTGCGCCGCCTGGGGCCAGAGCCGTTCCGCGCCGCGATGTATCCGGGGACGGGACATGCTTGACGCAAATCTCGACCGCCGGGCCGAGGCGCTGAACGCCCGCTATCGCAACCATGCGGCGGTGCAGGTGCTGCGCCATGCGCTGTCGGACCCCGATCTGGGCCGGGTGGCGCTGGTGTCGTCCTTCGGGGCGGAATCGGTGGTGCTGCTGCACATGCTGTCGGTGGCCGCGCCCGCGACGCCGGTGCTGTTCATCGACACGCAGATGCTGTTCCCGGAAACGCTGGAATACCAGCGCAGCATCGCCGCGCGCCTGCCGCTGACCGACATCCGCATCATTCGCGCCGATCCGGTGGCGGTGACGGCGGCGGACCCGGACGGCACCCTGCACCGGCGCGACGCCGACGCCTGCTGCGGATTGCGAAAGGTCGTGCCGCTGGAACGGGCGCTGGCGGGCTTTGACGGCTGGATCACCGGGCGCAAGCGGTTCCAGGGCGCAGCCCGCGCGACGCTGGACTTCTTCGAGCCCGAGCCGCCCCTGCGGCTGCGCATCAACCCGCTGGCGCACTGGCGTCCGCAGGACGTGGCCGAATATATGGACGAAAACGCGCTGCCCCGGCATCCGCTGGTCACGCGCGGCTATGGCTCGATCGGTTGCGCGCCCTGCACCTCGGCGGTCAGGCCGGGCGAGGACCCGCGCGCCGGCCGCTGGCGCGGCTCGGCCAAGACAGAATGCGGCATTCATTTCATCGGCGGCAGGATGGTGCGCGTCCCCGCGGCCGATGCCGCGCCTGCACCCCAGACAACGGAGACCCCCATGACGACCGCAGCCGCCCCGAAATCCGATCCCGACTCCGCGGGCGCGCAGGTCGTTCAACTGGTCGACGCCCCTGTGCTGGTGCGCGACGACGGCTTTCACCCCGTTCAGGACGAACCCGTCGCCGTCCTGCCCCCCGACACCGACCCGGCGGCGCTGGGGCAGTACCTGAACGCCGACCTGATCGCGGTGGAGTTCCCCGCGATGACAGACGGGCGCGGCTTCACGCTGGCGCGCAGGTTGCGGACTCTGGGCTATGGGGGCCGTTTGCGCGCGACCGGGGCCATGATTGCCGATCAGTATGCAATGGCCCGCCGCGTCGGCTTCGACGAGGTCGAGATTTCCGCAGCCCTCGCCCGCCGCCAGCCGGAACCGCAATGGCTGGCGCGCGCCGACTGGCGTGACTGGGACCACCGGTCGCGGCTTGCGGGCTAGAGAATGCCCTTCATTTCCACTATATATGCCGGAACCGACATATGACACTGGATCTTCCCGTGGCCGATTCGCCCGATACCGCCCTTGTCTCCACCGCCCGGCTGATGCCGGATGCGCAAACCGTGACCGCCGTCCGGCACTGGACCGACTGGCTGTTTTCCTTTCGCGTGACGCGGCCCGCTTCGCTGCGGTTCCGGTCGGGCGAGTTCGTGATGATCGGCCTGCCCGACGAACGCGGCAAGCCGGTCCTGCGCGCCTATTCCATCGCCAGCCCCAACTGGGACGAGGAACTGGAGTTCTATTCGATCAAGGTGCCGGACGGGCCGCTGACCTCGCGCCTGCAACATATCAAGGCCGGCGACCGGATCATCCTGCGGCCGAAACCCGTGGGCACGCTGGTGCTGGACGCGCTCTTGCCCGGCAAGCGGCTTTGGTTCCTGGCGACGGGGACAGGGATCGCGCCCTTCGCGTCGCTGATGCGCGACCCCGAGACCTATGAGCGTTACGATCAGGTCATCATGATGCACACCTGCCGCGAGGCGGCCGAACTGAATTACGGCCGCGAGCTGGTGGACAACCTGCATCACGATCCCCTGCTGACCGAGATGTTCGGCGAGGATTTCGCGCAAAGGCTGGTCTATTACCCGACGACCACGCGCGAGACGACCGGGCGCATGGGCCGGATCACCGACAACCTGACCAGCGGCAAGGTCTTTGCCGACCTTGGCATCCCGCCCCTGAACCCGGCCGAGGACCGCGCGATGGTCTGCGGCAGTCTGGCCTTCAACGTGGACGTGAAGGCGGTGCTGGAAGGCTTCGGCCTGCACGAGGGGGCGAACAGCGAGCCAAAGGAATTCGTGGTCGAAAAGGCCTTCGTCGGCGACGGCATCTGACACGGCATCGGCCGGTCCGGGGGATGCCGGCCCCCCTTGTGCCTGCCGGCGCCCTCTTTGCCGGGAACAGTTCGCTGGACTGTTTTCCGTGTGCTCGAAACTCTGTAGACAATCGAGCAAAAGACATGAGATCCGCTTCTTTCTTCCTAGCGGAAATATCCCGGGGGTGCGGGGCAGCGCCCCCGCTGCGGCAGTTCGCGCAGGACCGGGCGTGCTCTCTCGGCGTTGACACGACCGGCCTGCCTGCCCATGTTCGCGGCCCGAATCGTCCCGGAGGTCCGCCATGCCCGTCGTCGTCGTCGAATCCCCGGCCAAGGCCAAGACCATCAACAGATATCTGGGCGACGACTATACGGTCCTGGCCTCTTTCGGCCATGTCCGCGACCTGCCGCCCAAGGACGGGTCCGTCGATACCGACGCCGATTTCGCGATGAAATGGGAAGTCGCGGCGGAATCGAAAAAGCATGTCAAGGCAATCAAGGACGCGCTGGCCTCGGACCCCAGGCTGATCCTCGCCACCGACCCCGACCGCGAGGGCGAGGCGATTTCCTGGCACCTGCGCGAGGCGCTGGCGCCCGCGCTGAAGAAGGGGGCCGAGGTCAGCCGCGTCACCTTCAACGCGATCACCAGATCCGCCGTGACCGAGGCGATGGCCAACCCGCGCCAGATCGACCAGCCGCTGGTCGATGCCTATCTGGCGCGGCGCGCGCTGGATTATCTGGTGGGCTTCAACCTGTCGCCGGTGCTGTGGCGCAAGCTGCCGGGCGCGAAATCCGCGGGCCGCGTCCAGTCGGTCGCCCTGCGGATCATCGTCGACCGCGAGATGGAGATCGAGGCGTTTCGCGCCCGCGAATACTGGACCGTCCATGCGGTTCTGGCGACGCCGAAGGGCGACGAATACCGCGCCACGCTGGTCAGCTATGCCGGGAAAAAGCTGGAACGCTATGATCTGGCCGACGAGCAGGCCGCCCGGCTGGCCGTCAGCGCGGTGCAGTCGCGCGACCTGACCGTCACCTCGGTCGCCAGCAAGCCCGCCATCCGCAATCCGTGGCCGCCCTTCATGACCTCGACCCTGCAGCAGGAGGCGTCGCGCAAGCTGGGCCTGGGCGCGCGGGCCTGCATGTCGGCGGCGCAGCGGCTTTATGAGGCGGGCCATATCACTTATATGCGGACCGACGGCATCGACATGGCGCCCGAGGCGGTGATGGCTGCGCGCGACGCGATCAAGGCGCGCTTCGGGGCCGAGTACGTTCCCAAGTCGCCGCGGATGTACAAGAACAAGGCCAAGAACGCGCAAGAGGCGCATGAATGCATCCGGCCCACCGACATGATGCTGTCGCCCGACAGGCTGAACGTCGAGCCCGAGCAGCGCAAGCTTTACGACCTGATCTGGAAGCGCACGCTGGCAAGCCAGATGGAGGCCGCGCGGATGGAGCGCACGACCGTCGAGATCGGCAGCGCCGACGGGCAGGTGGGCCTGCGCGCGACCGGGCAGGTAATGCTGTTCGACGGCTTTCTGCGCGTCTATGACCAAGGCAGCGACGACGACGAGGGCGAGGATTCCGCCCGCCTGCCGCAGATTGCCGAGGGCGAGCGCGCCGACAAGCGCGAGGTTACACCCGAGCAGCACTTCACCCAGCCGTCCCCCCGCTATACCGAGGCGACGCTGGTCAAGCGGATGGAGGAACTCGGCATCGGCCGCCCCTCCACCTATGCCAGCATCGTCACGACCATTCAGGACCGCGAATACGTCCGCAAGGACAAGAACCGCCTGATCCCCGAGGACAAGGGCCGGCTGGTGACGGCGTTCCTGGTGAAATATTTTCCGCGCTATGTCAGCTATGACTTCACCGCCGACATGGAGGGCGAGCTTGACGACATCTCGTCGGGCTCGCGCGAATACCGCGAGGTCCTGCGGCGGTTCTGGCGCGACTTTTCCGCCGCGCTGGCGGGCACGAGCGAGCTGCGCATCACCGAGGTGCTGGAAGCGATCGACGAGGCGCTGGCCCCGCATCTGTATCCCCCGCGCGCCGACGGGGGCGATCCGCGGGAATGTCCGCTGTGCGGGCAGGGGCGGCTGAACCTGAAGACCGCGCGGTCAGGCGGGGCCTTCATCGGCTGCACCAACTATCCCGAATGCCGCTATACCCGTCCCCTGTCGGGCGCCGAGGGCGAACCCGTGGGCGACACCGTGCTGGGGCTGGACCCGGAGGGTGCCGAGATCAGCTTGAAGAACGGCCGCTTCGGCCCCTATGTCCAGCGCGGCGAGGCGACGGCCGAGCAGCCGAAGCCGCCCCGCGCCTCCATCCCCAAGGGATGGGAGCCGGCCTCGATGGATCTGGAAAAGGCGCTGCTGCTGCTGGACCTGCCGCGCGAGATCGGCCCGCACCCCGAGGACGGCGTGCCGGTCGAGGCCGGGATCGGGCGCTATGGCCCCTATGTCAAGCACGGCACGCGCTATGTGAACCTGCCGGATGTGAGCGAGGTCTTTACCATCGGCATGAACCGCGCGGTCGAGGTGCTGGCCTCGAAACCCCAGCGCGGACGCGCGGCGGCGGCTCCTCTGGCGGAACTGGGCGAACATCCCGAAGGCGGCGCCGTGCAGGTGCTGAACGGGCGCTTCGGACCCTATGTCAAATGGGGCAAGATCAATGCCACCCTGCCGCGCGACATGGCGCCCGAGGGGGTGACGATGGACGCGGCACTGGAACTGATCGCGGCCAAGGCGGCGAAGGGCGGCAAGAAGGTGGCCTCGAAAAAGCCCGCCGCGGCAAGGTCTGCCGCGAAAGCGCCCGCAGCCGGGAAAACCGCACCGGCCGCCAAGTCCGCTGCGCGCAAGACTGCGGCGAAGCCGGCCGCCAAGGATGGCGCCGCGAAGAAACCCGCCCGCAAACCTGCCGCGCGGAAATCCGCCGGCGAAGCATGACGCATGGATCGCGCGGATGTTCGGGCATGGCCGCCGGCCTGCGCCCGATGCCGCCTGCCGATCCCGAAAGAACCGTGCCCTGAACCACCTGTTTCCCGCCGCGCTGTTGCTGGCGGCCTGGGCCGCACCTGCGCTGGCCCGGACCGCGCCCGATCAGGCGAATGACGATGTCGTCCATGTGCGCCATGCCTGCGCCGGGGGCGAGACGCGAGGCTGTCTTTCTGAACACGGCAGGCGGCAACAGCCATGCCGTCGTGCTGGAAGGGGGCGAACGGCGCCCGATGCAGGTTGCGATCCCGGCCTCGGGCGCGCGCTATACGGCACTTCCCCCCAGGATGACCATGAATTGTGGACCAAGGGTGACGAGGCCATGCTTCACGCCGGGACGGGCGATGCGGCCAGAGCGGTCAGGACGGCCTGCAAGGCCGTGGACTGATCCATCTGGGCAAGGCTGCGGCCCGCATTGCCGGGCTCCCCGGTCGGCGCGGCGTGGGCCAGCGTCAGGGGCAGGCAGCATCATCCGCCGCAGCTCGGACAAGGGTTCCGCGGCAGTTGCCTGTCCGGCAGCAGGGATTACCGGGCATTTTCCCGGCCTCAGCGCATACGGCAAGTGAATCGGGAGCAAGGGAACCGGGGCTGCCAAAGGCGCATGCCCCGAGCTCAAGCCTGCTGCCGCAACGCATTTCTGGCCGTGCCCTGGTCCCCGAACCGGCGGCCTTTCTGCCAGCGGAACAGGGGCGCCAGAATCGGTCCGCGACATGGCGCGTTTCCATCAGGTCCCGCATCCGGCCGTGATCCCGCCGGACCGGTACGGGATGCCCCGGTCCGACGCATTTCCCTTTTCGCCTGCTCAGTGGACCAGCGGCTTTCCGTTCACGATGTGGCGCATCGCCAGTTTCCGGCCCATCCGCCCCGTGGCAAGCACACGGGCAGGGGCGGGGCCTCCGCCCTGCTGCAGGCTGGGAAACAGCGTCAGGATTTCCACGCGCGCGGCGGGGCCGACGGATTTCAGGGCCTCGGCGCCGGTATGGAGCGATTCCGTTTCCGCGCCATTCGAAAAGACGATCTGATGGGCGTCGAACAGGAAATGGACATAGGTCACGGCGACCACATCCGCGGCAATGTCGATGCCCTCCAACTGGCACAGTTGCCTGGCGGCCACCAGAACCTCGTCGGTGCCGAACATCTTCTGTGCGATTCGCGAGCGGACCAGCACCCGATGCTGGGGTGACACCACCAGATCGGCCTGCGGCAGACCGTGCCCGAGGGCGCCGGCGCGGATGCGGATGGGGCGAAGATAGGGCGCGCGTTCAAGATCGGCCGCGCCCAGACGGCGCTGGCCGACCCAGCGCAGCGGCTGGAACCCGGCATCGCGCGTGCGCACCATGTCGCCGGCCCGCAGGTCGCCCGCGGCCACGGGGCCGCGATCGGTTTCGATCAGCGTCGCGGCGTCAAAGCAGGGGACGCAATCGGGTCCGGGATCGAAGGGGGAAAAGTTCTGGGTCAGGCGGAGGTGGTCGAGAGCCGTCCCCGCCGGAAGCTGCTTTTCCGAATAGAGCGCGGCATTCTTGAGATTGCCGGTATCCGACACCGCGAAGGTCACGCTGCGGGCGGGATCGCCTTCCGTGCCGCGCAGCTTTCCGTTTTCGTCCAGGCAGAAATGTTCCCGCAGTTCTTGCTGATCCAGCAGTCCGTCGCCATTGGCGTCCTTGAACTCGATGGTCTGAAGATCGCCTTCGGCCGTGATCCTGCCGTTGGTCAGAGTATATGTGTAAAGCTCAAGCGTGATGTAACTGGCGTTCATGGCATTTTTCCGATTGTTTTCCTCGGCGGATTTCAACCGATGGGCGAACGCAGCGTGCCGTGGCAATAACAGACAGGCAGCGGGCGCAAATCGATTGCCAGCTATCGGTATTGCGCGCCCCAGGGGATATCCGGGAATGAAAAAGCGCGAAGCGGGTCAAAATGCAACTTGCGGCATAGCGCGGGAATAATTCTCTCTATTGCCGATGGAGCCGGGCAATCGCGCAGGGCGAGTGAATTTCCTGATATTTCCGTGTCGATTGCGGTGCGTAATTATTGAACCGCAGAGGATTCCCGTCTGCCCGATCAGGTGATTCGCGCTCTGGCCCGGTCCTTGGCGGCCCCCTTCGGACGTGCGGCCCGTGCCTGCGGCCTGACAGCCGGTCAGATTGACAGTGTGCGCCCCACCGGCCAAACACGGGGCGCAAGGCATTCCGCGGGGGAGGAGCATGAAGAAAGTCTATGGCACCGCCGATCAGGCGCTGGACGGTCTGCTGAAGGACGGCATGTCCATCGCAGCCGGGGGCTTCGGGCTCTGCGGCATTCCCGAATTGCTGATCGCCGCGATCCACCGGTCCGGGGTCAGGGAACTGACGATCGCGTCCAACAACTGCGGCGTGGACGGCTTCGGACTGGGCGTGCTGCTGGACAGCAAGCAGATCAGGAAGATGCAGTCGTCCTATGTCGGCGAGAACGCCGAATTCATGCGCCAGTATCTGAGCGGAGAGCTTGAGCTTGAGTTCAACCCGCAGGGCACGCTGGCCGAACGGATGCGGGCGGGCGGCGCGGGCATCCCCGGCTTCTATACCAGGACCGGCGTCGGCACGGTGATCGCCGAGGGCAAGGAAGTGAAGAACTTCGACGGCCAGGACTATATCCTCGAACGCGGGATCGTCACCGACATCTCGATCGTCAAGGCGTGGAAGGCCGACGAGACCGGCAACCTCGTGTTCCGCAAGACCGCGCGCAACTTCAACGTCCCCGCCGCCACCTGCGGCCGCGTCTGCGTGGCCGAGGTCGAGGAGATCGTGCCCACCGGCAGCCTCGACCCCGACTGCATCCACCTGCCCGGCATCTATGTGCATCGCATCATCCAGGGCGACCACGAGAAGCGCATCGAACAGCGCACCGTCCGCAAGAGGGAGACCGCGTAACATGGCCTCCGATCATTTTGGCGATTTGGTTAACACGCTCAGAGCAAACCCGACCGAACAGTGCGTCGTTCGTGAGGAGTTCCTTAACGGCTTAGGGGTTGACCCTTATCTCCTGGCCGCGGCGTCCGCACGGAAAGTACGGCGGGTGAAGGAAATCGTGTCGGTGAAGGATAACGTCGGTGTCCAAGATACCGTTTATGTTTTTGCACCTGAGGAGACCGCCTGATGGCATGGGACCGCAACCAGATGGCCGCCCGCGCCGCGCAGGAGCTGCAGGACGGCATGTATGTCAACCTCGGCATCGGCATCCCGACGCTGGTGTCGAACTATATCCCCGAAGGCGTGCATGTGACGCTGCAGTCCGAAAACGGGATGCTGGGCATGGGCCCGTTCCCCTATGAGGGCGAGGAAGACCCCGACCTCATCAACGCGGGCAAGCAGACGATCACCGAACTGCCCCATTCGGCCTATTTCGACAGCGCGACCTCCTTTGCCATGATCCGCGGCGGCAAGATCGCCATGGCGATCCTGGGCGCGATGGAGGTCGCGGAAAACGGCGATCTGGCGAACTGGATGATCCCCGGCAAGCTGGTCAAGGGCATGGGCGGCGCGATGGATCTGGTCGCAGGCGTGGGGCGCGTGGTCGTCGTCATGGACCACACCAACAAGGCCGGCGAATCCAAGGTGCTGAAGGAATGCACCCTGCCGCTGACCGGCAAGGGCGTCGTGAACCGCATCATCAGCAACCTGGGCGTGCTGGACGTGGTGCCGGGGGGCCTCAAGATCGTGGAACTCGCCGATGGCGTGACCGAGGCCGAATTGCGCGCCGCGACCGAGGCGACGATCGTCGATTGAGCGTTCCGCCCGGCTGACCAGACCACCATGCACGGGCGCTGCCGCCCGTGCATTTTTCATGAAAGGCGCCCCCGATGACCGCTGACGAGATTGCTGCGCTGTTCACCGGGCCGGACGGCAGCTTCCTGTGCGCCCGCTGGGGACGGCCGGTCGCACCGGTGGTGTTCGGGCTGGCCGACGAATTGCTGCCGGTCTTTCGTGCAGCGCTGGCGGCGGTGTTGGACCATGCCCGCCACCCGATGGTCGACACCGACCCCGAACTGGGTGCCAATCTGATGGTCTTTGCGGTGCGCGAGTGGGACGAACTCGCCGGTCTGCCCGATCTGGACCGGCTGACCGGCCTGCCGGATCTGCCCGCGCGGCTGGGGCGCCAGCAGGCTGACCGCTATCGGCTGCTGCGATTCGATGCGGATGGTGCGATCCGGGCCTGCCTGTCCTTCATCCGGTTGGGCGGGGCGCTGGCCCACGCCCATCCCGCGGCGCTGGCCGAGGATGCGGGCGTGAACGCCATGCTCAGCTTTGCGCGGCATGTCACGCCTTCCGCGCCCCTGGCCGCGCTGATCCGCGCGGCCTATGACCCGGCGCTGCCGGCCTGCGCCCGCGATCCCAGCCACGCCCTGCGGCTGGCCGCGCGGCTCTGACCGGGGACAGCCCTTTCATCTTGCCCCAAATATCCTGGGGGGTGCCCCGCAGGGGCGGGGGGCAACGCCCCCGGCGGCGGTTCCATCCGCCCGCCCGTCGTGCTTCAAGGTTCTGTCCCCAGCCCGAAGGCCAGATCCATGTCCCACCGCTTTCCGATCCGCGTCTATTACGAGGACACCGACCTCGGGCAGGTCGTCTATTACGCCAACTATCTGCGCTTCATCGAACGTGGACGCACCGAATGGCTGCGCGCGGCGGGCGTGGACCAGCCCAGACTGCTCGCCGACCACGGCATTGCCTTCGTCGTGCGCCGGGTCGAGGCCGATTACCTGCGCCCCGCCCGTTTCGACGATCTGCTCGATGTCGTGACGACGCTGGACCATGCCGGCGGGTCGCGGATCGAACTGACCCAGACGGTGGAGCGCGATGGTGCCGTGCTGTTTTCCGCGCAGGTGCGGCTGGTCTGCGTCGATCTGTCGGCAATGCGGCCTGCGCGCCTCCCGGCTGCCGTCCGGGCGGCGATCGGCGCGGCCGAGGAGGAGGGGGAGTGACCCTCGAACTGGCCGCCCTCCAATCGACGTTGGCGGCGGTTCCGGCGCGGTTTCCGGGACCGGGGGGCGCGGGCATCGCGCCTCAACCTGCGATGGATGCGTTCGCGGATGCGCCAGGCGCCTCGGGATCGATCCCGCGCCCGGTCAACTGCTGACGCCGGATCGGGGTGCCGCGCATTTCGCCACTGCGCCCGATCTGATGACGGCGACAGGGGACGACGCGATACGGCGCGATCTCATCCGCCATGACCCTGCGCCGGCGGGACGCGGCCATGGCGATCACGCGCCTGCGCGAACATCCTTATGCCGCGGCCCTTCCCATGGCTGGCGCGGCCGTTCCCGACATCGCCGGACGCCATGCATGCGCCGAAACGCAATCCCGAATGATCGTCATGGCGGCATCTTCTGGTCCGGGCCGACGGCCTGCCGGGGCAGGGCCCGATGGAAACCACGGGTATCCCTCGGGCGGGATGTCTGGGCACTGTGGACGCCGCGGGGGATGGATGCGCCCGCGCCGGGGCGCTGGGGGCGGCGCAGGTCCGGCGCGAGGCGGGGCGCATTGCCGGGCTGACGGTCGGCTGCTGGCTGGCGCGCAGGCTGGATTTCCGCAGCGTCTGATCGGCGGAACAGCGCATGGCGCACGCAACTGTGTTGGTCCTTGCCCTGCCAATCTTGCCAGGAATCTGCCAAGACGCCGCGGAACGCGGGCAACGGACGGGCACGCCACATGGAAAACTTCGCCGCCGGAACGCCGGTCGATTTCTCGCTGATCGCGCTGTTCCTGCGCGCCTCGCTGACGGTCAAGATCGTCATGGTGGTTCTGGTGCTGGCCTCGGTCTGGGCCTGGGCCGTCATCATTCAGAAGCTGATCGTCTTTGCCGCCGCCCGCCGCGACGCGGTCCGGTTCGACCGGCAGTTCTGGTCGGGCCAGCCGCTGGACGACCTGTATGACCGGGTGGGCGCAAGGCCGTCCGGGGCAGCGGAACGTATCTTTGCCGCCGGAATGGGCGAATGGCGCCGCTCGCAAAAGGATGACGGGCGCTTGATTCCGGGGGCGCAGTCGCGCATCGACCGGGCGATGAACGTGGCGATCAGCCGCGAAGGCGACCGGCTGACCCGCGGGTTGCCGTTCCTGGCGACGGTGGGATCGACCGCGCCCTTCATCGGGCTGTTCGGCACCGTCTGGGGGATCAAGACCGCATTCGAGGGAATCGCGCTGTCCCAGAACACCAGCCTGGCCGTCGTGGCCCCCGGCATCGCCGAGGCGCTGCTGGCGACCGCGCTGGGCCTGCTGGCTGCGATTCCGGCGGTGATCCTGTATAACAAGCTGTCGTCCGACGCCGACCGCATCTCGGCCAGCCACGAGGCGTTCGCGGACGAATTCTCGACCATCCTGTCGCGCCAGATCGAGGAAGACTGATGGGCGCGGGCATCATCCGGCGCGCGGCCAACCGGCGGGGACGGCGGCGCAGCCAGCCGATGGCGGAAATCAACGTCACGCCCTTCGTGGACGTGATGCTGGTGCTGCTGATCATCTTCATGGTGGCCGCGCCCCTGCTGACCGTGGGCGTGCCGCTGGAGCTGCCGAAGACCGCCGCCGAGGCCGTGGCCGCCGAACCCGAAGAGCCGCTGACCGTCTCGGTCCCCGCCGAAGGGCCGCTGGTCCTGATGACGACCGAGGTGCCCGAGGGCGAGCTGGTCACCCGCCTGCAGGCGGTGGCGCAGGAACGCCGCAGCGGGCGCATCTATCTGCGTGCGGACGGGGCGGTGCCCTATGCCCGCGTGATGCAGGTGATGGGGGCGCTGAACGCGGCCGGATACCGGGACATCGTCCTGGTCACCGATGCCGGCGGCCCGCGGATGGATGGCTGATCCGTTTCCCCCCGGCACCGGCCGCGAGGCCCGCATCGGCGCCTGGATCTCGGGCGCCGTTCATGCCGCGCTGATCGGCTGGCTGGCGCTGGGCGGCGCGCTGTTCCGCCCCCAGCCCGCGCCCGCGATCCGCATGAGCGAGGTCCAGACCATGTCCGAGGCCGAGTTCCAGGCGCTGGCCGCCGCCAGCCGCGGCGCAGGCCCGGTGGGCGAGCAGGCATCGGCCCCGCCCGCCCAGCCCCGCACGCCCGCGGACGAGGTGGTGGCGGGTGGCCCCGCCGAAGTCGCGCCGCCCGCGCCGGATGCCGACCCCGAGGCGTTGCCCGCACCGCTGCAGGCGCGCGAGGCCGCGCCGAATCTGTCGGATGTGACGCGCCCGCAGACCCCGGTCGAGGTCGCGACCATCGCTCCCGCGCCGCGCCAGCCTGGCGAGGGCGAACCTGCCCCCGCCGCGCCCGCGCCGGTTCCCCCGGCCGCCCGGCCCGTGACGCCTGCCGCCCCCGCGGGCGCGGCCGACGGCACGGCCCCGCGGATCGCCACCGCGCCCGCGCCGGTGCTGACGGATTCGCAGGCGCCCTTCGACGTGGCGGGGGCACGGACTCGTCTTGCCGATCGGCAGGCCGCCGCCCGCGCCGAGACGCTGGCCCGTGCCG
>ENA-UOUJ01000752-UOUJ01000752.1-activated-sludge-metagenome-genome-assembly--contig:-NODE-752-length-19603-cov-7.744987_pt1 | contig 19603 bp, 25 predicted proteins | sample MGYA00249839_ERZ747224 | MGnify/ENA primary metagenome ERZ747224 (study PRJEB28782, sample SAMN03220277) | activated sludge metagenome | biome: wastewater; feature: sewage sludge; material...
AGGGCCGCCTTGTCGCCCCTGCCCCCCGCCCTGTCAAGGCAGCGGCCCGGCGGGCTCCTCTCACGTTCTCGGGGTGAATGATCCCGTGCCGTCGCGCGCGCACCGCGCGACTCCGCGTCAACCTCCGGTCACGGCCGCAAATCGTATGGCCGCTTTCCAGCCTCCTTCCAGCCGCTTTCCAGTCCGCCCAAGTCGCTGTTAACACGAACGGAATTCCCCTCGAGACCGATCCGACCCGCCGGCCTACTCGGGCAGCGCCTCGATCACCACCACGGCCATCGCCCAGGGATGATCGTCGGTCAGGGTAAGATGGACCCGCGCCCGGTGGCCGGGCGGCGTCATGCCGGCGAGGCGCTCCGCAGCCCAGCCGGCGAGGCTCAGCGTCGGCTGCCCGGTCGGCAGGTTCACGACCCCCATGTCCTTCCACCTGATCCCCATGCGCAGCCCGGTGCCGAGCGCCTTGGAACAGGCCTCCTTCGCCGCCCAGCGCTTGGCATAGGTCGCCACGCGCTCGGCCCGCCGCTCGGCCAGCGCCTGCTCGATCGGGGTGTAGACCCGGTCGAGGAAGCGCGCGCCGAAGCGATCGATCGTCCGGCCGATCCGCTCGATGTTGGCGAGGTCGGAGCCAATCCCGATGATGATGCGCCTGCCCTCCCTCCCGCGGGTCGCCGAGCGATAGCATGCCGCGCCCGCTTGTCCAGCCGCCGGAGGTCGGGGGACCAGCCGGCGATTGCAACCGGCGCGAGATTTCGGCATTGCACGCATGCCCGCGTGCGGGCGTCCACGCAGCCCGGAGAAACCGATGATCCAGGAAATCGAACACCGCATCCGCGAACGCGCCCATCAGATCTGGGAGAGCGAGGGCCGCCCCTCCGGCCGGGCGGACGCGCATTGGAGCATGGCGAGCGCCGAGATCGCCGCCGCCGGGCAGGCGGACGCCGCGCCGAAGCCGGCCGCGAAGCCCCGCGTGCGCAAGGCCGCCGCGGCCGAGGTGACTGCCGCCAGGGCGCCGCGTCCCAAGACCACCCGCAAGCCCCCGCTCACCTGAGCTCAGCCCGCGCCGTCGCCGGCGGCGTCACGCTCGGCGTGGCGCCGGTGCGGCTGCCCGAGCCGCCGCGCGCGCCGGCGGGCCTGATAGGCGCCGACGATCGCGCGCACCAGGAAGTAGAAGAGGAGCGAGCAGACGAGCCCCGGCAGCAGGCCGCCGACGAAATAGGGCAGGATCACGTCGCTCCAGATCACGGTGACGTTGTTCCACTCGCTCTCGCCGATGCCGAAGAGGCTGAGGAAGGTCCGCCAGACACCGCGGGCGGCGAGGCCGAGCGCCATGTCGATGCGCTCGAAGTCGCGCCCGAGGAAGCCGCCGCCCAGTATCGCCCGCCCGAGCGACATCGAGATCCAGGAGATGAAGGGCAGCGTGAGGGGGTTGCCGACGAACTGCCCGATCACGCTCGCGAGCACGTTGCCGCGCAGCAGCCAGGCCAGCCCCATCGAGCCGAAGAGGTGCAGCCCGAAGAAGGGGGTGAAGGACATCATCACGCCGCAGGAGAAGCCGAGCGCGATCCGGTGCGGCGTGTCGGGGATGCGCCGCACCCGGTGACCGACATACTCGATCCCGCGCCGCCACCCCCGCCGCGGCAGGAGCTGCCGCACCCGGCCGCGGAGCGTGAGCTTGTCGCGTCGCTTGAAGACCATGGCGAAGCTCCGGGCAGCGGAGGAGCGTCAGCCGCGCTCGGGTTCCGTCCGCTTCGCCACCGCCTGCGCCTGGCGGAAGCGGGCGACCTGGGCCACGTCGGAGTCGGCGTCGATCGCGGTCAGCACGTGGGTGAGATGCTCCATGTCGCGCACCTCGATGTCGATGACCATGCGGAAGAAGTCTGGCTTGCGGTCGGTGAAGACGATGTCGGTGATGTTGGCGCGCTGCTCGCCGATCAGCGTGCAGATGCGCCCGAGGACGCCGGAGTCGTTCGCCATCGTCACCTCGATGCGCACCACATGGTCGGCGCGCGCCTGGCCCTCGGACCAGCGCAGGTCGATCCAGCGGTCCGGCTCGTCCTCGTAGGCGCCAAGCTCGGCGCAGTCGATGGCGTGGATCACCACGCCCTTGCCGCGCACGGCGATGCCGACGATCCGCTCGCCGGGAATCGGGTTGCAGCAGGGCGCCGGCCGCGCGACCTGGCCGGTGTTGAGCCCAATCACCACCGGCGCGGTGTCGCTCGAGGCGCGCGGCAGCGCCGCATCGCGCAATAGCTCGGGATAGAGCGTAGCGACGAGCTCCTTGCCGGTCATCTCCGCCGCGCCGAGCCTCGCCAGCACGTCGTCCGCCTCCTCGAGCCCGAGCCGCCGCGCCGCCGCCTCGAGCGCCTTGTCGGTCGCCTTCTTGCCGACCCGCTCCAGCGCCACCCGCGCGATCTCGCGCCCGAGCCTGACCTGGGTCGCGCGCTGCTCGCTGCGGAGCGAGCGACGGATTGCCGCCTTGGCGCGGCCGGTCACCACCATGTCCTCCCAGGAGGGCTGCGGCCGCTGCCCCTCGGCGCGGATGATCGTCACCGACTGGCCGTTGCGGAGCTTGGTCCAGAGCGGCACCCGCTGCCCGTCCACCTTGGCGCCGACGCAGCTGTCGCCGATGCGGGTGTGGATCGCATAGGCGAAGTCGATCGGCGTCGCCCCGCGCGGCAGCTTCACCACCTCGCCCTTGGGCGTGAAGCAGAAGACCTGGTCGGTGAACATCTCGAGCTTCACATGCTCGAGGAACTCCTCGTCTTCCTGCCCCTCGAAGCGCTCGGTGATCGCGCGCAGCCAGCGGAACGGATCAACGGCAAAGGGATTCTCGAACCGCTCGCCGTCCCTGTAGGACCAGTGCGCCGCGACGCCGGTCTCTGCGACCGCATGCATCTCCTGGGTGCGGATCTGCACCTCGACCCGCTTGCCGTCGCGGCCCGAGACGGTGGTGTGGATCGAGCGGTAGCCGTTCGACTTCGGCTGGCTGATATAGTCCTTGAACCGCCCCGGCACCGCCCGCCAGCGCTGATGCACCGCCCCGAGCGCGGTGTAGCAGTCCCCGACCGAGTGGGTGATGATGCGGAAGCCGTAGATGTCGGAGAGCCGGTGGAAGCCCTCCTTCTTCTCCTCCATCTTGCGCCAGATGGAATAGGGCTTCTTCTCCCGCCCGAAGACCTCAGCCTCGACGCCCGCCTGGGTCAGCACGGTGCGGATGTCGTCGGTGATCTTGGCGATGACGTCGCCCGTCTCGCGGCGGAGCGTCAGGAAGCGACGGATGATCGAGTTGCGCGCCTCGGGGTTCAGCACCCGGAAGCCGAGATCCTCGAGCTCCTCGCGCATCCACTGCATGCCCATCCGCCCGGCGAGCGGGGCATAGATGTCCATCGTCTCGCGCGCCTTGCGCTGCTGCTTCTCGAGCGGCAGGTGGCGGATGGTGCGCATGTTGTGCAGCCGGTCGGCCAGCTTGACGAGAAGGACGCGGGGGTCCTTCGACATCGCCATGAGGAGCTTGCGGAAATTCTCCGCCTGCTCGTTCTCGACCGAGGAGAGTTCCAGGTTGGTGAGCTTGGTCACCCCGTCGACCAGCTGCGCCACCTCCTCGCCGAAGCGTAGCGCGACCTCGGAATAGGTCGAGAGCGTATCCTCGATCGTGTCGTGCAACAGCGCGGTGATGATCGTCGCGTCGTCGAGCTTCTGCTCGGCGAGCAGCATCGCCACGGCGACCGGATGGCTGAAGTAGGGCTCGCCGCTCTGCCGGCGCTGCCCCGCGTGCATCTTGCGCGCATAGTCGTAGGCGGCCTCGATCAGGCCGGCATCCGACTGCGGGTTGTAGGAGCGGACGAGCGCCGTCAGCGTCTCGACCGGAATCACGCCGTCGGCCCCCGGTTCCCGGGGCGCCGCCTGCGGGTCCGGAGCGAGATCGCCGGTCAGTTTTCGCCCTGTGCTTCCATCAGGGCCCGGAGCAGGCGCTCCTCGGACATGTCGTCCTCCGCCGGCGCATCGCTGTTGCCGGTCAGGAGCGTCATGACATCTTCCTCGGGCTCGTCCACCTCGATCTGACGCTGGAAGCTCTCGATGGCCGACTCCCTGAGATGCTCCGCCGTGAGGGTCTCGTCGGCGATCTCGCGCAGGGCCACGACCGGGTTCTTGTCGTTGTCGCGTTCGATGGTGAGCGGCGCGCCGGAGGCGAGCTGACGGGCGCGATGCGCGGCGAGCATGACCAGCTCGAAGCGGTTCGGCACCTTGTCGACGCAGTCTTCGACGGTTACGCGGGCCATACGGCGACTCCGGAACGTTTATGGAAGGGCTTGTATCTAGTCCCCGCTGCCGAAGAAGGCAAGCCCGGGTGCGGGCAAGCCGCCGCCATCCGGCAACGAATCCTTCCCAATGCGGCCCGCGGCCCGCAGAATGCCGGCAGTTCCTTTGGAGGCGACCATGCGTCATGCCGTGCTGCCGGGCCTCGCCTGCGCCGCCCTTCTCCTCGTCTCTCCCGCGGCGGCCGAGGCCACACCCGAGCAGGCCGCGCGGGTGCAGGCGGCCATCGACGGCTGGCTGGCCGAGCGCGGCCCGGCCGAGAAGGTGACCGGCATCGCCGCCTACGTCAGCTTCGCGAGTGTCGGCCCGGGCCCCGGCCCCGGCATCGAGGCCTTCGCCGGTCGCACCGGCCGCGGCCCGGACGACCCGCCGGTCGGCCGCGACACCCTCTTCGCCATGGGCAGCACGTCGAAGTCCTTCGCCGCCGCCATCCTGCTCAAGCTAGAGGCCGAGGGCCTGCTCTCGATCGACGACACCCTGGGCAAGTGGCTGCCGCAGTATCCCGCCTGGAGCGACGTCAGCATCCGGCGCCTGCTCGACATGACGAGCGGCATCCCCAACTATACCGAGACCGAGGCGATGTCGCGCATCTGGGTCGAGGACCCGAGCCGCAACCTGACCGCCGAGGAGCTCATCGCCCTCGTCTATCCGACCGGCCACGACGATCCGCCCGCCACCACCGGCTACCATTATTCCAACACCAACTACATCCTCGCCGCGCTGGTCGCCGCCAAGGCCGCGAACCGCCCCTACCCGCAGCTGGTCGAGGAGGTGATCCTCGGGCCGCAGGGCCTGCACGCCACCTTCTACGACCCCGGCACCTATCCGCCCGAGCTCGTGGCGCGCATGGCGCACGGCTACTTCGAGAACCCCGCCTGCGCCGAGCTCCAGCCGGACTGCACCCAGTCCTGGAACGCGCCCCTCATCGGCCGCGACGTGCGCGACAACAGCAGCTCCTGGGCGCAGGCAGCCGGCGGCGCCATCGCCACCGCCCGCGACGTCGACGGATGGATGCGCGCCGTCTTCGGGGGCAAGGTGGTGCCGCCGGAACAGCAGGCGGAGTGGCTGGGCCTCGTCTCCACCCGCACCGGCGCGGCCATCACCGACGTCTCGCCCGCCGACCCGCAGGGCTTCGCCCTCGGCCTCGTCAAGGGCACCATGGCGCCCTACGGCGACGTCTGGTTCTACCAGGGCGAAACCCTCGGCTTCCGCACCCTCTACGTCTGGTTCGAGGCCGACGACATCCTCGTCACCGTCCAGACCAACAGCCAGCCCGCCGACGACGAGAACCGCCTCCAGGACGCGGTGATCGCGATCTACGATGCCGTGAAGCCCGCCCCCTAGAGCCGCTCCATCCCGTCGAGCGCGCCCGCCGGCAGCGCCGCCAGCATCTCCGCGACCGTCCGCCCGAGGAGCGGATGCCGCCAGCCGGGCGCGACCTCGGCGAGCGGCGCCAGAACGAAGCCCCGCTCCTGCATCCGCGGATGCGGCAGGATCAGCTCCGGCGGCGCCTCCATCCGCGCCGCCCCCGCACGCGCCATCCAGGCCCGCACGGTCGCGGCGTCCGGCAGCACGCTCTCGCCGCTCGCCAGCAGGTCGAGATCGCACGTCCGCGGCCCCCAGCGGTCCCCGCGCCGCCGCCCGAGCGCCGCCTCGACCGCATGCAGCCGCGCCAGCACCTCGCCCGGCGGCAGCGCCGCCTCGAGCACGGCGCCGCCGTTCACATAGTCCGGGCCCGAGCCGGCCGGGTGGGCGAGCGTTCGCCACCAGCCGCTCCGCGCCACCGCCGGCAGCCCCGCCGCCGCGAGCGCCGCAAGCGCCGCCTCGAGCGTCACGCGGGGTCCGCCAAGCGGCGAGGAGACATTCGCCCCCAGCGCGATCAGATGCATCCGCGGGTCCGCCCGGGCATGTAAACGGGCTTTGACAGGCTCCCGCACCGCTCTATAACCGCTTCAAACCGGTCGAAATTTGATTGTCCCGGTCTGCCTTTCGGATTGGTCTGCAGGAGGTTTCCAATCATGTTTTACCGCGACGAGCGGCTGGCTCTCTTCATTGACGGCGCCAATCTCTATGCCGCCGCGCGCGCCCTGGGGTTCGACATCGACTACAAGCTCCTCCGCACCGAGTTCATGCGCCGCGGCAAGCTCTTGCGCGCCTTCTACTACACCGCGCTGCTCGAGTCGGAAGAATACTCGCCCATCCGCCCGCTGGTCGACTGGCTGAACTACAACGGCTTCGCCATGGTGACCAAGCCGGCGAAGGAATTCACCGATTCGACCGGCCGCCGCAAGGTCAAGGGCAACATGGACATCGAGCTCGCCGTCGACGCGATGGAGATGGCGCCGCACGTCGACCACATCGTGCTCTTCTCCGGCGACGGCGACTTCAAGCCGCTCGTCGAATCGCTGCAGCGCCAGGGCGTGCGCGTCTCGGTCGTCTCGACCATCCGCTCCTCGCCGCCGATGATCGCCGACGAGCTGCGCCGCCAGTGCGACAACTTCATCGAGCTCGACGAGCTGCGCGAAGTGATCGGCCGCCCGCCGCGCGGCGAGCAGGCCCAGGCCGCCGTCGTCACCGCCGACGAGGAGGAGTGACCCACCCGGCCACCGGGCCGGAGCCGCCGCGCGACTGCCCCCGCTGCCCGCGACTCGTCGCCTACCGCGCGGCCAACGCCGTCCGCCATCCCGACTGGTTCAACGGCGCCGTCGCCTCCTTCGGCGACGCCGGGGGTCGCCTCCTCGTGCTCGGCCTCGCCCCCGGCGTCGCCGGGGCCAACCGCACTGGGCGGCCCTTCACCGGCGACTATGCCGGCGATCTCCTCTATGCCACCCTGGCCCGCTTCGGCTTCGCCAACGGTCGCTTCGCCGCCCGCATCGACGACGGGCTCGAGCTGACCGACTGCCTCGTCGCCAACGCCGTGCGCTGCGTCCCTCCCGCGAACAGGCCGACGCCGGCCGAGATCGCCACCTGCCGGCCCTTCCTCGCCGCCCGCATCGCGGCCCTGCCGCGGCTCCGCGCCGTCGTCTGCCTCGGCCGCGTCGCGCACGAGACGCTGCTCCGCACCCTCGGGCGCCGCCTCGCCGCCCACCCCTTCGCCCACGGCGCGCGCCACGACCTCGACGGCCTCGCCGTCTTCGACAGCTACCATTGCTCGCGCTACAACACGAACACCGGCCGCCTCACCATCGCGATGTTCGAAGCCATCTTCGCCGAGGTCCGCGCCCTCCTCGACGAAGCCGAGCGCTATCCGAAGGTGAACCCCTCGGGATAGTCGTGCTTGCCGTCGAAATCCGCCTTCCCGAGCGAGACGCCGGCCTGCTTCAGCGCCACATGTGCCATCGCGTGATGAAAGTAGAGGTTGGGCAGCCCGAACTCGTGCACATAGGCCTCGCCCGGCAGCTCCAGCACCGCGAAGCCGGCCTGGGTGGTGATCGTCCGCGCCTCCGCCCCGGCGAAGGCCGCCGCATCGAGCCGGCGGAGCAGCTCCCGCGCCGCCCCCATCCGCTCCCGGAGCCCCGGCGCGTCGAGCGCCCCGCGCAGCTCCGGGATGCGCTGCCCGGCGAGCGGGAAGGCGATCCTGAGCATGAACTGTACCGCCGTCGCGACCTGGCGCCCGGCCGGCATCATCGCCGGCGAGGGCCGCTGCGCCAGTGCCGCCGCCATGCCCTCGCCGAGCGCGGCTTCGGCGCGGACGAGCTCGGCCTCCATCCGGTCGAGGACGGCGAGAAAGACCGGCACCGTCGCGCGCCAGAGCGGCGGAGCGGCCTCGGACTGCGGCATGTCTCCCTCCTCGCCCCCACGCCCCTTCGTTCGCATGCCGCCCTCCGCCGCGCAAGCGGTTCACCATGAAGCCGGTTGCGCGGCGTCGGGGTTCCTGCGATGGTGCCGCCTAGGGTGATCTCGCTAGATGTTGGTGATGACTGAGGACCCAGCCCAAGAGCTTCGGCGCGATCTCGCGGGTCGGCGGTTCGCCACCCTGCTAGCCGACCCGCCCTGGCGGTTCGTCAACCGCACCGGCAAGGTCGCGCCCGAGCATCGGCGCCTCAGCCGCTATCCGACGCTGACGCTCGAGGAAATCTGCGCCCTGCCGGTCGCAGAACACCTCGAGGACACCGCCCACTGCTACCTCTGGGTGCCGAACGCGCTGCTGCCCGAGGGGCTCCGGGTGCTTGAGGCCTGGGGCTTCGCCTACAAGTCGAACCTCATCTGGCACAAGGTGCGCAAGGACGGCGGCTCGGACGGCCGCGGCGTCGGCTTCTACTTCCGCAACGTCACCGAGATCCTGCTCTTCGGCACCCGCGGCCGCAACGCCCGCACGCTGCCGCCCGGCCGGCGGCAGGTGAACCTCATCGCCACCCGCAAGCGCGAGCATTCGCGCAAGCCCGACGAGCAGTATGCGGTGATCGAGACCTGCAGTCCCGGCCCCTACCTCGAGCTCTTCGGCCGCGGCCTGCGCAAGGGCTGGACGGTCTGGGGCAACCAGGCGAGCGACGAGTACCGCCCGGACTGGGACACCTACGCCTACAACTCCGGCGAGTTCGCCGCCGAATAGCTGACGCAATCGTTCCCCCGCGCCACGGCGATTCGGCCTTACCCTCTCCCTTCACAGGAAAGGGAGGGCGCCGCATGTCCCGCAGGACGACCGCCAGGCTTCTCGCCGCCGCCCTCCTCGCCCTCCCTCCCGCCGCACCGGCCGCGGCGCAGGAAACGCTCGAGGTCGACGTCGAGATCGTGCTGGCGGTCGACGCCTCGCGCTCGATGGACCTGACCGAGTTCGGCGTCCAGCGCGACGGCTACCTCGCCGCGCTCCGCCACCCCGAGCTCGTGCGCACCATCACCTCCGGCCCGCTCGGCCGCATCGCCGTCGCCTACTTCGAATGGTCGGGCGCCGCCCAGGACGGCGGGCTCGTCCCCTGGCGGGTGATCGACGGCCCCGCGGCGGCCGCCGCCCTCGCCGACGAGATCGCGGCGCTCCCGGTCAACCGCACCCGCGGCACCTCGATCTCGCGGGCGATCGGCTTCGCCACCGTGCTCATCGAGGACGACGCCCTCGAAGGCACCCGCCGCATCATCGACGTCTCGGGCGACGGCGCCAACAACGTCGGCCCGCCCGTCGTCCCCGCCCGCGACGCGGCGGTCGCCCGCGGCATCACCATCAACGGCTTGCCCATCGTCATCTCCGAGTTCGGCGCCCAGGCCGGCCTCGAGCGCTACTATGAGAACTGCGTGATCGGCGGCGAGGGCGCCTTCGTCGTCGTCGCCCGCAGCAGCGACGACCTCGCCCGCAGCATCCGCCGCAAGCTCATCCTCGAAATCAGCGGCCTGCCGCCGCCGCCCGCCATCGTCCCGGCCCCGTTCGAGCCGGTCGACTGCTTGATCGGCGAGAAGCTCTGGCGCCGGCGCGGCTGGGACCAGTTCCGCTGACGCTCACGAGAAGAGTTCGTGGCAGGTCTCGAGCGCATCCACCAGCACGTCCACCTCCTCGGTGGTGTTGTAGAGCCCGAAGGAGGCGCGGCAGGTCGCGGTCAGCCCAAGCCGCGTCAGCAGCGGCTGGGCGCAATGATGCCCGGCCCGCACCGCCACCCCCTTGCGGTCGACGACGGTCGAGATGTCGTGCGCATGCGCCGGACCCTCGATGGTGAAGGAGAAGATCGCCCCCTTCCCCGGCGCCGTGCCCTGGAGGTTCAGCCAGTTCAGCCCCTCGAAGCGCGCGGCGGCATAGTCGCGCAGGCTCCGCTCGTGGGCGGCGATATTGTCGAGCCCGAGCCCGGTCATATAGTCGAGCGCCACCCCGAGCCCGATCGTCTGCACGATGGCCGGCGTCCCCGCCTCCATGCGCAGCGGCGGGTCGGCGTAGCTGACCGCCTCCTGTCGCACCTCGCGGATCATGTCGCCGCCGCCGAGGAAGGGCCGCATCTCGGCCAGCCGCTCGCGCCGGGCGTAGAGCGCGCCGGAGCCGGTCGGCCCGTAGAGCTTGTGCCCGGTGACGGCGTAGAAGTCGCAGCCGATGTCGGCGACGTCGACCGCCATGTGCACCGCGGCCTGGCTGCCGTCGACCAGAACCGGCACCCCGAGCGCCCGCGCCCCGGTGGCGATCGCCTTCACGTCGACGACCGTGCCGAGCACGTTCGACATGTGGGTAACGGCGACGAGCTTCGTCCGCGGCCCGATCGCCGCCAGCACCCGCTCGGGGTCGAGCGTGCCGTCGGGCTCGATGTCGACCCACTTCAGCACCACCCCCTGCCGCTCGCGCAGGAAGTGCCAGGGAACGATGTTGGCGTGATGCTCCATGACCGAGAGCACGATCTCGTCGCCGGCCTCCAGCCGCGGCGTCGCCCAGGCGTAGCTCACCATGTTGATGCCCATGGTCGAGCCGGACGTGAAGACGATCTCGTCCTCGTGCCTCGCCCCGAGGAAGCGCTGCACGATGCCGCGCGTCGCCTCGTACTTCTCCGTCGCGATGGTCGAGAGATGGTGCAGCCCGCGGTGGACGTTGGCGTATTCCTCGGCGTAGGCGCGCACCTCCGCGTCGATCACCGCCTGCGGCTTCTGCGCCGAGGCGCCGTTGTCGAGATAGACGAGCGGCCGCCCGTGCACCTTGCGCGCGAGGATCGGAAAGTCCCGCCGCACCGCCTCCAGGTCGTACATCAGCCGATCCCTCCGAACGCGGCGATGAGCAGCATCGCCACGAAATTGACTGCGAAGAACAGCACCAGCATGGTCAGCACCAGCCCCGCCAGCACCACGAGCGGGTTGGCGAAGCCGTGCAGCTCGGCGATGAAGCAGACCGGGGCCCAGACCAGCCAGCCGATGAAGGCGATGCCGAGCGGCAGCGCGATGACCGGTGCGATCAGATAGGCGCCGAAGAGCAGCGCGACGAGCAGCATCGCGACGAAATTGTACCAGATGACCAGCGCCAGCGCGCCCGGCAGCTCGCCCGTTCCCCCGAAGCGCCGCCCGACCCAGGTAGCGGCCAGCGCCATGAGGCCGAGCTGCACCACGTTGAGGAAGGTCGCGAGCAGCGGACTGCCGGTCAGCCCGGCGAACTCGCCCTGCAGCTCGGGCACCTTCTCGGCCGCGAAATGGATGACGAGCGTGCCGACGCAGGAGACGAGGACCGCCGCCTCGACGAGGCTCTGCCCTGAGAGCTGAAGCCCGAGGATGCGCCGCCCGGCCGCGCGCGGCCGGATCAGGCTGTCGATCAGGAGCTGCCCCCACATACTCAGCGCGCGCCGCCCCGGATCGCGAGTTCGACCAACGCCACCCCCGCCGCCAGGACGAGAACCACGACCGCCGCCACCCGCCCGGTCGAAGCGAAGCCCTCGGCCTCCGCGAGGCTCGCCGCGAAGACCCAGACCCAGAGGCCGAGCGCGGCGAGACCGGCGAGCGACAGCCAGGCCGCCGCGCGGCCGCCCGCCAGCGCATCGGCAGCCCCGAGCGCGAGCACCGCCGGGCTGAGCGCGAGCCCCGACCAGAAGAGCGCGGCGCGCGCCCCGAGAAAGCCCCCCCGCCCGCCGAAGCCGCGCGCGACGAGATGCACTACCGCCGCCAGCGCGTAGCCGAGGAGCGGCGCCACCGCCCCCCAGGCGAAGAGATGCGCCGCGACCGCCGCATTCGCCGGCTCGTCCACCGGCAGCCCTTCGGCCATCCGCACCGCCTCGGGCAGCCGCGCGACGAAGACGAGCATGCAGGCGAGCATCAGATGGACGAGCGCCCGCGGCTCGCTGAGCCCGGCGGCGACCTGCCCGGCCATGACGCCGCGCGGATCGCGCCAAGAGCGCGCGATCGCGTCGACCAGCCCGCGGCGGGCCGGCGCCGGGCGCGGCACCGACCTCACTGCCGGCGGCGTTCGAGCCAGGCGGCCAGCCGCTCGCGCAGCTCGTCGCCGAGGCCCGGATCCTCGACTTCGGCGATCGCCTGGTCGAGGAAGGCGAGCACCAGCAGCTCCTCGGCAGACCGCCGCGGGATGCCGCGCGAGGTCAGGTAGAAGAGCGCGTCCTCGTCCACCGCGCCGCTGGTCGACCCATGGCTGCACACCACGTCGTCGGCGTAGATCTCGAGCTCCGGCTTGGCGAGAAACTGGCTCGTCTCGTCGAGAAGCAGCGCCTGGCTGATCTGGTAGCCGTCGGTCTTCTGCGCCCCCGGCTTCACCAGGATCTTGCCCTGGAAGACTCCGGTCGCCGCCCCGCGCAGCACCTTCTTGAACACCTGCCGGCTCTCGCAGGCGAGCGCGTCGTGGGTGATGAAGACGGTGTCGTCGTGGTGGAACTCGCCGTCGCCGACGCAGGCGCCGGCGACATGTGCCACCGCCTCGTCGCCGGTGAACTCGACCACATGCTCGTTGCGCGTCAGCCGCCCGTTCACCGTCAGCGTGAAGGACTTCAGCAGGCTCTTCTCGCCCAACCGCGCGAAGAGCGCGGTCGCCGCCCGCCGCTCGTGGTCGCGCCCCTGGGTGCGCACGTGGTGGAAGGCGGCACCCGCCGCCACCTCGACCTCGGTGACCGAGTTGAAGCGCGCCGCCGCCGGCCCGCTCTCGAGCAGCGTGAGGTCGGCCCCCGCCTCGAGCCGGACGAGATGGCGCACCAGCGCCTCCGCTTCCGGCCGGCTGCGGCGGTAGACGAGATGCACCGGCCGCGGCGCTCGCCCGGTCACCCGGATCGCCAGCCCCTCGGTCGCCCGCGCGGTGTTGAGCGCGGCGAGCGGCCGGTCGACCGGCACCTGCCCGCGCTCCTCGAGCGCGCCGAAGAGCTCGCGCGCCCAGGTGATATCGGTCGCGAGCACCTCGGCGAGCGGCCGGATCTCCACCCCCTCCATCGCCAGCGCGTCCGACTCGCCCGGCGCCAGCACGCCGTCCAGGAAGACGACGCGGAGCTGATCCGCCCCGTCGAGCATCGGCTTCTCGTCGTCCGCCAGCAGCGCCGCCGGCAGCGCCGGCTCGGCGGTCAGCGACGTCGGGTCGGTGAACTTCCAGTATTCGTCACGCCGGACCGGCGCGCCACGCTCGGCGAGCCGCCGCGCCGCCCGCGCCCGCACCGCGCGCGCCCAACCCGCCTCACCCGCGGGCTCGGGCCAGGCGTCGAGCAGCACCTCGGCGCCGTCGATCTTCAGGGCCGGGACCGCCATCAGACGGCCACCCCCGCCAGCACCGTGCCCTCGACGATCCGGCGCACGAAGGGCGCCATGCCGTCGGGACCGGAGCTGCGCTCCTTCAGGTGGATCGGGATGTCTGGCCGCCGCGCGGCGATGACCCCGACCAGATCGCCCCGGACCGTGTCGTCGAGGCCGGCGCCCATGACGACGCAGGCGATGCGCGGCTCGGCTGCGAGCTGGCGGATCACCTCGTCGCGGTCGTGCGCGCCCAGCCATTCGACCGGCAGGTCCTGGAGCTGCTGGGCGATGCCGCCGATAACGCCGGGCAGCTTCCCGACGAGCAGGACAACAGGTTTCATGCGCTTGCCCTCCCTACGCCACCGACTTCAGGATATCGGCATAGCCGTTCATCTCGACCTCGAGCGCGAGCTCGGGCCCGCCCGAGGCGACGATCCGCCCGTCGGCCATGATGTGCACCACGTCCGGCACGATATGGTCGAGCAGCCGCTGGTAGTGGGTGATGACCAGGAACGCCCGGTCCGGGCCGCGCAGCGCGTTCACCCCGTCGGCCACCAGCTTCATCGCGTCCACGTCGAGCCCCGAGTCGGTCTCGTCGAGGATGCACATGCGCGGCTCGAGCACCGCCATCTGCAGGATCTCGTTGCGCTTCTTCTCGCCGCCCGAGAAGCCCACGTTCACCGGCCGCTTCAGCATCTCCGCGTCTATGTGCAGGCTCTTCGCCTTCTCGCGCACCAGCTTCAGGAAGGCCGCCGGGTTCAGCTCCTCCTGCCCGCGCGCCTTGCGCTGCGCGTTGAGCGCCGTCCTGAGGAAGGTCATGTTGCCGACCCCGGGGATCTCGACCGGATACTGGAAGGCGAGGAAGAGCCCGAGCGCCGCGCGCTCCTCCGGCTCGAGCCCGAGCAGGTCCCGCCCCTCGAGCGTCGCAGTCCCGTCGGTCACCTCGTAGCCCTCGCGCCCGGCGAGGACATAGGACAGCGTCGACTTCCCCGACCCGTTCGGGCCCATGATCGCATGCACCTCGCCGGCCTTCACCGCGAGATCGACGCCCTTGAGGATCGCCTTGTCCTCCTCCTCGAGCTTGACGTGCAGGTTGCTGATTTCGAGCATCATCCGTTCCTTGAATCCCCCGCCGGGCGCGCGCCTCAAGCGCTCGTCCGCGCCCGCCACCCGGCGTTCCACATCGTCGCCACCGCCGTGACGATCAGCCACAGGAACTGCAGCCAGAAGTTCGACAGCGGCGTGACCCACGACAGGAAGACGAAGAGCGTCAGCGTGAAGGGCATCATCACCAGCGCCGCGATCGCCACATCCTCCGCCGACACGCTCGCGCCCGCGCGGGCGTCCGCGATCACGTCCTGCTTCAGCGCATGCTTGTCCATCATTGCTTCCCCTTCAATCGGTCAGGTCCAGCCGTCTCTCGATCCGATCCAGACGCAGCTTTATCGAGGCGACATCGCTGTCCTGCGTCAGCTCATGGTCATGAAGGCGGCCATCCATATGCTGCTTGAGCGCGGTCATCTCCGCCCGCATGCCGCGCATGTCCTCGCGCATGAGAGCGAACTCCGACTGAAGCCGCTTCAGGATCTCGAGCACCAGGCTCTCGGTCTCCTCCGTCACCCGACGCTCCCCTCCAGGCTGATCGCCACCAGTTTCTGCGCTTCCATGGCGAACTCCATCGGCAGCGCCTGCAGCACCTCGCGGCAGAAGCCGTTGACGACGAGGGCCACCGCCTCCTCCTCATCCATGCCGCGCTGGCGGCAGTAGAAAAGCTTGTCCTCGTCCACCTTCGAGGTGGTCGCCTCGTGCTCCACCCGGCTCGAGTTGTTCTTGCACTCGATGTAGGGCACCGTATGCGCTCCGCACCTCTCGCCGATCAAGAGGCTGTCGCACTGGGTGTAGTTGCGGCTGCCGGTCGCCTTCGGATGCACGCTGACGAGCCCGCGATAGGTGTTCTGCGCGAACCCCGCGCTGATCCCCTTCGAGACGATGCGCGAGCGGGTGTTCTTGCCCAGATGCTGCATCTTGGTGCCGGTGTCGGCCTGCTGGTAGTTGTTGGCGATGGCGATCGAGTAGAACTCGCCCTGGCTGCCCTCGCCGCGCAGGATGCAGGAGGGATACTTCCAGGTGATCGCCGATCCCGTCTCCACCTGCGTCCACATCACCTTCGACCGCGCCCCGCGGCAGTCCGCCCGCTTGGTGACGAAATTGTAGATGCCGCCCAAGCCCTCCTCGTTGCCGGGGAACCAGTTCTGCACCGTGGAATATTTCACCTCGGCGTCCTCGAGCGCGACGATCTCCACCACCGCCGCATGCAACTGCGCCGTGTCGCGCTTCGGCGCCGTGCAGCCCTCAAGATAGCTCACGTAGGCGCCCTTGTCGGCAATGATCAGCGTCCGCTCGAACTGGCCGGTATTTTCGGCGTTGATGCGGAAATAGGTCGAGAGCTCCATCGGACAGCGCACGCCCGGCGGCACATAGACGAAGGAGCCGTCCGAGAAGACCGCCGAGTTCAGCGTCGCATAGAAGTTGTCGCTGTAAGGCACGACGGAGCCGAGATATTTCTTCACCAGCTCGGGATGCTCGCGGATCGCCTCCGAGATCGGGCAGAAGATGACGCCCGCCTTGGCCAGCTCCTCCTTGAAGGTCGTGCCCACCGAGACCGAGTCGAAGACCGCGTCGACCGCGACCTTGCGCCCCTCGACCGGCGCGCCCTGCTCGACGCCGGCGAGGATCATCTGCTCCTGGAGCGGAATGCCGAGCTTCTGGTAGGTGGCGATGAGCGCCGGATCGACCTCCTCGATCGACTTCGGCCGGACTGCCATGCTCTTCGGCCGCGCATAGTAATACTGGTCCTGGAAGTCGATGTCGGGCAGCTTCAGCATCGCCCAGTCCGGCTGGTGCTCCATCTGCACCCAGCGCCGGTAGGCGCGCAGCCGCCACTCGGTCATCCACTCCGGCTCGCCGTTCTTGGCTGAGATGAGCCGCACGATGTCCTCGTTCACCCCCTTCGGGGCGAACTCGGTCTCGATATCGGTGGAGAAGCCGTACTTGTACTTCTCACCCACCGAGCGGACGGTCTCGACCGTCTCCTGGTCGACGCCCTCACGCACGCTGATCTCGTCCAGTCCAGCCATGGTCGACCCTTCCTCTTTCACGCCGCCCCCCTCACGCTGCTCGCGCACGGAACCGGCGATAGTGTCTCTCCCAGGCACCGGCGAAGGCCAGCACCTCCTCGCGCGTCGTGGCGGGCCCGATCGAGACCCGGATCGCGCTCGCCGCCGTCGCGGCATCGAGCCCCATGGCGGCCAGCACCCGGCTCGCGCGCACCTTGCCGCTCGAACAGGCCGAGCCCGCCGATACGGCAAACCCGTCGAGATCGAGCTGCATCACCTGGGTCTCTCCCCGCCAGCCCGGCACGGCGAAGCAGCTCGTGTTCGGCAGCCGTGGGGCGGCTTTCCCGACAAAAATAGTCGATGAGGCCGCGGATACCAGAGCCGCCTCGAGAATATTCCGCCGTTCCGCGACCTCTTCCCACAGGCCCGCCGCCAGATCCCGCGCCGCCGCCGCGATCGCCGCGCCGAAGCCGGCGATCCCGACCACGTTCTCCGTCCCGGCGCGGCGGCCCATCTCCTGCCCGCCGCCCTTCAGCACCGGCGCGACCTCCGCCCCTGGCGCCAGCAGCAGCGCGCCGATCCCCTTCGGGCCGCCGAGCTTGTGCGCCGAGACCATCGCCGCCCGCGCGCCCGTCCAGTCGAAGGCGAAGGGCACCCGCCCCACAGCCTGCACCGCATCGACGCAGGCGAGCCCCTCGGGCAGCGCCTGCACCACGCCCGTCTCCGAGTTCGCCGCCTGCAGCACGCTCCGCCCCGGCTCTACGACCGTCACCCGCCCGTCTGCATCGACCGACAGCGCCGCCTCGACCCAGGCCGCCACGCAGTCATGCTCGACCGCGGCCCCGACGAAGCCCCGTCCGGCCAGCGCCAGCGCCGCCGCCTCGGTCGCGCCCGAGGTGAAGACGACATCCCCCGCCGCGCAACCCGTCGCCTCGGCCACCTGCGCCCGCGCCCGCTCGACGACCGCCCGCGCCGCCCGCCCCTCGGCATGCACCGACGAGGGGTTGCCGACGACATCCATCGCCGCCGCCATCGCGGCGCGCGCCTCCGGCCGGAGTGGCGCGGTCGCGTTCCAGTCGAGACAGACCCGCGCCATCATCCCGCCGTCTGCGCCTCCTCGTCCACCACGTCGACGAAGGCCGGCACCGCCGGGCAGGGCGCCAGCTGGTCCTTCACCACGTCGCCGAGCCGCGTCTGGTGCAGCATCACGTAGACGTTGGCCGAGAGCTGCTCCCAGAGCTTGTCGGCGAGCAGCTGCTCCCGCGTCCCCCCCGTCGCCCCCGAGGCCCCCGCCCCGCGGGTCAGCGCGTCCATCGTCTCGTCAACCGCCGCCAGGATCTCCGAGATGCGGATCTCGCCCACCGGCCGCGCCAGCCGGTAGCCGCCGCCCGGGCCGCGCACCGACTCGACGATCTCCGCTCGGCGCAGCTTCACGAACAGCTGCTCGAGATAGGCGAGGCTGATATCCTGCCGCTCGGCGACCTCCGACAGCGAGACCAGCCGGTCCCGCCCGTGTGCCGCAAGGTCGGTCAGCGCGATCATCGCGTATCGGCCCTTGGTGCTCAACTTCATCACGCCTCTCCAGCGGCCGGGAATTGGGGCAGAGGAGTTGACGCACCCTCCCGGAGCCCTTAACTGCGGGGCGTCCCGGGATCGCAGCCGCCGCACTTTAGAATTAGAATTTTTCTAAAATGGCAAAGCGATTCCGTCAAGTACGCGCGATGCCGCAGGTTTGAGGAACGGTCCAGCATGCCAGAGGTGATCTTCCCCGGCCCCGATGGGCGCCTGGAGGGCCGTTACCACCCGCAGAAGAACAAGGACGCGCCGATCGCGATCATCCTGCACCCCCACCCGCTCTACGGGGGCACGATGAACAACAAGGTCGTCTACAACCTGCACTATGCCTTCCACCGCATCGGCTTCACCTGCCTGCGCTTCAACTTCCGCGGCGTCGGCCGCAGCCAGGGCGAGTACGACCAGGGCATCGGCGAGCTCTCTGACGCCGCCGCCGCCCTCGACTACCTGCAGTCGCTGAACGGCAACGCCAAGGTCTGCTGGGTCGCCGGCTTCTCCTTCGGCGCCTGGATCGGCATGCAGCTCCTGATGCGCCGGCCGGAGATCGCCGGCTTCGTCTCGGTCGCGCCCCCCGCCAACCAGTACGACTTCTCCTTCCTCGCCCCCTGCCCCTCCTCCGGCCTCATCATCTCCGGCTCGGCCGACCGCGTCGTGCCGCCGGCCGACGTCGCCGCGCTCGCCGACAAGCTCAAGCAGCAGAAGGGCATCACCATCACCCACAAGGTGATCGAGGGCGCCGGCCATTTCTTCGACCCCGGCATGGACGAGATGATCGCGACCGTCGACGCCTACGTCCGCCGCCGCCTGACCGAAACCACCCGCTAGCGCGCCGCCGGCAAGCTCCCCCGAGCCCGCCGTCCTGCTGCCCTTCGCGCTGGCGGTGGTGGTCATCTCGCTCACCCCGGGCCCGGACATGGCCTTCTTCCTCGGCCGCGCCGTGACCCGGGGCCGCGCCGCCGGGCTCGCCGCGCTCTTCGGCGCGATAAGCGGCATCCTCGTCCACACCACGCTCGTCGCCCTCGGCCTCTCGGCGCTGATCGTCGCCGCGCCGACCGCCTTCCTCGCCCTGAAGACAGCCGGCGCCCTCTACCTCGCCTGGCTCGCCGTGCAGGCTGTCCGCCACGGCTCCGCCCTCGCCCTCCCCGACCGCCCCCCCGACCGCCCTGCGGCGTCGGCGAGCCTCGCCGGCACCTGGGCCTCCGGCCTCGCGATCAACCTGCTCAACCCGAAGATCGTGCTCTTCTTCATGACCTTCCTGCCGCAGTTCGTGCGCGCCGGCGACCCGCACGCCGCCGCCCAGCTCGTCGTCCTCGGCCTTCTCTTCATCGCCGTCGCCCTCGCCATCACCGTGCCGATGGTCTTCGCCGCCGAACGCGTCACCGGCGCGCTCCGCCGCCGCCCGCGCATCGGCCGCGCGCTCGACTGGCTCTTCGCCAGCGTCTTCGCCGCCTTCGCGGCCCAGCTCCTGCTCGGCCGCAGCCGCTGAC
>ENA-UOUJ01000753-UOUJ01000753.1-activated-sludge-metagenome-genome-assembly--contig:-NODE-753-length-19599-cov-3.262178_pt1 | contig 19599 bp, 18 predicted proteins | sample MGYA00249839_ERZ747224 | MGnify/ENA primary metagenome ERZ747224 (study PRJEB28782, sample SAMN03220277) | activated sludge metagenome | biome: wastewater; feature: sewage sludge; material...
GCTCCCGCTTCCACGGCCCATTTGACGGAAGCCGTGACGATATAAACTTTCACGCCGCGGCTTTTGAACGTTTCAATGAGCTTCTTTTGCTCTTCGAAGACCGGAACGGGATGCAGGGCTTTCACCGATTCCTGAGCCCAGGCCTGAACCTGTTCGAGCTTTTTCCCCCTCAGAATCTGAGCCAGCCACAAATAGGCCGTTCTGGGGTCGCCGTGTTTCTTTTTCAACTCGAAATAGTGGTTCCAAGGATCTTCCGGGAGCTCGACCAAATTCCGGTCGATCTTGTACCTGAAAAAGGACTCGCCGAGATCGGTGTCCCACAGGGTTCCGTCGGCGTCGAAAGCCGCGATCGGTTGAGGATTCTGCACGAGAGCCTTGTCAATCGAGGCATGAATGTGAGACCAGATCTCCGACGGATACAATTTGTATTTCATGCCCATTTCGTATCAAATGGGTGAAAGGAAACCAAGGAAGATGGCTCTTTTTTGCCGCGTGATCCAAAGCTCGGATCTCCCCGAAATCCTCGACTACGAGAACCGGAAGCTCGTCGAAACCGTTCCTGACGAACAGGAAAGAACTTTTCAGGCGTGGCATGCGCGATGGAGAAAAGAATCCCTCGATCATTATCTCCCGATGGGTTGGAGCTTTCTGGTCAGGGATCCGGAGATGACCTCGTCGAACGAACCCGAAGGAAAGATGGTCGGTTACTTCATCGCCCAGCCGGTTCTTTTTTTCGACGGTCAGACGCAGTCCTTGTGGGTCGAGCATCTGTCTTATTCGTCTTTGCAGGCCAGGGACGAGCTTTGCGAACTGGCTTACCGCCTTTGCCGGGAAAAACACTTTCAGCGGGTTTTCTTTCCGAACGTCACGGGTGTCGCGAACTCGGTGGCGGGCTTCCGCCCCGAATCCTGGCAGGCCTCCGTCATCTGCGTGAAAACGACGAGGACCTGATGCGATGAGAAATCAGTTCTCCCATGATCTTCGGAGTCGGAATCTCGAGCGCCTTCGGCGCGAAGAGTTCGACTTGTTGATCATCGGCGGCGGGATCACCGGCGCCGGAACCGCGAGGGACGCGGCTTCCAGGGGAATGAAAGTGGCCTTGATCGAAGGTCGCGATTTCGCGTCCGGGACTTCCTCCAGGTCCAGCAAGCTGATTCACGGAGGAATCCGTTACCTCGAGAATCTCGAATTCAAACTCGTCTTCGAGGCTTTGAGCGAAAGAACCAAGTTGTTCGAGATGTGCCCGCACTTGGTTCATCAGCTCCGGTTCATGATCCCCCTCTATGAAGACAGTCGGGTCGGGATGTTCAAAATGGGTCTCGGCATGTGGCTTTACGACGCCCTGTCTTTGTTTCAAGCGCCGGAACTTCACGAGCGGCTGAACGGACGGGACACCCTGGAGCGGATGACGAGCCTTCGCCCGGATCATCTGGTCGGTTCTTATATTTATTCCGACGGGTATATGGACGATGACCGTCTCGTTCATGAAACCCTCCGCTCGGCTTCCGAAATGGGGGCGGTGATCGTCAACGAGGTTCTCGCGACGGGAGCGGTGACGGGCGCTTCGGGACGAATCGAAAAGACCGTCGTGAAAGACGGACGTTCCGGAAAAGAGTGGCGGATCTCGGCCCGTCACGTGATCAGTTCCGTCGGACCCTGGACGGACGAACTGGGCGAGGACCTCTTCAAGGACTGGAAACGCATTCTTCGTCCGACGAAAGGCATTCACCTGACGCTCCGGAAAGACCGCCTGCCTTTGTCGAGCGCGGTGGTGATGGGGGCGGAAAAAAGCAACCGGATCGTTTTCGGAATTCCCCGCCACGACATGATCATCATCGGAACCACGGATACGGATTACGAGGGGCATCCCGAGGATGTGATCGCGACCCGCGAGGACGTGGATTATCTTTTGGACGTCACGGCCCGGTATTTTCCGGGCGCGCGAATCCGCGAAGAGGACATCATCGCGAGTTACGCCGGGGTCCGGCCTCTGGTGAATGACGGCTCCCGGACCGAAGGAAAAACCAGTCGTGAACACACGATCTTCAATGATCCGCGAGGGGTGACCTTCGTCGCCGGCGGGAAGTACACGACCTATCGGCTGATGGCCCATCAGGTTGTGGAAAAGGCCCTGGAAAACTTCTCCTTCGAGGAACGAATTCAGTTTCGCGCGACGGACACCGCCGTTCCCTTGAACCCTTGGACGTCTCCGGAAGCCTATGCGACGGGACTGCATTCCGCGGACCGGTGGGCCCGAGAGACCGACAGGCCCGAGAAGGACGTGAGAATTCTTTTTGAACGTTACGGTCGAGAGGCGGAACTGATCCTTCAGGAAGCCGCGAAGGATGCGACTCTCTGGGAAATTGAAGCGATGCAGGCATTGCGGAACACCATGTGCCTGGATCTCGTGAATTTTTACGCTCGCCGAGTGCCCTTGTACTTGGCGACTCCGGATCACGGTTTGCATGTCCTTGAGAGCGTCTCAAGCGTTTTTCAGAGAGAACTCGGCTGGAGCGATTCTGAAACGACGGCACAAAAACAAGCCCTTCGGAGTTTCATCGACAAAGAACTCGCCTGGAAAAAGGCCCCTCCTCAAGCGTGATCCTGCGCTGCACAAAAGCGGGGCCGCCTTTTCTCCGAAATATCGGAATTGACTCCCTTTTTTCACACTTCTAGACTTTATGGGATCCGCCGACACCACAACTGAGGATACTCAATGAGTTTTTTAGATCGCATCTCAGATTATTTCTCCAACGACATTGCCATTGATTTGGGAACGGCCAACACGCTCGTTTTCGTCAAAGGCAAAGGTGTGATTCTGAACGAACCGTCCGTGGTCGCGGTTCAGAAAAATTACCGCGGCATGCAGAACCGCGTTCTCGCCGTCGGAAATCAAGCCAAGGAAATGCTCGGCAGAACTCCGGGTTCCATCGTCGCGATTCGCCCGATCAAAGACGGCGTGATCGCGGATTTCGAAGTGACTCAGTCCATGCTCAAGTACTTCATCGGCAAAGCGATGGGGGACAAAAAAAGCGTCATCCGTCCCCGGATCATCATCTGCGTCCCTTACGGAATCACCCAGGTGGAAAAACGCGCGGTGAAAGAAGCCGCTCAGTCCGCCGGAGCTCGCGAAGTGTATCTGATCGAAGAGCCGATGGCGGCGGCGATCGGAGCGGGTCTTCCGATCACCGAGCCGAGCGGCAACATGGTCGTCGACATGGGAGGCGGCACCACCGGCGTCGCGGTCATCTCTTTGGGCGGGATCGTTTACTGCAAATCGATCAAGGTCGCCGGTGACAAATTCGACGAAGCGATCGTCAACTACGTCCGCCGTCAGTTCAATCTGTTGATCGGTGAAAGAACCGCCGAAAACATCAAGCTTCAGATCGGAAACGCCTATCCGTTCGAAGAAGAAAAAAGCATGGAAATCAAAGGCCGCGATCTCGTCGCGGGCGCGCCGAAAACCATCGAGATCACCAGCTCTCAAGTGAACGACGCCTTGATGGACCCTCTCTCCGAAGTGGTGGACGCGGTTCGCACGGCTCTCGAAAAAACGCCTCCGGAACTGGCCTCCGACATCGTCGACAACGGGATCGTCCTGACCGGCGGGGGGGCGTTGCTCGCGAACCTCGATGTTTTGCTTCGTGAGCGCACGGGGCTGCCTGTTTCGACCGCGGAAGATCCTCTGAGCTGCGTGGTGATGGGTTCCGGTAAAGTTTTGGACAATCTGGATTTGTTGAGACAGCTTTGCATTGATTGATGAGGAGATGAATGAACGAAAACGACGTTCGAGCCATAGCCTTGTTCTTCTTCTACGCTCTCTTGGATGACCAAAAGGCCATCGAAGCGGGAGCGCGCGCCCTGAATTTGGCGAAAGACAAAAAAAGAAAGCAGCCCGAGATGGCGAACGCCGTCGCCCTGGTCCAGTCGACTTTTGAAATCTGGAAAAAAGAAGAAGCGGAAGCGCGCCGGATGTCGATGGTCCGTTCGTTGAATCCCGGCTGGTCCCTGCCTGACGGAACCGATTTGAGCCCGTGGCGGGAGTTCCATAAACAATCTTCTTCGGACGAAATCGTCGTCGTGATCTGGTCCAAGATTCTCGGTCTTCCGGACGCCGAAATCGCGACGGCTCTCGAACTGCCCGAAGGCACCATTCGATACCGCGTCGGCCATGCCCTTCGACGGCTGGGTGAATTGACGTCCTCCAGACCGAACATCGTTTGAGGTGGAATGGAAAAGCACCCTTCTCCGATCCCTCTTTCCAAATACGGGAAACGTGAGCTCAGTCCATTCGCCGCGCACGAACTTCTTTACGACTATCACCGTGAAGCTCTCGACCCCGAAAGAATGGAAGGCGTCCGGGAGCAGTTGAAAAAGCACGCTCATTTGAAACGCGATTTGGCGCGGATGCAAAGCGCGGATCTTTACCTCTCGCTTTTGGGGAAAGCCGTCCCCCCCTCGGATGCCATCGAAAAGATCGACGAGCCGGACACTTACTTGTCCGTTTTGCTGAAAAAAACGAATTACGAACGCTGGCCTCTCGCGATTCGATGGGGCATCGAAGCCGCGGTCGTTCTTTGCGTGTTCCTGGCCGTTTTGATCGTGATGCCTTGGAATCAGGTCTTGAACTTCGGCCTTTCCCCGCAAGGACGGGAGATCATTCTCGCCGAAGTCGATCACGGTTCACGGTCCGTCTTCGATGACGGCCTGATTCCGATTTCGTCGGATGAAACCGCGGGCTTCGAAGACGAAGGCGTGAAGCCGCCGACGCCGGTCGCGGCCGCTCCCGCGACGCCTCCTTCCGTGACGGCGCCGTCGGCCGTTCCGCCGGGCCGGACTCCGCCGGCGGCTTCGCCGTCACCGTCGAAAGCTTCTCCGGCATCGCCCGCGCCGACTCCGCCGACGACCGCAAAACCGATCGCCGCCGAAGCTTTCAAAAAGCCGGGTGAAGGCGCCCTTTATCGCGGAGTTCTCAGGGTCACCAACCTGGATGCGACAGGCCCGAAAATCGTCGAAAAAATCGAAGAGTTGGGCGGACGAAAGGCCGGGCAAGTCGAGCTGGGATGGAAAAAAACGGCGACCTCGTCTTATTTTCACTTCACCATGCCTCAAGCGAAGTATGATGATCTCATCCATTTTCTCGCGGACTACGGAGAGCCTCGGATTCAAAAAGAGAAGCATCCGAGGGTCATGCCGGAAGGGATCGTCCGTTTGATCATCGAGGTTGAAGAGGCCGAGAAGTGAAACTTCCCAGAAAAAAACCGAGACGTTCGCTCAGAACGATTTTGATCGTTTGGTTTTTACTTTTTTCGGTGATCCCGCTCGCTTTCGTGACGATCTATTCGATGAGCAAATTCGAAAGGGCGATCGATCGCGAAATGTCGCAGCGTCTTTCCGGAAACGCGCGCGAAATCGGCGGAATCCTCGCGGATTCGATGTCCGGTCTTCAGCAAAGGCGCGACCGGTACGTCACGAATCCCAATCTGATCTATTACCTGTCGATGAGCGACGGCGGGACCCTGCGGAGCCAGGTGTCGGGCTGGCTGCGCCAGGATATCGCCACCGGATATTCCTTTTTCAACCGTCAGGGGAGGATGATTCTCTCCGTTTTCAAGGATGAAAAAAACGAAGTCCGCGCCTATCAGCCGGGGCAGGACGCGGTCTTTCTTTCGGACAAGTACATCGCCACTCTGAAGGAACGTCCCGACATGGGCGTCGTGGACTACACGTCCGATAAAAAAATGTCCCTGATCGTGATCTCCAGAGTGAAGAATTCGGCGGGGCGGACGATCGGATACTTCGAACAGATCCTGAACATCGACCGGGCCTTCCTGCAGCGGCTGAAAGCCCGCATGAAACTCGAGCTCATGATCTTCAAGGAGAACGGGGAACTCGTGGCGGGGAGCCATCCCGATTTCAATCTCTATAAAAAGGACTTCTTCCGCTCTTACTTCCGTACGAATTCGGAAGTCTTTTTCGATCTGAACATTCGAAGCGTGCCTTACGGGTTCTCGGTGTATCCGTTGAACTGGGGGCAGACGCCGTTTTATGTGGCGCTCGGCGCTTCGAAGAGCGACGCCAAGGCCGTCTTGAAAAACGTGAACGTGGCTTTTGTCACCGTCGTCGGGGCGCTCATCGTTTTTCTGACGTTTTCGACCATCGTGGCTTCGAGCTGGGTGTTGAAACCGCTGTACGAACTGGTCGCGGCTCTTCAGTCTTTCGAGGCTCAGGAGCAGGCGATGACGATTCCGGTCAAGAACAACACCGAAATCGGTCTTCTGACGGAAAGTTTCAACGAGATGAGCCAGAAAATCTGGCGGGCTCGAAGCGAGCTCAGTAGAAAGCTCGAGGAGCTCGAGACCGCGAACAAAGAATTGAAGGACACGCAAACCCGTCTCGTTCACTCCGCGAAGATGGTGAGCCTCGGTCAGCTGGTCGCCGGCGTCGCGCACGAATTGAATAATCCCATCGGATTCATCTACAGCAACATGACCCATCTCCGGGATTATTCCCAGCGCCTGATCCGTCTGATCAAGACGGCGGAAAGCGATCCGAAGCGGCTCGCGCATGAAAAGGAAGAACTCGAGTACGACTACATCGTGCAGGATCTTCCGAAGCTGATCACCTCCTGCGAAGACGGCGCCCGCCGGACGAGGGACATCGTTTTGGGCCTGCGGAATTTTTCGCGCCTGGAGGCGGCGAAACTCACGGAAATGGACCTCCGTTCCAGTTTGGACACGACTTTGAATCTCCTGCAGGGGGAAATCAAAAACCGCATCCAGATCCACAAGACCTACGAGCCCGTGCCCTTGATCCGCTGTTACGCGAGCCAGGTGAACCAGGTGTTCATGAACATCCTGTCGAACGCCCTTCAAGCCATCGACGGATCCGGGCAGATCTGGATTTCGATCATGCCATTGAAGGACTCGTCGTCGAAAAACGGCGGCCGCGTTCAAGTCTCGATTCAGGACAGCGGAAAAGGGATCGCTCCGGAAGTTCTCGAGAAAATTTTCGATCCTTTCTTCACGACCAAAGGAGTGGGGCAGGGGACGGGTCTGGGACTCAGTATTTCCTACGGAATCATCCATAATCACGGCGGAGAAATCCAAGTGAAATCCGAGGTCGGAGTGGGGACCGAGTTTACCATCATCCTGCCGGTGGATCCTCCGACCAACATCTCGACCAACGTCTGAAAACCTTTCGGCGATTTCGGCTTCAGTCCCGACCCTCAAGCACCGATAAATGAAACAATGTCGGAGAATCGCAATTCTTTTGATTGGCAGCAGTTGATGCCCGTCGCGCTCATCGCGGCGGCCGGCTTTTTGTTATTCATCGGCCTGAAAGGCGGGGGCTCTTCGAAAAGCGCGAAGAGTTTCGCCAAGGACGAAAAAGTCCAATCGAACGTGAACGAGCATCTGCGGAAAACCGCGGAAAAGATCGAAATGGCGAAGCGCCAGCAGGCCCTTCGCAGCTGGCAGCTCGTGAACGATTTCAACCGTTCCGTGAGCGAGCAGGCTTATGTGCCTCCGAGCGAGGGCGCGAACCTTCAGGAAACCGACAGCGCCCATGAAGTCGCGAAAGACCTCGGTCGATCTTACGACGGCAGCCAGGCCGGATCGGGCAACGCTTCGGATCTGATCCATCAACAGCTCTTCGAATCTCAGATCGCGCAGCAAGCCGACAAGGCCTATAAAGACGAATACGCCCGTCAGTTCATCGAAAACGCCAAACGCGCCGGCTGGGACGTGAGGCTCGACGACAATTTCAAGGTGATCTCGGTGAAGAAGATCGAGAGAAAGCCGACGAATCAGTTCGAGCTTTTCAAGTAAGAGCGGTTGTTTCGTTGTTTCCGCCAGTGCTCGAAGTATCCCCTGTCGTTCATGCTGAAATATCCGTTTTTGCTTAAAATCAGGTGTTCGATCAAAGGGATCTTGAGCCATTTCCCGATTTCATGGAGGTCTTTGGTCAGCTTCAGGTCCGCGGGCGAGGCTTCGTGGTCTCCGCTCGGATGCGAATGGGCGATCGCCAAATGCACGGCATTTTCCCGAATGGCGAATCGATAAATTTCGCGCGCGTGAACGAAGCACCCGGCCGCATGTCCCCGGAAAATCATTTCTCCCGAGATCAGGCTCAGGTTCGAAGTCAGGGCGACGGCCCAAACCTCTTCGACGTCGAAACGAAGGCGGGGACGCAGATAGGAATCCAACTTTTCACTGGTACAAAGAAGAATCGACATACCCGATGTCTTGCAAGAAAGACCCGCCGTCGGGCTCGCCGGCACCCAGCGCGGGCGGAGTGAAGTCCGGTCTTCGGCGGAAAAAGATAAAAAAAATCCCCCGTGATTTCTCGCGGGGGATTTTTGAGATCTTTCGAAAACCGTCGCTTGAATCAGTTGTTCAGAGCTTGGTTGTTGCTGATCGGCAGATTCGGAGTTTCGTCGTCTTGCTGACCGCCCGGGAGAACAGTCGCTTTTTCAGCGGCCGCTTTCACGGTGTTGTCGCCGGCGTAACGGGAAGCGGCCGAAGCCACGCGGTTTTCCAGGTTCTGCTTCACATCGTCAGTGGAGATGCGGTCGGCAGCGGCTTGAACTTGTTTTGCCATGTAGTCCAGAGGGAAGGCGCCGAGTTTCGCGAGGTAACTCGAGATGGAGCCGTTTCCGTTCTGAATGATTTCACGAAGAGTGAAGAGAGGAGCGTATTGCGACGCTTTCTTTTCAGATTCGAAAATGATTTGAGTGAGTGTCGCGGCCGTGATGTCGTTCTTCGACTTGTTGTCGATGACCATCACTTCTTCGTTGCTGCGGATCATCTTGGCGATATCATCCAACGTTACATAGCAACTCTGCTGAGTGTCGTAGAGTTTGCGGTTCTGATAGCGCTTGATGATCTTGACCTTGGAGTTCGGCTTTGCCGTCATCGCAGTTTCGTTTTGATTAATCAAAGTGCCTCCCATTTTGAACTCTCTCTTTCTGCCTCCCAGCTCATCACCTGCCAGGACTCGTCCGAGATGTTCGTAACCCCTTGTTTTTATTACTTAAAACGGATACCGAGAGTCTTTCGAAAACCCGGTTTCCATCGAATGGGCGCAAGTTAGCCCCCCAGACACCCCTTGTCAAGCCACAGGAATCTCCTGTTTTAAGACGCCGCGCAAAAAACTTCATCAGTTTTAGAGACTCTCGAAAGGGGTGAATGGGTTCAAAGGCAGCTGAAACTTCTCAAGTTTTACTCGGGGCCAGCCGAAAGGCCAGTAAGGTCCGTTAGAGAGGGAAGTGATGATTTATGAATAACGAGGAAAAACAAGAGTTTACGGATAAATCTTGGATCTTCCCGCTGATCTGCCTGACCCTCTTGGTCGGCCTTGCGATCCTTCCTTTGGGTCGGAGTTCTCCCGAGGAGAAAGTCGTTCGAGCCCGGGCTAAAGCCGAGGTTCTCGCCTACCAAGTAGCACAACTTTACAAAGAGTCCCTGATGGGTTCTGAAGATTTCACCACAGCTGGACGCGGTCCGGCATCAGTCCGGGCACCCATTGGAACCGCCAATGTGACCCCTGCCGAAGGCCTGATGGGACAGGACCCTTGGGGACAAGCTTATCGCTATCGCATCGTCGCCACCGATGACGGAAAAGTTGCCGTCGAAATGCGGTCCCTCGGCCCGGGCCGAGGCCTTGCCGGCAGCGACACCGACGACATCGTTATCAACCTCTCTTTTTGAACGGGTCCGAAGTCCAGATCTCCGCTGAAACCCGCTCGAGAGAAGGCCTCCATCTTCAGTGGCTCCTCTGAATCTCCGATAGCGAGAGAAGCGAAGGAGATCTTATGACTTTCACCAAACGAGCCGCGCTGATTTTGGGACCGGCACTTTTGTTGGTCGCGGGCTGCGCGACCTCTCCTTCCGATCCCGCCGGCAATGGAACTTACTTCGACGGCGCTTTCAACGATCACAACCGCGCTCCCGCCTCGATGAGCCCTCCCGTGCAAGTGCACGGCGAGCAGACCACGATCGATCCCATTCACATGCGCACCCAGGCCGATTACAACTTTTCGATGGGCGAGGCCTACTCTCTGGACGGCCAGGCTCAGAAGGCCATCGAGGCCTTCAAGATGACCTTGATTTACGATCCGGAGTCCCCGACGGTGCGTTTGCGTCTGGCGACGGAGTATTTGAAGACCGGCTTGATTTCGGAAGCTCTCGAACAGGCGACGGAAGCCGTCAAAATGGAACCGGGCAATATCGAAGCCCATCTTTTGTTGGGCGGTTTGTATTCGACGATGAAGTCCTATGACAAGGCGGTCGCCGAGTACGAGACCATCATGAAGCTGAAGCCGGATCAGCCGGAGGCTCCGCTGTATCTGGGCGCGGTTTTGTCGGAACAGAAAAAATACGACAAAGCGGTAAAGGCATTCGAGAGCCTGTTGAAGAATCCCGATTATCCGACTCCTCATCTCGCTTGGTACTATATCGGCCGCGTTCGCCTCGAGCAAAAAGAGGACAAATACCTGAAGGCCGCGGAAAGCGCGTTCAAGCAGGCTCTGAAACTGAAGCCGACCCACACGGACAGCGTTCTTGCCCTGTCGGCGATGGAAACCCGCCGCGGAAAAGAAGAAGCGGGCATCAAGGTTCTTGCGAAGTATCAGAAAGAACAAGGCCCGAATACGCGGATCGCCGAGATCCTGGCTCAAGTGTACGTCGAAAAAGGGCGCTACGACGAAGCTTACGAGCAGCTCGAACATCTGGAACAGTTCGGTGACGATCCTCTTTCGGCGAAACTTCGGATCGCTCTCATCTTCATCGAAAAGAAAATCTTCGACCGCGCCACCCATAAACTCGAAGAGATCATCTCGGAAGCTCCGGATTCGGACAAAGTCCGTTTCTATTTGGCGGCCGTCTATGAAGAGACCGGAAAAGACGCGGACGCGATCCTGCATTTCCGGAAAATTCCGGCGGACAGCACTTACTTTCAGGAATCCATCGTGCATGCCGCTTATCTCCTTCGCGGACAGGGGAAAATCGCCGAAGCCGTGAAGGTGATCGAGGAAGGCCTCTCGAAAAAGAAAGACGCCCCCCAGATCTACGCGATGCACGCCTCTTTGCTCGATGAGATGGGCGAACATAAAAAGGCGCTCGTCAGCCTCGCGGAGGGAATCGGGAAGTTCCCGGACAACGCTCAACTCCGGTTCTATTCGGGCACGATTCACGATCGCCTCGGGGACAAGAAAAAGACCGTCGACGACATGAAGAAAGTGATCGAACTCGATCCGAACCACGTTCAGGGTCTCAACTATCTCGCCTTCACATGGGCGGAAGAGGGCGCGAACCTGACGGAAGCGGAAAAACTCGCGCGCCGGGCGGCTGAACTCGATCCGAAGGACGGATACATCCTAGACACTCTCGGTTGGATTCTTTACAAGCAGGGAAAGACCGCCGAATCCATTCGTCTTCTCGAAGCGGCCTTCCGCGCTCAACCGTCGGTGGGCGTGATCGCGGAACATCTGGGCGACGCCTATCTGAGAAACGCCATGGCGGATCGGGCTTTGGAAATGTACAACAAGGCTCTTCAGCTGGAAACGGACAGCCGCAAGATCGAAGAAATCAAATCCAAGATCACGGCCGTCGATCGTCCGAAACTGCCCGATCAGGTTCGGACGCCGTCAAGCGTGAACGATTGAGTCTTCGACGGCCCTGAGAAGGGCCATCGAATAAGGAACGCTGATCCAGAATCCGTAGCCTCCCGTCGCGATGGAGGCGCCCCAGATGACCGTCAAGAACAAGGCGCAGGCTCCGTAGGAGGGCATGCGTTTCGTGACATGCACCCATGAAAGGGCGAGAGCGCGATCGACGGAGAGATCTTCGTTCAGAACGCGCGCGACGCTTTGATTGAGCGTCAGGTACCCGAAGGCCATCAGCACCAGCGTCGGAAGAATCCAAGCGATGGAAAGTCCCCCGTAAAGACTCGAGTTTTCATAGAGCGACATGAGAATCAGCCAAAATCCCGTGAGCGGGAAAAACAAAAGGCCGAGACCCAGCAAGGGGCGGGCTTTTCGCAGCCAGTTGCGATCGAAGGATCTTGCCATCAGCCAAACGGAAAAAACGGAGGCGGCGAGGGTTCCCAGGTAAGGAACCAGATCCTGGCTCCAGTGAATCAAAAGTTGGGACGCCCCCAAGGAAAACCAGAAGGCCGGATTCTTTCGAATCGAAAAGAGAGCGTCGTGAAGAGATCGTCGGAATTGCGCCATTGACATCGTCTTTCACAGTATGGATACCAGGAATCATGTCCTACAAGAGATATTCCCTTTGGAACGCCGTTTTTATCGCCACATTTTTGGTTCTGGGCTGTCAGACCGCGCCGAAGGCGGTCGATGCCTCGGCCGACGAGCTTCAGTGGGAATCCCGGTTGCGGATCAAGGATGTGAAAAAAAACAAAACGCAATCCGTTTCCGCGGACGTCCTGGCCCGCAAGTCGTCGGGAGAGATCCGGATCGAGATGAGTTCGCTCGCCATTCCACTGGCGAGTTACGTGATGGATGCCAAGGGGTTCTCCTGCGCGCTCTACCGGCAAAAAGCTTTTTACGAAGGCCCTCTGAAGGAAAACGCCCTTCAGCCCTTGCTCCGCATGCCGTTGTCGCCGGTTCTTTTCCGGCAGATGCTGTTCGATCGGCCGATGAGCGGGGGGGATTGGGCCTGCAAAAAAGGCGCGGACGGTCTGGTCGCAAGTTGCTCTTCGGCGCAACGCCAGCTGGCGGTCGTTTGGGAGCGAAAACCTGAAAGCCGCACGGTCCGGGTGACTCATCCAGGGTTTGAAATTCACTGGGTTTTCAACCCGCCCTCGACCGAAGTCCAGTTCAAAGAGAACACCTTTCGGCTGGAAGCTCCTCGTGGTTTCAAGGTGATACGTCTCTAGAGAGGATCTCAGGTCTTTTCAGAGGCAAAATAAAGAAACGAATCTTGGTTTTTTCCCTAACCGTTTCGACTTGAGGCATACTCTAAGTAAGAGAGTCCCTTTCTTACCGAAGGAGTCAGCCATGGCCGCCAAGATTGACCTCCGTTCCGTCGTTTCAGAATGGCAAAATAACTCATCCCTCGCGAAACTTCATTGGTCCGGAACCTTCGAGGACTACCTCCAACTGGTGAAAGAGAATCCACGGATCACGCGCAATGCGTATCAGCGCATGTACGACATGATCATCGAGGCGGGGACCGAAGAATACATCGACTTCAAAAAGCCGATCATCCGTTACAAATTTTTCGACGATGCCGCGAACAACGGCAAGGACGCGGTCTTCGGGCTCGACGTTCCCCTCATGAAACTGGTGAACGTTCTGAAAGCGGCGGCTCTCGGTTATGGAACTGAAAAACGCGTCATCCTTCTTCACGGGCCTGTGGGGTCGGCAAAATCGACGATCTGTCGGATGCTGAAGAAAGGCCTCGAAGCGTATTCGAAAACGGATGCGGGCGCTCTCTATACGTTCGAATGGGTGGACGAAAAGGGGGATCTGGACGGGCTCTTCGGAAAAGACGCGAAGGTCTTCCCGAGCCCGATGCACGAAGATCCCATGACCTTGATTCCGGAAGAGCTGCGCGGTCAGATCTCGGATCAGATCAACCGCGGTCAGCAGGGGGACTTCCGGGTCAAGATCGACGGGGAACTGAGTCCTCCGTCGCGTTTTATTTTTCGCGCCCTGATGGACCGCTACGGCGGAGACGTCATGAAGGTGCTCTCGCACGTGCGCGTGAAGCGCATGTTCCTGTCGGAGGCCGACCGGATCGGGATCGGGACCTTCCAGCCGAAGGACGAAAAGAATCAGGACTCCACGGAGCTGACGGGGGATATCAACTATCGGAAGATCGCCGAGTACGGGTCGGATTCCGATCCGCGCGCTTTCAACTTCGACGGGGAATTCAACGTCGCGAACCGCGGGATGATCGAATTCGTCGAGGTTCTGAAGCTCGACGTCGCTTTCTTGTACGATCTCCTCGGAGCCTCGCAGGAACACAAGGTGAAACCGAAGAAGTTCGCCCAAACCCATATCGACGAAGTCATCATCGGTCACACGAACGAGGCCGAGTATCGACGCCTTCTCGATAACGAGTTCATGGAGGCGCTCCGTGACCGGACGGTGAAAATCGACATTCCCTACATCACCAAATGGAAAAACGAGATCTCGATCTATAAAAAGGATTTCAATTCGCAGAAACTGCGGGGGATTTCCATTGCTCCGCACACGATCGAGATGGCGGCCATGTGGGCGCTGCTCACCCGCCTCGAAAAGCCGAAAAAGGCCAATCTCAACCGCTTGCAGAAGTTGAAACTTTATAACGGCAAGACGCTTCCGAACTATACGGAGGACAACGTCAAAGAACTGCGCAAAGAGACCCAGCGCGAGGGTCTGGACGGGATCAGTCCTCGGTACATTCAGGACAAGATCTCGAACGCCATCGTTCTGGCCCAGCAGTCGAACAAAGGATCGGTGAATCCGTTCATGGTGCTGAATGAACTCGAGTCGGGACTGAAAAACCACTCGCTGATCTCGAATGAAGACCTGAAGCAGGACTACCGCGAACTTTTGGGCGTCGTCCGCCAGGAGTACGAAGAGATCATCAAAGGCGAGGTCCAGCGGGCGATCTCGGCGGATGAAAGCGCCCTGCAGCGCCTTTGTGGAAACTACATCGACAACGTCAAAGCCTATACCCAGAAGGAACGGGTCAGGAATCCCTTCAGCGGGCAGGACGAAGAACCGGATGAGCGGCTCATGCGCGCAGTCGAGGAAAAGATCGAGATTCCGGAATCCCGGAAAGACGACTTCCGCCGCGAGATCATGAACTACATCGGGGCCCTGGCGCTGGAAGGCAAAAAGTTCAACTACAAGATGAACGAACGCCTGCACAAAGCGCTCGAATTGAAACTGTTCGAAGATCAGAAGGACAGCATCAAACTCACGTCCCTGGTTTCCTCCGTCGCGGACAAGGACACGCAAGAGAAAATCGAGATCGTGAAAACCCGTCTGATCAAGGATTTCGGTTATGACGAGATCTCGGCGACGGATGTTCTCCACTATGTGGCCAGCATCTTCGCGCGAGGTGACGTCAAGAATAAGTAAGTTTCAGAGGGGTGGGGACATGTCGATTCGGGAAGACCACAACCGGTTCAAGGACATCGTCAAAGGCAAGGTGAAGGAGGAGTTTCGCAAGTACGTCTCCCAGGGGGAGATGATCGGAAAGCGCGAGAACGACTTCGTCAAAATTCCGCTCCCGCAGATCGACATTCCCAATTTCCGTTACGGTCCGAAACAGCAGGGCGGCGTCGGACAGGGCGAAGGAGAGCAGGGCGACGGCATCGGTGAGCCCGGCGAAGGCCAGGGAAAAGCCGGAGATCAGCCCGGCGAGCATCTGCTCGAGGTCGAGCTGTCCATGGACGAGCTCGCCGATATCCTCGGTGAAAAGCTGGAGCTTCCGCGCATCCAGCCCAAGGGAAACAAGAACATCGAAACGCTGAAGACCAAATACTCCGGCATCACGCCCGTGGGTCCGGAGGGTCTCCGTCAATTCAAACAGACCTACAAGAAGGCCCTGAAACGCTATATCAGTTCAGGAACTTATGACATGAAGGATCCGGTGATCGTTCCGATCCGCCGCGACTTTCAGTACCGGTCGTTCAAGAAGGTTCCACAGCCCCAGACCAAGGCGGTTGTCATCTATATGATGGACGTTTCTGGATCCATGGGGGACGAGCAGAAGGAAATCGTGCGCATCGAATCCTTTTGGATCAATGCCTGGTTGAAAAAGCATTACAAGGGCCTTGAGACCCGTTTCATCATTCACGATGCCTCGGCCAAAGAAGTCGACGAAGAGACCTTTTTCCGGACGAGCGAATCCGGCGGAACGCTGATCAGTTCGGCCTATAAGCTCTGCCAGGAAATCATCGAGACGGATTATCCGCCGCACGAGTGGAATATCTATCCGTATCATTTTTCGGACGGTGACAACTGGAGCGGCGAGGACACCCGCTTGTGCGTGAAGCTTTTGAACGATTTTTTTCTGCCGAACGTGAATGTCTTTAGTTACGGACAGGTCGAGTCGAAATACGGCAGCGGTCAGTTCCTGAAGGATCTCGCGAAGGAGTTCCAAGGGGACGAACGCATGATCCTCAGCCAAATCGAGGGGCGGGATAAAATCCTCGATTCGATCAAGGACTTCCTGGGAAAGGGTCGGTAGACGATGGCCAATCTGACGCCTGAACTCGAAGCGGAGCGCAAGAAAATCTGCAAGGTCGCCAAAGACTTCGGCCTTGATTGTTTCGAAACGATCTTCGAGCTGATCACCTATGATCAGATCAATCAGTTCGCGGCCTTCGGGGGTTTTCCAGTGCGTTATCCACACTGGAAATTCGGGATGGAGTACGAACACCTGTCGAAATCCTACGAGTACGGGCTTTCCAAAATCTATGAAATGGTGATCAACACCGATCCTTGTTACGCCTACCTGATGGAAGGCAATATGATGATGGATCAGAAGCTCGTCATGGCCCACGTCTATGGGCACTGCGACTTCTTCAAAAACAACATCTGGTTTTCCAAGACCAACCGGAAAATGATGGACCAGATGGCGAACCATGCGACCCGCATTCGCCGTTATATCGATCGGTACGGATACGAAACGGTCGAGGATTTCATCGACGTCTGTCTGTCCCTTGAGAACCTGATCGATCGCTATAGCCCCTATGTCGAAACCTCGACGAAGCCCAAGGAAGAACCGCTTTCCGCGGAAGCGCAGTCCGAAATCGGCCTTCTCAAGGTGAACCGGCCCTATATGCGGGATTATATCAATCCTCCGGAGTTCGTGCGTGAACAGCGGCAGAAGATGGCGGAAAAGCAGGCGGAAAAAGCCCGTCGTTTCCCGTCCGAGCCTCAGCGGGATGTGCTGAATTTCCTCTTGCACTACGCGCCTCTCGAGGACTGGCAGCAGGACGTGCTTTCGATCATTCGCGATGAGGCCTACTATTTCGCTCCGCAAGGCATGACGAAAACCATGAACGAGGGTTGGGCCTCCTATTGGCACTCGAAGATCATGACTCAGAAGATCCTGACGGATTCCGAGATCATCGACTTTGCCGATCATCACAGCGGGACCATGGCGATGGCGCCGAACGGATACAATCCCTACAAGGTCGGCATCGAGCTTTTGCGCGATATCGAAGAGCGCTGGGACAAGGGTCGCTTCGGGCGCGAGTGGGAAGAGTGCGATGACGTGAACGAGAAAAAGCACTGGGATCGCAAGACCGGCCTGGGCCGGGACAAGATTTTCGAGGTGCGCAGGATCTATAACGACGTGACCTTTATCGACGAGTTCCTGACCGAGGACTTTTGCGTCCGGAACAAGCTTTTCGTTTATAAGTTCAACAAGCGGACGAATCGTTTCGAGATCGACACCAAAGACTTCAAGGCGATCAAGGCTCAGCTCCTGTTCCATATGACGAACTTCGGCCAGCCGATCATCCGGATCGAGGACGCGAATTTTGAGAATCGCGGCGAGTTGTTGTTGAATCACCTGCACGAAGGCATCGACATGCAGCCGGACTTCATGCAGGCGACCTTGAAAAACGTCTTCAAGATCTGGTGTCGTCCCGTGAACTTGGTCACGGTCATGGACAACGAGCCGCATCTTTATCGGTTTGACGGGCAGGAGTATACTCAGCACAAAGCGGGGGAAGGCGCGCCGTAAGCGGACCCTCTCGCCGGAGGGTCCCCATCATGTCCGATCGCAGACTGGTCTATTCCACCGATCCCAGAGATCAGGTCAAATGTCCTCAATGTCAGCAGCTCAAAGACGAATGTCGCTGCGTGAAGCAGGAAAGCGCCGACAAGTCGTACACAGTGGTCTTTCGTCTGGAAAAGTCGGGCCGGGGCGGCAAGACGGTCACGGTCATGGAGGGGTGGCCGCGGAACGAGACCTTTTTGAAAGACATGACCAAGGAGCTGAAAAACAAATGCGGCTCCGGCGGGACTCATCTCCTGGAGAAGGAGCGTTCCACCATCGAGATTCAGGGCGATAAAAGAGAACAGCTTAAAAAAATTCTCGCCGCCAAAGGGATTCGTTTTAAGGGGATGTAGACTTACATCCAGGATCTTCCAAGGGCCCGTCTTGAACCTCGGGGGTAGGGCTTGCCTCACTCGGTTCCTCCATCTAGACTTTTCTAGAAATCCAAACCCGATGGAAGGAACTATGAAAAGCCGACTTATTTTGTCCACGATGGTGTTGTCTTTTTTGGCATTGGCTAGTTGCGGTCCGAAGGCGTTCGTCAAAGGCGAATACGACGACGTCGAGCGCGAGAATCTGTTGAACGATCAATGGTCGGAAACGGATATGCAAAAGGCCGTTCATGATCTGGTGGCAAGCCTCGTGAACTCCCGTGAAATCAACAAGCCGGGCAAGGTTCCGGTCGTCATCGTGACCGGATTGCAGAACAAAACCAGTGAACATATCGACACCCAAAGCATCATGGACATGGTTCGGGTCGAGCTGATGAAAACCGGCAAGGTCGCTTTCATCGACAAAGAAGCCCGCGAGGACATCGCCAAGGAATACGAGTACCAGAATTCCGGCATGGTCGACGAAGGCACGCGGAAAGGACCGGGCGGACAAGTCGGTGCGGATTTCAGCATCAACGGTCGACTGGATTCCATCGTTCAGGAAGTCGGCAAGGACAAGTCGGTCTATTACAAGCTGACTTTGAACATGACCAACATCAAGACCAGCGTGATCTCCTGGTCGGATCAGAAGCAAATCAGAAAGACATTCAAGAAAAAAACAATCGGTTTGTAACTCCATGAGCCTGTCGCGAGTCGGACCCACGCTTGCCGTGGGTCTCTCTTTCAGCCTGGGGCTTTTGGGATGCGCGACCTATCAAACGAAGGTCGGCGCGGCCCGCTCCGCGCTTGCCGACGGAAATTATGAAAAGGCCCTTGAGGATCTAAAGCCCCTGGCCATGACTCCGAACGACGATCAACTGGTTTATCTTTTGGACTACGGAGTCGCCCTTCAGGTGGCCGGACAGGTCGACGAAAGCAACAAAATCCTGATGCGTGCCGACCGTTTGGCGGAGGAAGTGGACTATCAGTCCGTGAGCCGCATCGCCGGCTCCTTGGCTCTGAACCAGGAGATGATCCAATACAAGGGCGATACCTTCGAAAAGATCTTCATCAATGCCTATCTGGCCATGAACTTTCTCTCTCAGGGAAAGCAGGACGAAGCCCTGGTGGAAGCCCGACGGATCAACGAAAAGTACCTGAAGTATCGTGCGGACGAGAAAAAGGATTTTGAGCTCAATTCGTTCAGTAAGTATCTTTCGGGCCTCGCTTGGGAGGCGGACCGTCGCTACGACGACGCTTATATCGCATATGCCGAGACCTATAAAATCGATCCCACCGGCGAAACCTTGCCGGAAGATTTGATTCGGTCGGCGAAGCTGGCCCGTCGAAACGAGGCCTACCAACAGTGGAAAAAGCAGTTTCCCGACGTGCAGGAGAACCCGGACTGGTATGACTCGAAAAAGGGCGAATTGGTCGTTCTTTTTCAGCAAGGCTGGGGGCCCCGAAAAGCCTCCTCC
>ENA-UOUJ01000754-UOUJ01000754.1-activated-sludge-metagenome-genome-assembly--contig:-NODE-754-length-19588-cov-48.733733_pt1 | contig 19588 bp, 16 predicted proteins | sample MGYA00249839_ERZ747224 | MGnify/ENA primary metagenome ERZ747224 (study PRJEB28782, sample SAMN03220277) | activated sludge metagenome | biome: wastewater; feature: sewage sludge; material...
TCTTTTTCTATGGCTTTGTCGCACATTTGCTGTCCGCGGTCTTTATCTCCCTTCTTAATAAAATTCAAACCGGCCTGATACAACGCTTTGGAATCATCCGGATTCTTTTCCATCAAAAGCTGACACATCTTTAATGATTTATCGTACTTCCGTTGCTGATAATAAATTTCTGCGAGGCTCCGTGTGATTTCTGTATTGCCCGGTTTCTTACTTTGCAATTCAAGCAATAAGGCCTCTCCGCGTTCATCATATCCGGCGTAAATCGCCGCGAATCCCAGATTCTCCTTAAAATCACTACTCTGCGTATATCCGGCCGCCGCCGCTTTATCAAAGGCAGCAACTGCTTCCTGATATTTACTCTGGTTATAGCAGATCAATCCCAACTCATACATCCACCGCCCTTTGGTAGGATCGATGATAACTGCCTTCTCGTAATATGGAATGGCCTTGGCATACTCTTCCATATCCAGATAGTTTTTACCCAGCGTATAGAAAATTTCTGCATCCTGTTCAAACTTGCGGCTAGCCTCCTGTAACTTTTTTTCGGCAGCAGGATAATCTTCCAGCTGATACAGACTCATCCCCACAATCTTGTCCGACTGCTCACACCCCTTACACAGTTCAGCAAAGCGGATGGCTTCGCGATAATTGCGGTAGTTGTAATTCAATTCCATTAGAGCCTCAATGGCTTTTTTATTCTGTGGATCCAGTTGATGTACTTTTTTGAACAACTCCATCGCCTGATGGATACGGCGCATTTCCATGCTCACCACCGCATTCTCCAGGTAGGCTGAAACCATGGTTGGATCAAAGGTTACGGCTTTGTCAAATGCACGGGATGCAGGCAAAAAACGCTTTGCCTCCTTTTCCGCTATACCTTTTTGAAAGTAAAAAGATGCACTATCACTGTTGTTAGACAGGCCCTTAAGCGGGATTGTGCAACCGATGAGCAGGATGAGTGAGATGTTTTTCATGGCTTGTTGTAATGGATAAGCACCCACATTTAGTGAAGTACCACCATACTTAACGCCGGAATATCCAGTTTTATTTCATAGAGGCGCTTTTTTTTATCCAGCACCCGAACCGGAATGTTTTCATTCACACAATCTCCTGAGCCCCAATATTTTAGATAGTTAGAATTAAATATTTCCTTCCAGTAGCTTTTCCCCTTCACTGTGTACGTTTTTCCGTAATGATGGCGGTTACAAACGTTCATGCATACGAGCACATCCTGCTCCCGGCGGCTTCCCATTCTTTTGAAAACAAGTATCCCTTCCTCCCTCTCTTCCAGAGATACCCATTCAAACCCCTTCTTCTGAAACTGAAACTCATGCAGGGCCGGATAATCCCGGTACAGCATATTCAAATCTCTGACGCATTCCTGTAAGAGGTTATGCGCATCGTATTGTAACAGTTCCCACTGCAGTTCTGTTTGATGATTCCACTCGTTCGTTTGTCCCCACTCGTTACCCATGAACAGTAATTTCGCTCCCGGGTGCAGAAACATGTAAGCGTACAATAACCTGAGATTAGCGAATTGCTCATATTCATTCCCGGGCATTTTGTAAATCATCGGGCTTTTCCCGTGTACTACCTCATCATGACTGAGGGCCAGCATAAACTTTTCATCATAGTAGTACATTATTGAAAAAGTGAGTGTATCCTGTTTCGCAGGCCGCTCATGAGGCGGAGTTTTAAAATAACGGAAGGTATCGTGCATCCAGCCCATCATCCATTTCATCCCAAAGCCAAATCCTTTTTTACCTGCGGGATGTGTGATACCCGGCCAGTCGCTGGCTTCTTCGGCAATCATTTGCACGTCCGGAAAATCATGGTGGATGAGTTTGTTGATTTTTTTCAGCAAGGCTGAAGCTTCGAGGTTTTCGTTACCGCCGAGCACATTCGGTTCCCAGGCTCCTTCAGCGCGTGAAAAATCGAGTCGTATGATGGAATTTACTGCATCTACGCGGAGCCCGTCGGCATGATATTCTTTTATCCAGAAGTAAGCGCTGCTCAACAAAAACGACTGCACCTCTCCTCTCTTATAATTAAAAATATAACTCTGCCAGTCGGGATGATAGCCCATGCGCCCATCCGCATACTCATACGTATGATAGCCATCGAACAAATGCAGTCCGTGTTCATCGCCCGGAAAATGGGAAGGCACCCAGTCGAGTATCACGCCAATGCCCGCCTGATGCAAGGCGTTCACAAGCCCTTTGAAATCGTCGGGTACTCCAAACCGTGAGGTGGGGGCAAAATAGCCCGTACACTGATATCCCCAGCTGCCATCATACGGATGTTCCATCACGGGCATAAACTCTACATGTGTAAAGCCCATGCCTTTGAGGTATGGTATCAAACGTTCGGCGGTTTCATGATAGGTGTTGTAGAGATTGGGATTATCTTTTTCAGGGCGCATCCAGCTGCCGAGGTGCACTTCATACACCGACCAGGGTTTGTTCAACGCACCTGTTTCCTTTCGGTGTTGCATCCATTCATGGTCTTGCCATTCAAACCCCGATGTGTACAGCACAGAGGCCTTGCCGGGGCGCAGCTCGGCGTACCGTGCAAAAGGATCCGCTTTTTCGAATACGCCTGCCGGTGATTCAATGCAATATTTATACAGCAGTCCCTGGTGCACCCTCGGTATGAATCCCTCCCAGATGCCGGATTCATCTAACCGAACAAATAAATGATGTACTCCTGCTTTCCATCCGTTGAAAGCGCCCACAACCGATACAGACGTTGCATTGGGAGCCCACACCGCGAAATAATATCCCTCTGTTCCCAAAACGCTGCAGGAATGAGCGCCAAACATTTCAAAGGCATTGTACAAAGTGCCCTCCCGAAATGCTTCTACATCTCCTGCGCTGAAGCGGGAATAGTTCCACACCAGTCCGGTAGTGTCTATAAAGTGGTCATCTTCATATACCATTCAACACAAGTATTTACTGTTTAACACATTTCAATTTAACGAATAATTACATGCACCTATTTTCACATCCACATTTATTTAATAGATTTTCGCATCCTACCACCTAACTAACTATGCTGAAAAAATTTTTTCTGCTGCTGCTGATTGCATTTAATCTACAAACCTCATTCGCTCAATCCAACTTCATTTCCGGTAAAGTTCGCGATACTACCGAGCAAACGTCGATAAAAAATGCTGTAGTGGTATTGCTCGATGCTCAGGACTCTACCTTTATTGATTTCACACGTACTAAAGCGGATGGTTCGTTTCAGCTCAGTAAAGCTAAAACTGGGAATTATATTTTCATGGTTACGCACCCTATGTTTGCGGATTATGTAGAAGATATCTCGTATGATGGCTCTCCCCGATCTATGGGCACAGTAGCCATGACGCCCAAAAGCAAACTGTTGCAGGAGGTGATTGTTAAAAGCGGAAGTCCGATTCGTATTAAAGGAGATACTACCATTTATACCGCGGATAGTTTTGCCGTGGGACCAAACGCCAATGTGGAAGAACTGCTGAAGAAACTGCCGGGCATACAGGTGGATAAGAACGGGCAGATTAAGGCTATGGGACAAACCGTAGAACGTGTATTGGTTGATGGTGAGGAATTCTTTGGCGATGACCCGGGCATGGCAGTGAAAAACCTTCGTGCCGATGCCGTTAAAGAAGTACAGGTGTTTGATAAAAAAAGTGAACAGGCCGAATTTACTGGAATTGATGACGGGAATACCCAAAAAACCATCAACCTGAAATTAAAAGAAGATAAAAAGAAAGGCTATTTCGGAAAAATTGATGTGTCGGGAGCTCCACAAAAAGACATTCCCAACCGTTTCAACAACAACCTGATGCTGAGTTCATTTAAAGGCAAAAGAAAAATTTCAGCCTTTTTACTGAATGGTAATACCGGTCAGGACGGGCTGAGTTGGCAAGACAATGAAAAATTTGGTGGCGCGAGTGATAACATCACCACATCCGTAGACGAAGAAACCGGAGCTTATATAGTTATGCAAACTTCGGGTGGAACTGATGGTGAACCGTACGTAAATACCCGAAATGGTTTTATCACCAACATCAACGCCGGCATTCAATATTCCAACAAATGGAAAGACAAACACACACTGAACTTTTCACCGCGGTACAATTACCAGGATTATGAAAACAACGTATTGTCGTTTAACCAAACATCCATTGGTGATTCTATTTTAATTGAGAATGTGCAATCAAAGCAGGATGTAAAACGCCACAATTATAAAAACAATGCTACGTACGATCTGAAAATAGATTCTAACTCATCACTCCGGGTAACGGTGAGGGCAAACTTCTATCATACTGAGAGTGCTGATTTTCGTGAGGGTACAAACATTAGTAGTACCGGTGTGCTGAAGAATGAAACCAGCAGATCATTGCAAACAGTGAGTGATAAACAGGCGTATGGTGCTACCGCCATCTTTAAACACAAGTTTAAAAAGCCACGGCGTACGCTCACCTTCACCGGTGATTACTCCAACATCCAGTCTGAATCAAACAGTACACTGATTTCAAACAACACACCTTATTTTAACGGCAGCCCTACGGGAATCATCGAACAGAATCAACAACGAGTGAGCGATGTGAACAACACGCGCTTTTCCGGGAAGCTGATGTATACGGAACCCATTTCAAAACGATATTCAGTTCAGTTTGAACATGAGACCTCTGTTATTTCAGGAAGAAATGATCAGACTACCTTCAGCTTTTCCCAGGTTACCGGAAAATATGATGTGCCTTTGGATTCCTTAACCAACGATTTTGAACAACTGATTATAGAGCAGCGCCCCGGCGTAAGGTTGAGTTACAACACCAAAAAAATCATCTATAATTTCGGTGCAAATGTTGCTTTGGTAGATTTTAACTTAACCAACAATTCACTGAACACGAAGTACGACAGGAACTTTACCAATTTCTTTCCTGCTGCAAACTTCACCTATAAATACAAAACCAATGCCCAGTTTAGGCTGAATTATAACGGTGCAACGCGTCAGCCAACTGTGAATCAGTTACAGCCCATCAACAACAACAACGATTACTTTAATCAGTATGTAGGTAACCCGGATTTGAAAACAGCATTCGCGCATAACGTTGGTATTACTCATAATTCCTACAACTTTTTAAAGGAGATGTGGATGTACCAATCGGTGAACCTGAGTGTTGAAAACAACTCAATCACCAACAGCCGAACCATTGACCTTGACTCCGGTAAAACTGTAATCAGGCCCATCAATACCGATGGAAATATCAATCTGAATGTATGGACCGGCATGGGTTTTAAATGGAAGAAACCCAACATCAACATCAATTTCCAACCCAATGCTAATTACAGCCGCTTTGTAGAGGTTATCAATAACCGCAGAACATTTGCGAATAACTTAAGAACCGGACTGGGTATTTACCTTCAGAAAGATAAAGACAAAAAGTACGAGCTTTCTGTAGGAACGAATTTCAGTTACAACAGAAACACCACGGCTTTCAATCTGGAGCCGGTTGAATTTATGGACAATAACCTGTCGGTGAGTGCCAGGGTGTTCTATAAAAAAGTATGGTCGCTTCAAACAGAATACAATTACGACTGGCGCCAGAAGACAGACCAGTTTTCAGAAAGCCTGAACATCAACCTCTGGAACGCCCGCTTACAGCGCACCTTCGCCAAAGATGCCTTTACGGCGTATGTGCTTATCCGTGATATATTGAATCAGAACATCGGTATCTCCAGAAACGCATACAGCAACACCTTGAGTGAAACTAGAAACGACCGTCTGCGCCGGTATTTTATGGTAGGCTTTGCCTGGAACTTTAAAAACAAATAACACATGAAACGCTTATTGATTATACTTTTTATATCATTCAACGGCTTTGCACAAAATGCATCGGCACAGCAGTTTTTTGATAAAGCCTCTATCGAATTTGAAGTAAAAACCAACGTGAAGAAATCGATGGGCAACAGCTCATGGGCTGAGCGGATGAAAGATATGATGCCACAGTTTAAAACATCATATTATACCTACACCTACTCCGGCAACAAAAGCATTTATCAGTTTAGCCATTGGGAACCCAACAGCAAGTTACCCCCGTTTCTGAGAGGCAGTGATGAAACCAGCAAGTGGTATGTTGACCACAACACCGGAATCATGCAAATGAAAAAAGATGTGTTCGGTACTGTGTTCGATATTGAAGACAGTTTAACTCAAATTCAATGGAAATACACGAATGAAAGCCGTGTAATTGCCGGATTCAATTGCAGAAAAGCTGTGGGTGTGATGATGGACAGCGTGTACGTGTTTGCTTTTTACACTGATGAACTCATGATTTCGGGCGGACCATGCAGCATCAACGGCCTGCCGGGTATGGTGCTGGGATTAACCATTCCCAGACTGTATGCATCCTGGATAGCCACTAAAGTGAATGTTGCTTCAGTGAATGAAAGTGCTATCTCTCCGCTGCCTGGAAAGAAAAAATACTCTATCAGTGAAACCGGCAAACTGATAGTAGACAGAACCAAAGAGTGGGTGGATTCCGATGACCCTTCCGGCAACAACTGGGTGGATCAGTTGAAATGGAGTGTGATGTTATGACAATTCAAATCCATTCGGAATAATCACTCCTTTTTTAATCACTACAATCCCATCTTTCACAGAGAACAGGGAGTGGTCGGCATCGGGCAGGTGATCACCTCCCTTTATGGTAACGTTATCGCCTATCCTACAGTTTTTATCAACAATCACGCGGTGTAATACACACTGATCGCCTATGCCCATCATCGGGGTTTCCCTGATTTTGTTATAGGCTAATTCCTCCAGCGTTTCATAATAATCGTTACCCATTACGTAACAACTGGTGATAACGGATCCGCTGCCAATCCGGCTGCGTACACCCACCACTGCATTTTTAATTTCACTGGCGTGGATGATGCAACCTTCAGCAATAATTGCTTTCTCAATCATGGTGCCTGAAATTTTGGCCGGCGGTAACATCCGCGACCTGGAGTACACCATTTTCCTTCGATCGAACAAATTGAAGGGAGGCAAATCCATGGTGAGGGCCAGGTTGGCTTCAAAAAAGGAAGCAATATTTCCGATGTCTTCCCAGTACCCTTCATACTGATAAGAAATAACGCGGCACTGTTTGATGGCTGCCGGAATGATTTCTTTACCAAAATCGGTTGCCGAGGCATAATCCACTTTCAGCAACTGATCCAATACCTTCCGGTTAAAAACATATATCCCCATCGAAGCCAAAAAATTTCTTCCCATCAACTGCATCTCCGTGCCGGTATCGCTCACCCATTCAGGCAACAACTCGGCAGCCGGTTTTTCGATAAAGGAAGTAATCTGATTGGCACTGTTCTTTTTCAAAATCCCAAACGAAGTGGCTTCCCTGGCACCTACCGGTATAGTGGCAATGGATAAATCGGCATTCTCCTCAATGTGCTTATCAATCATCTCTGCGAAATCCATCTGATACAACTGATCTCCACTAAGCACCAATACATAATCAAACTCATGGATGTTGATGTGCTTCAACGACTGACGAACCGCATCAGCCGTTCCCTGAAACCATCCGAGTCCTTCAGGTGTTTGCTCTGCTGCCAGTATATCCACAAATCCTGTACTGAAGCCACTGAATTGATATGTGTTCTTGATGTGTTTGTTCAGTGACGCGGAATTGAACTGAGTGAGTACAAACATCCGGCTGATATTGCTGTTGATGCAATTGGAAATCGGGATATCCACCAGCCTGTACTTTCCTGCAATAGGTACTGCGGGTTTACTCCTGTTGGCGGTAAGCGGATACAACCTGGTACCGGCTCCACCACCCAATATCACTGCTACTACCTGATAAGAATGCATAACATCAGTTTTGGTATAATTTTAAATAATCCTGTGCGCGGGCTTCCCAACTGTTGTTGATCTTCATCATCCGCTTGCGCAACTCCTGCAATTTAGTTTTGTTTCCGTATAATATCAGCGCCCGTTGCATCGCGTGCACCATATCATCTGTGGTAGCCTGTTCAAAGGTAATTCCGTACCCTCCTTCATCTTCATAATCAATCACCGTGTCTTTAAGGCCGCCTGTTTTACGCACCATGGGCACCGTACCGTAACGCATAGCGTATAACTGATTTAACCCGCAAGGCTCTACCCTGCTGGGCATCATTAAAAAATCAGCACCCGCATACATTAAGTGACTTAGTTTTTCATTGTATGCAATACGTGAATTATAATATCCTGCATGGGGTTCATTCATCGCTGTGAGTTGTTGTTCCACCGCCGGATCCCCACTGCCCAACACCAGGAAATTGAATGTGCAATTGGGAATATCAAATGCCTGCTGAATGGCCGGCACCAACAGATCTGCTGCCTTTTCATGTACCAGTCTGCCTATGAACACAATCAGCGGCAACTGAGGATTCAAATTAAAATCCTTGCACAGCTTCTGTTTGTTCAGTTCTTTACCGGCTTTCACATCCTTCATTCCGAAATTATCGAGAATGTATGTATCCGTCTCAGGGTTCCACACCGTGTAATCCACACCGTTAATGATACCCGAACATTTGGCGGCTTCGTTTCTGAGGAGCGATTCAAGTCCTTTCGATTGAAGCATAATCTCCTGTAAATACCCGGGGCTTACGGTAGTAACATAGCGTGCGCACTTGATGCCGCAGGCCAAAGGGTTTACGAGATTGTCCCAGTCGAGCAATCCCCATTTCCATGTATCCCACGCCGGCAGCAGGCCCGCATATTTCCATTCCATCCAGCCCTGATATTCCGCATTGTGGATGGTGAGGAGGGTTTTAATGTGTTGCAGTTTAGTGTATGCGTAACAGTGCTGCATCATGAAAGGAATCAAAGCCGAGTGATGATCGTGCACATGCACCACGTCAGGTACATGGCTCCAGGCGTTCATCCATTCCAGCACCGCCACCTGAAAGCACAGATAGCGAAAGGTATCATCCTCATACCCGTAAATATTCTCACGATCCAGCAATCCCGGCACTTCCACGCAATACAAATCGAAGCCCAATACATTTCGCACTTCCTTTATAATGGTGCATTCAAATAGGTCTTTGCCCATTTTAAAGTGCGATTTATGCACTACCTCCCATTCATTCTCATAGAGAAATGTTTTTCGGTGCATGGGCATAACTACCTTGCATACATGCCCTTGCTGTTGCTGATACTTAGGTAACGCGCCAACCACATCACCCAATCCGCCCGTTTTGGCTACGGGGTAACATTCTGCGCTCACGTGAATAATTTCCATGCAATGAATTGATGCCTGAATTTATGAAAGAATTCTTTAAATACCCGTGCTAACCGGTTATGAAATCATTTCACATTCAGATTAACTGAAACCATTACATATTGTATCCGGTGCATCCAACATTTTTAAAAAGCAAATCCCGTGAATTTAATTATATTGAACCATTAATATTTTGATATGCCAACCATGCCTGATCTTCTGACTGAACCCAAGTCATCCTCTCCCACTCCAACCAACTATGGTGCATTGGGTACACTGGTTACCGTTTTTTTCTTCTGGGGATTTATTGCTGCCGGTAACAGCATATTTATTCCGTTCTGTAAAGAATATTTTAATCTGGATCAGTTTCAGAGTATGCTGATAGACTTTGCCTTTTACACTGCTTATTATTTCGGTGCGCTGGGATTGTTTGCTTATGGATCTATGGGAGGAAGAGACCTCGTGGGCAAGTGGGGATATAAGCGCAGCATCATATTCGGACTCCTGTTCTCGGCGTTGGGTGCAGTGGTTATGATTATTGCTGTTGAATCCAACACCTTCTATGGAATGTTGCTGGGATTTTTTATAGTGGCGCTGGGGTTTTCATTGCAGCAAACCGCCGCGCAGCCCTTTGCCATATCCTTGGGAGATCCTGCAACCGGTGCCAGCCGGGTTAACCTGGGAGGCGGCATCAATTCTTTTGGTACCACCATTGGTCCGGTACTGGTGGCACTCGCATTGTTTGGAACCACCCGGGAAGTTACGAACGAACAAATAGCTTCCTTAAGTTTAGATAAGGTAGTTATTTTATACAGTGTGGTGGGTGCTCTATTTGTTGCCGCTGCGCTGATGTTTTATTTCTCAAAGAAAGTTCCTGCGGGCATCATTGAAGAAAAATCAGAAAAGGCTCATAAGGCATTCATTTTTTTATTGCTGTTATCTGCGGCGCTCGTGATTTGTTTCATTCCGGTATTCAACAGTTACAAAACCGGTGTGATGGAATCAACCGCCAAAGAGGTACTGGAGATGACCCGGATGAACTGGTTGTTACTTGCTCTGGCAGCGGTTGTAATCGGTTTGATGATTGCAGGCTTCAGTGCACGCAAAGCCCCGGCCGGCTGGGGCGCCATGAAGTATCCGCAACTGGTACTGGGCATGCTCGCCATTTTTGTGTATGTAGGGGTTGAAGTGGCCATTGGAAGCAATTTATCTGAACTGATGAAGGGTGAGGCCTTTGGCGGATTGAGCGCCTCGGAAGCCACTCCCTACGTATCGATGTATTGGGGCAGTATGATGATTGGGCGCTGGACCGGAGCGGTGGCTGCCTTCAAGGTAAGTGACAACACCCGCGTGATCCTCAAGTTCGTAGCACCACTCGTTGCATTTCTGGTGATACTTATTGTGGGAACACTGGCAGGATATTCCATGCAGCCTTTGTATTATTATATATTCTGTGTGCTGATACAGGCAGTTGCCGCGTTCCTTACCAAAGACAAACCCGCACAAACATTGCTCGTTTTTGGTGCGTTGGGTATGCTGAGTATGTTGGTGGGATTAACCAATGAAGGCATGCTATCGGTGTACGCCTTTTTAGCCGGAGGATTGTGTTGTTCCATTATGTGGCCTTGCATTTTCAGTTTGTCGCTTGCCGGACTGGGCAAATACACTACCCAGGGGGCAGCCTTTCTGATCATGATGATATTGGGAGGAGGAATCATCCCGCCCATCCAGGGAAAACTGGCGGATATCATCGGCATACATGAATCGTTCTGGATACCATTTGCATGCTTTGCCTACCTGGGCATTTTCGCGTATGTAGTAAAACAGGTGCTTACGCGACAGGGAATTGATTATGATGCCACTGTTAAAAGTTAATGTATGAATTCATCCCGGTATTGCATAGGAATAGATATTGGCGGCACGAGCACAAAAATAGGTGTGGTGAATGCCGAAGGCCGCATTACCGAACATTTTACGACACTAACGTCGGAGTATAAACGACATACAGATTTTATCCGGGAAATTCAGCGCCTGCTGATGCCGGTGATAGAACAAGCCGGAAAAGATGATTGTTTGGGCATTGGTGTAGGAGCTCCCAACGCCAATTATTATACCGGCAACATTGAACATCCGGTGAACCTCAACTGGAAAGGCATTACGCCTTTGGGTGCTGACTTGCAGCAGGCCATGGGACTTCGAGTAAAAATTACCAATGATGCCAATGCGGCTGCCATGGGCGAACATACCCTGGGAGCAGCCAAACCGTTTGCACATTGCATCGTGCTTACCCTGGGTACCGGAGTGGGTTCAGGTATTATCATCCACAACGAATTGTTATTGGGGAAAGATGGATTTGCAGGTGAACTCGGACATACCATTGTACTTCCCGGCGGCAGATATCATCCCGGCTCCGGATTGAGGGGCACGCTGGAAGCCTATTGCAGCGCCCCGGGAGTAGTGCAAACGGCTGTAGAAAAACTGGATAGCGGCGAATACCAATGCATATTAAGCCGGTGGAACAAACAGGAAATCACTTCCAGGCACATTACCGAAGGTGCACAACAGGGCGACAGGCTATGTCGGGATGTATTTGAAGAAACTGGAAGTTTACTGGGAATGGCGATGGCCAATTTTGCGCATTTTTCCTCGCCCGAAGCATTCATATTTTTCGGCGGGTTAAGCCGTGCCGGCAATTGGTTGATTGAACCGGCACGCCGTTCGATGGAAGCCCATCTGCTGGAAGTATATAAAAATAAGATTCAGGTACTGCCGGGCAGTTTACCCGAATCCGATGCGGCCATCCTCGGTGCGGCATCCCTGGTGATGAAATAAAAGTGAAATAACGGTTACGCGCACACGATTATAAACAGACTTATCCCCGTTCACTAAAGTCAGCACTCAAATTTTTTGAAAACATATCAGGCAGATAAACCCGTCAGGATGCAGACAGCTCCTTTTCCTTCAGCCAGGCGTTTCGGCCCCAGCCCGGAATAACGTGTTTTTCGCTGTGGTAAGAAGAACGCACCAACGGACCGCTCTCTACATAATCCAGCCCCAGGTTATAACCAATCTCCCTGTATTCCGCGAATTCATCCGGATGAATAAACCGGTCTACTTTTAAATGTTTTGGAGTAGGCTGAAGGTATTGCCCGATGGTAACCACATCTACCCCGCTGTTGGCAAGGTCTTTCAGTGTTTGAATCACTTCATCGCGTGTTTCACCCAGGCCGAGCATGATACCGCTTTTGGTGCGCATACCTCCCTCTTTTAAAATTCGGAGGGTTTCCATACTCTGATGGTATTTGGCCTGTACGCGCACCTGGCGTGTAAGCCTTTCCGTTGTTTCGATGTTGTGTGATACCACTTCAGGATGTGCATCAATGATGCGCTGAATATTTTCACGCTGTGCTTTAAAATCGGGCACCAGGGTTTCCAGGGTGGTATCCGGATTCAGTGCTTTCACCGCACGGATGGTGTTGTACCAGATAATGCTGCCGCCATCTTTCAGTTCGTCACGGTCAACCGATGTAATCACCGCATGTTTCACTTTCATCAAATGAATGGCTTCGGCTACGCGTTGGGGTTCGTCCCAATCTACCGGATCCGGCCGGCCGGTGGCCACTGCACAAAAACCGCAACTCCGCGTACAGATGTTGCCAAGAATCATAAAGGTGGCAGTACCGGCTCCCCAGCATTCGCCCATATTCGGACAGTTGCCACTTTCACAAATAGTATGCAGTTTATGCGTATCCACCAGGTTACGCACATGCTTATATTCTTCACCAATTGGCAACTTTACCCGAAGCCAGCTCGGTTTTTTTATATGTACTTTTTCATCAGTCGAACTTCCACAACTCATCTCAAATCTGTTTAATGTTATTTCCTTTTACCAAACATAATGGCTACGTAACCCGACACAAACAGGCTGCGGGGATCACGAAAAATCATCTGTTCAATTGCTTTGGTGTAGTATTCTACATGTAAACCCACTTCGAGGGCACTGACCATCTCATTGCTTTTACCATAATCAAACCTTACCGCGGGTTTTGCATAGAAACCGGGCACCACTTTCATCTGGTTCCATCCGCTTCCGAAATTGGGGCCTTCCACAATCACGCCTCCCACAAACAACGCACTGTCGTCCTGATAACGGATGGATTTATATCCTCCATTCGGATCTACCACGGTTACTTTATACGGACGCAGCATACCCAAACTAACCCCACCACCCAAATTCGCTGTGATGCTTACACCGTTCTTATTGGTTTTGTTGCCTAATAAATAGGTGTACTGAGCTCCCAGTTTTACAGGATAGAAATAATTGATTTTACCATAAATAACCGGTGAGCTGGAGAAGAAACTCACATTAATTTTTTCTTCTTTATGATGCTTGCGCTCCATAATATCTAACTGGAACAACAAACCTTTGCGGGGAGATTTGGCACGCCCTATTTCGAAAAACCCGCCATATCCGTCGTTATGCAATTTGGCGCCAAATGCAAAATGCTTTCTATATGTAATCACGCCCTCTTCTTCCTGACGGCTGATGGCAATGGAGCGCTGCCGGCGTTCTTCCTTGCGGGTGAGCTTGGGAGTATCTTCATTCTGCGCCCATACATCGGCTTTAATAGCCGTAAACACAGACAACAGCAGCAACATTTTTTTCATAATTGCCATTTACAGCGGTAAATTTAGGCAAAAATACGTTCATCCTCACACAGTGAACGATTTATACACACTCACTGATTGAATTAACAATATCATGACAGCATCATTAGAATACACCGGCGAACTGCATTGCCATTGCACCCATCTTCAAAGCGGCTCCTCAATGGAAACCGATGCCCCTACCGACAACCGTGGAAAGGGCGAACGGTTTAGTCCTACCGACCTGTTATGCGTATCCCTGGGCACCTGCATGATTACCACGATGGCCATAAAAGCCACCGATATGGGAATTGAACTCAGGGGAACGCGACTGGATGTAACCAAAACCATGTATTCCGACCCCCGGCGCGTGGGTGAAGTGGATGTGGTACTGCACCTGCCGGCACTCCAACTGGGGGAAAAGGATAAAACCATTCTGGAGCGCACGGGCAATCATTGTCCGGTGATGAAGAGCATTCATCCCGATGTACAGGTACGGGTGAAATATTTATGGGGATGAGGTTGGGTTGAGCAGGAATGCTCCTACGGCACAATCGAGGCACTTTCTTTCATCACAATAATTCCGTTTCAGGAAAATCATGGCCTGAGTTTCTCCGGCGTTTCCGGCCTTACAGCCTAATGCGGCAAAACTTCGGATGATGTGGTTTTGTTCTGCGGGCATTTGTTGCAGCCAAAGCATCATGCGCTGGGTTAACGCTTCATTCTTGTTTAACCGGGCATATCCAACCATTACCGGTATTACCGCATTCAGCATCAGGTGAATACCCAATTGTCTGCCTGTTATTTTTACACTATAGGTTGATGGCTGATCGAATTTAAAATGATGATGCCAGTACGGGTGGGCTTCTACTTTAAAGAGGGTCATACAATCTTTCCAATGAGACGTATTTTTAATGGTATCAAATAAATTGTCGGATTGAAGCATCAGTTGGGCAAGTTGAGATAAGCGTATCCCCGGAAAATTAGCGGGCCGCATCCGCAGCCAATGCATGCTGCTATGTATAGACCTGAGTTTATACTTCGATTTTAAAAACTGAAACTCCCTGCGCAGCATATTGGGATAGTCTTCTGTAAAAGGTTCATTCAGCAATCCGGCCAGGCCCATGATCATCGCTTCTACCCTGGCTTCCACTGAGCGCTCCCGCCACAACTTCGTGTATGGTATAACGTGAGCCAGTTCGCTGAATGCATTGCTGTTGATGCCGGGTGCAAATTTTGAAATCAGCATATGCCATAGAATATTATCCCAGTGATATGTATATTTTTCGCACAATGCCTGCACCGTTAGTACTTGTTCTGAAACACGTTCAAGCACCATGCGGTCGAGCCACGATTGCCATATCAATGGCTGCACATCTTTCAATGAATGGCTACAGGCTACAAAGGCGGAAGAATCCATCAGATGCTGGTAACGGTGCAACAGGCTATGGGCAATGCGATCTCCCAGTACCAGGGTAGGTATTCCGGGAAGTTCTTTGCCTTCATAGGTATGTACCACGTGGAGAATCACATTATCGTAATGCTGGCTGCTGTCGTGCGCATGCCGCTGCCAGTCACCGGAACGCAGGTGTAGTTCCACACTACCTGCCAGCAGTATATCGCCTATTCTGACCTGAGCATGGATGAAGTCGGGTCCCTGATGTTCATTCCACCGGCCGGGATGAACCACTTCAACGGATTGCCCGTCTACCGTACGCAAATGATGCGCATTGTAATGCCTGAACAACCAGATAAACTGAAAAAGTTTTTCGCGCATGCAAGGGATTTACCCGCAAACTACAGGTTGTACCCAAGCAGACAACCATACTTCCCCTGTTTGTACCCGGAGGGGTTATGCAATAATTTTCAACTGTTGCAAAAGCTTGTACACCCTGTTCACCGGCAATCCCATCACGTTGTAAAAATCTCCCTGCACAGACTGTATCCCCACCACCCCAATCCATTCCTGAATGGCATAAGCGCCGGCCTTATCGAAGGGTTTGTACGTGTGTACATAATGATGAAGCTGTGAGGGCGTGAGTTCATTGAACTGCACAAAGGTGGTATCTGAAAACACATGAGGCTGACCTTGATGCAACACCGCTACACCTGTAATCACACGATGCCGGTTACCCGAAAGTTTGGTGAGCATCTTTACCGCCTCCTCTTCATTTGAAGGTTTGCCCAGAATAACCTCATCACAAACCACGATGGTATCAGCAGCGAGAATAGCCGGATGGCTGGTTTGATGATATACAGTCAGGGCCTTATGCAGTGCGATATGTTCCGCGGCTTCCTCAAATGATAATCCTTCGGGGAAGGATTCATCCGTATCAGCTGCAATTACGTCAAACTGTATTTCTGCCCATTCCAGCAGCTGTTTTCTTCTGGGCGATTGAGATGCCAATATTATACTCATGAAAGATCCATTGAATAAAACAAACACATTGAAAGAATGCCGGCAAGCATAACCCACTTGATCTGTGTGCTCATCCGGTGAAAGTGTGCCGCGGTAACCGCCTGTTTCAGGGGTTTCAGCAGCATGAGCAATGGGATCCATACCAATGCCGCCACATAAACCGCCTGCCAGCGCCAACCGGTTTTAAACGCATACAGCGCAATGAACGCAAGGGCTGCAAGCAACACAATCTGCCAAACGGCCACAAACACTTTAGCCGCAGGAACGCCCCATACAATGGGCATGGTGCGACACTGGTACTGAGCGTCGCCTTCCATATCTTCCAGGTCTTTCACCACTTCACGTATCAGGGACAACACAAATGCGAAGCCCGCGTATGCCATGGTTAAAATAAAAAACTTACGGATATCGAAGGGATAGGATGCCATTTTCCAGTTACCATCGCCAATGATTTTTGCACCGGCAAAGAAATAAACCACTACAATTACCCAGGCCGTTAATGCCGCAATTATGACATTTCCTGTAAGTACTTGTTTCTTAAACGTGGTGGAGTAAAACCAGAGCAAAAGAATGCAACCGGCATTTCCCAGTGCTATGATGTATGTTTTGGTTTTGTAGCTGATATAGATACTCAGCACAAGTCCGATAACGGAGAGGCATAGGTGCCAGAAAATAGCCCACCGTCTTTTCACTATCCGGTTTACCACTATACGGCCGGGCCGGTTCACCGCATCTATCTGTAAATCGAAATAATCATTGATGATATATCCGGCAGCGGCTATACATACGGATGCTATCACCAGCAGTATGAAAAGCCCTCCCTTGGATTCAATCCATGCATTTTTGGGATACTGCTCTACCACAGCCCGTAGTACGCAGGTAAAAAACAATGTTTGTGTGAGTACAATGAAAAACAGATTGCGCCATCGCACCAGTTTCATAAAAGCAGCGAATAATTGCATGGCGTCAGTTTTATAAGGTGGATGGTACCGACTGGTCGTTTGTCCAGTTGCCCTGTAACTTCATGGTTTTTTCAATCACATCGCGTACACAACCGGTGCCGCCGGGCAAGGGTGAAATATACCTGGCCAGTTGAACAATTTCAGGAACGGCATCTGCCGGGCAACACGGTAATCCGGCCAGCTGCATCACCTCCATATCTGGCACATCATCTCCCATATATAAAACCTCCTCGGGTGAGAGGCCGTTGCTCTTGATGAACCGTTGTAAAATTTCCGATTTATTTTTCACCTGCATGTGCACATCGGTAACGCCTAATCGCTCCAGTCTGATTTTCACACCGGCAGAGAAACTTCCGGATATAACAATTATATGGTAACCTTTATTGATGGCCAGTTGCAGCGCATAACCATCGCGTATATGCATCCGGCGAAGCATATCACCTTCTTCAGTAACCAGCACCGTGCCATCCGTTAGCACACCATCTACATCCAGTGCAAATGCCCGGATGGGCTTAAAGGCAGACAGCACGTTCATATTCAATGGTTTTATAATTATATGCAAACCTAAATTAAAATAACATTACGGCATACAAATTGCTATTTTGTGATGCGGAAAATAAATGAACCGTCGTATGCACATCAAACAGCTGTATGTAACCGGAATAGTTATGGGGTTGATGGCAGCCTCCTGCAGTGAACCGGAACAAACCCAGACGCCTCCTCCCGTTGTATATAAGAAAGATACAGCCACTGTTCAACGCCAGGCGGTGAGGCCCAAAGCCCCCGTAATCAATATTGTGGATACGGTTCGCCCTGCTGCATGGGTGTTGGTGATGAAAGACAGTGCCGCAGGTAGTGAAACCATTGGGAGTAAAATGAATATCATTTACAGCGAGGCGCTAATAAAAGTGATTGAAGATAAAAAACTCAACATTACGGGGCCGCGTATGGCATGGTATAGAACGAGCAGCCCGCCATTTTTTTTTGAAGCAGGATATCCTGTAAACAAAAAGCCTACCGGCAAACTGCCGAAAAATATTTTCCTCAAAGAATTAAAAAACGACAGTGCATTGGTGGCGCATTATTACGGCCCTTACGATTTAACATATCAGGCATACGAAGCTCTAAAGGAATGGATGAACGATTACAAAAAGAAATCTGCCGGTGCGCCGTATGAAGTGTATATCGGTTCAATGTACAACGAAAAAGGCAACCCTGTTGATCCATACCGCGTAAGAACGGATATCATCTTTCCGTATAAGTAAATGTACATTGGATATAATCAGCATTCAGTTTCTGAATGTTGCATTGCGGTAGGTTTCAATCCTCCATAAGTTCAATACATACTACCGGTAAGGTGTACACTATTTCATGGATGTTCCCCGGAGCAATAACTCTACATTACACATTCCAGATTAGTTGAAGTGTATGCATACGTTTCAATCACATACTGTCAGAAATTCACATTGAACATCCTCCATACGTAAACTATGGATTCATGATGCTGTCTGTCATCCTCAGGTACATGGTACGCAGTTTGGGATGTTGATTCAGGATGCGCAGATGTTTATCCAGCGTGGTGATATCTTTTCGTATAGCCGGTCCCGTTTGGATATCGGCCGGGTTGGCGTGCAATACCCTCGTAGCTGTTTCAAGTATCAGCGGTTTTAATAAATCAAATGGCACATGTTCTTCCGTGCAGAATGCACTGGCCATGGTATAGAGATGATTGGTAAAATTATTCACCAGTACGGCTGCCACATGCAGTTTGAGCCGGCCCTGATCGTCGGTTTTGAACATGCTGGACGATACGGAGGCCGTGAGTTTGGTGAGGATTTGCATCAACTCATCGGAATTCGCATCCACTAAAAACGGAATTTCCGGAATATGTGTCAGTTCCTTTTTCAGGGTTTGCAGCGGATACAGCACGCCGTAATGTGCCGATACGGTTTGCAGTACATCTCTTGAAACCGAACCGGCAGTGTGTATCACCGGTGTATTCCCAAAATTGAAATACATAACGGATTCCTGGAGGGCTGCATCTGTCAGTGCAATAATATATAAATCGGTTTCTTCGGCCGTTGGCTGTTGAATGCTCCCCGGTTTTGCTCCCAGTTCCCCGGCCAGTTTCATCGTTTTTTCGGGATTTCGCCCCCATACACTTACAATCTGATGGTTACCCGCCTTGAACAATCTTCCTAACACAGTGGCTACGTTGCCGGTTCCGATGATGGTTATCCTCATAAGCATTTATCTTTGCAGTATGAATGTACAAAAAAAGTTGGCGTTCAAAATAATCCGTAT